>Ga0153922_1000613_pt1 | contig 14047 bp, 9 predicted proteins | sample TSNJ006MetaG_FD_104723 | JGI IMG/M metagenome (GOLD analysis project Ga0153922, IMG submission 104723) | Attine ant fungus gardens microbial communities from New Jersey, USA - TSNJ006 MetaG | ecosystem: Host-associated > Fungi > Mycelium > Unclassified | place: USA: New Jersey, Brendon T. Byrne...
TTATACTTCCACCTTCTTCCTTTTTTTCGAGATGTCAAAAGGTCTATTAAGGTTACCCTTTTTAAGGAAAAAACTTTTTTAAAAAAAATTAAGATTATCTATTGACATTTCTTAGCTGGACTTATTACGCTGTCTGTGTTGCTGCCTGATATCCATAAAATTTCTTCTCCCAGAATGCTCTTGGAATCTTACCGGATATCACTATAAAACCTGAATTTTGTAATTCCTCGTTAAGCTGACGGATCATCTTATAGGCGTGTCCTTTGGAAATTCCTAATTCATTTGCAACATCATCTGCTGTCATCATATAATTGTGGTTCACTATTTTATCCTCCTTTCGCTGTTACATTAGATTTCTTGTATTTAATACATATATTCTTGTGCTTTTAATATAATACATATTTATTTGTATATCAAGATATAATATTAGTTTTTTTGTATGTTATACATTGATTTTTGTATTATTCTGTGTTAAATTATATTGAGGAGGGACAGTTTATGAGAATTAGTGAATACTTAGAAATTGGAAACAAATTAAAAACAGCACGAAGCAATGCCGGAATAAGCCAGCGCAATATGGCTACCAAGCTAAATCTCACTTATTCCACATATTCTAATTATGAGAATGGTTATAGCGAGCCACCTATGGAAATCGTCAATCAATTCTGCGATTTTTTAGGAATTTCTGTAGAACAGTTATTAGAATTAAAGCTATCTTCTCCCCGAAATGCGACTGTTAAGACATTTTCAGATTTTCTTTCGATTATTATTGATTTAGACCGTCGTGGATTACCTATAAAGGGAACTACTACCTATTTGCAAGAAAAAAATCAGTTAATCGCTCATTTATCCTTAGATATTGCCAATGCACAATTAGCGACATTTATTCCTGATTGGAATAAGGTTAACAAGGATTTGACTTCTGGATTGATTGATGAAGATGACTATACGAATTGGTTAGAAGATACGCTTAGATTGTTTAATGTCCCGATTGATGATTATATCTATAAAGAAGATGCCAAATAGAGGAATAACGAAATTTTTAGAACCAAACTAGAACCATAAGCCAATTCATCTTTCATGGGCTTTATGGTTCTAGTTTTATGTTTGCTATTATTTTTTTGCATAAAGAAACCGCAATCCCTGATTTTTCAAGGATTGCGGAATATTCTTTTACTTATATGGTTCTAAATCAACAATTACTCAATAATACTAGCAACACGTCCTGAACCAACGGTACGTCCACCTTCACGGATAGCAAAAGTTAAACCTTGCTCCATAGCGATTGGATGGATAAGTTCGATAGTCATTTCTACGTTGTCACCAGGCATACACATTTCAACACCTTCTGGAAGGTTGATAACACCAGTGATATCAGTTGTTCTGAAATAGAACTGTGGTCTGTAGTTGTTGAAGAAAGGCGTATGACGTCCACCTTCATCTTTAGTTAAAACGTAAACCTGAGCAGTAAATTTCTTATAAGGTTTTACTGAACCTGGTTTTGCAAGAACCTGTCCTCTTTCGATGTCAGTTCTTTGAACGCCACGAAGTAAGCAGCCGATATTATCGCCAGCATAAGCTTCGTCAAGAAGTTTTCTGAACATTTCGATACCGGTACAAACAACTTTTCTTGTTTCCTCTTTAACACCAACGATTTCAACTTCTTCCTGAATCTTAAGCGTACCACGTTCAACTCTACCAGTTGCAACCGTACCACGTCCGGTAATTGAGAAGACATCTTCTACAGGCATTAAGAAAGGTTTGTCAGTTTCTCTCTGAGGATCTGGAATCCAACTATCTACAGCATCCATTAATTCGATGATTTTATCTCCCCATTCACTTGAAGGATCTTCAAGGGCTTTAAGGGCTGAACCTCTGATAATCGGAGTATCATCACCTGGGAAATCATATTCGTCAAGTAATTCTCTAATCTCCATCTCTACTAATTCTAATAATTCTTCGTCGTCTACCATGTCACATTTGTTCATGAATACAACAACGTAAGGAACACCAACCTGACGTGAAAGCAAGATATGTTCTCTTGTCTGAGCCATAACACCATCAGTTGCCGCAACAACAAGGATAGCACCATCCATCTGAGCCGCACCAGTGATCATGTTCTTTACATAATCGGCATGACCTGGGCAGTCAACGTGCGCATAATGACGGTTTTTAGTTTCATACTCAACGTGAGCAGTAGAGATAGTAATACCTCTTTCTCTTTCTTCCGGAGCCTTATCAATGTTTTCGAATGCTATAGCTTCACCGGTTCCTAATCTTTCATGAAGCGTCTTAGTAATTGCTGCTGTTAATGTGGTTTTACCATGGTCAACGTGACCAATGGTTCCAATATTACAATGTGGTTTGTTTCTTTCAAACTTAGCTTTTGCCATTTTGAACGTCCTCCTTTAATTATGGCCCTTTAGGGCAATCTCATTAAATTTATTTTGGCTAAATTCAATTATATTTCATTTTTGCCATATATTCAAGTATAATTTCTTATTATTTGTCCTTTGTAGAAAGGACTTTTTCTACTACAGATTTTGGTACCGGTTCATACCTATCAAAGAACATTGAATAATTACCGCGTCCTTGTGTTCTTGAACGTAAATCTGTTGAATATCCAAACATCTCTGACAACGGAACAAATCCTCTGATTATCTTGCCGCCGCCAATGTCATCCATTCCTTCAATACGACCTCGACGTGAGTTTAAATCACCGATAACATCACCCATATAATCTTCAGGGGTTGTTACTTCAACCTTCATAATCGGCTCAAGAAGTACTGAGCCACCCTTTTTCATAGCTTCCTTAAATGCTAAAGAACCGGCAATGTGAAATGCCATTTCATTTGAATCGACTTCATGGTAAGAACCATCATATACGGTTGCTTTAATACCAAGCACAGGGAATCCGCCAAGGATACCTGCTTTAGCAGCTTCTTCAATACCTTCACCAATAGCCGGAATATATTCCTTAGGAATTGCCCCACCAACAACCGATGATTCAAACTTGAATACTTCTTCAGCATTAGCATCCATTGGCTCAAAACGTACTTTACAGTGACCATATTGTCCACGTCCACCGGACTGTTTTGCGTATTTACTATCAATTTCAACGGTCTTTGTGAAGGTTTCTTTATAGGCAACCTGAGGGGCACCAACGTTGGCTTCAACCTTAAACTCGCGAAGTAGTCTGTCTACAATGATTTCAAGATGAAGCTCACCCATTCCGGAAATAATAACCTGACCGGTTTCATGGTCTGTATGCGCTCTGAATGTCGGATCTTCTTCAGCCAATTTAGCCAAAGCTTCACCCATCTTACCCTGACTGGCTTTAGTCTTAGGCTCAATAGCCACATCAATAACCGGTTCCGGGAATTCCATAGACTCAAGGATAACGGGATGCTGTTCATCACATATCGTATCACCCGTCGTTGTCAGTTTGAAGCCGACTGCGGCTGCAATATCACCGGCATACACTTTATCCAGTTCCGCACGTTTATTGGCATGCATCTGAAGGATACGGCCGACACGTTCCTTTTTGCCTTTTGTAGAGTTAAATACATAAGAGCCTGAGTTCATTGAACCTGAATAAACTCTGAAAAATGCCAGCTTACCTACAAACGGGTCTGTCATAATCTTAAAGGCTAATGCGGAAAAAGGTTCTTCGTCTGAAGAATGTCTTTCGATTTCATTCCCGTCCATATCCGTACCTTTGATAGCAGGAATATCTGTTGGGGCGGGCATGTATTCAACAACTGCATCCAGAAGCTTTTGAACACCCTTATTTCGATAAGCCGTACCGCAACATACCGGAACAATGGTACATTCACAGGTCCCTTTTCTTAGGGTTGCTTTAAGCGCTTCTACGCCCGGCTCTTCACCTTCTAAATACATCATCATCAATTCATCATCTTGTTCACAGATTTTTTCAATCATATCGGTACGATATAATTCAGCATCATCTTTCATATCATCAGGGATCTCTACAATTGAAATGTCTTCACCCTTTTCATCATTATAAATGTATGCCTTCATCTCGAACAAGTCAATGATTCCTTTAAATTCATCTTCTTTACCGATTGGTAACTGAACCGGAACTGCATTCTTACCTAATCTGGTTTTTATCATATCTACAGCATTGTAGAAATCTGCGCCCAGGATATCCATCTTATTGATGAATGCCATTCTGGGAACATTATACGTATCAGCCTGACGCCATACATTCTCTGATTGAGGCTCAACACCGCCCTTTGCACAGAAAACACCGATAGCACCGTCTAGTACACGTAATGAACGCTCAACCTCGACCGTAAAATCAACGTGACCAGGCGTATCAATAATATTAATACGACACTCCTCGGCACCTGGTTTACTCTCGCAATCTTCCTGCAAAGTCCAATGGCATGTCGTCGCTGCTGAAGTGATTGTGATACCTCTTTCCTGTTCCTGCTCCATCCAATCCATGGTTGCAGTTCCTTCATGAGTATCACCGATTTTATAGTTTACACCGGTATAGTACAAGATACGTTCAGTAAGGGTCGTCTTACCTGCATCGATATGCGCCATAATTCCGATGTTCCTTGTTCTTTCTAATGGATATTCTCTTCCAGCCAAGGATAATTCCTCCTTAATTTACTCACAAAGCCTTTCCAATCCTACCATCTATAGTGGGCGAATGCTTTGTTTGCTTCTGCCATTTTATGCATATCTTCTTTCTTCTTAACAGATGCACCTGTGTTATTTGCCGCATCCATCAGTTCATTAGCCAATCGTTCTTCCATTGTCTTTTCGCCTCTTTTACGAGAATACAATGTCAGCCATCTTAAAGCCAATGCTTGTTTTCTATCGGTTCTGACCTCGATTGGCACCTGATATGTCGCACCACCAATACGTCTTGCCTTAACCTCAAGAACCGGCATAATATTAGTTATTGCTTCTTCAAATACTTCTATTGCCTCTTTGCCGGTCTTTGCCTGAATCCTGTCAAATGCTCCATATACAATCTTCTGAGCAGTACCTCTCTTACCATCTAACATAATATTATTGATAAGCTTGGTTACAACCTTATTGTTGTAGATAGGATCCGCTAATACATCTCTTTTTTGGGTATGTCCTTTTCTTGGCACGTTTCTTCCCTCCTTAATAATCAATTAGATCATAGGTACTCACATACTTGTGTTCGCGCTCGAATTACACTTATATAAACCAGCAACACATCGTTACTTCGGTAAAATAATGCTACATTCGTCGCAATAGTATCAATGAAAACTTTTACTTAGCATCCTTCGGCCTTTTCGCACCATATTTGGAACGTGCCTGTCTTCTCTTAGCTACGCCGGCAGTGTCAAGAGTACCTCTGACGATATGGTATCTTGTACCTGGCAAATCTTTTACCCTGCCGCCACGGACAAGTACAACGCTATGTTCCTGAAGGTTATGACCTTCACCGGGAATATAACCTGTAACTTCGATTCCGTTAGACAAACGAACTCTGGCAATTTTTCTAAGAGCTGAGTTAGGTTTCTTAGGAGTTGCTGTTTTAACTGCAGTACATACACCTCTCTTTTGTGGTGATGATAAATCACTTGTCTTTTTGTGCAAAGAGTTATAGCTTTTTTGAAGAGCCGGTGCAGTAGACTTCTTTTCTACAGTCTGTCTTCCTTTTCTTACTAACTGGTTAAATGTTGGCATTATTTTCACCTCCTGTGATTAAAATTGATGGTTGCCGCACGAAATAATCTCCTACGGTTATGCGTACCGAAACAGATGTCTGTCAGTGCACACTTGAAAAGTATAACAAGTCTTGAAAGGCTTGTCAATCGCTTTTTTCTATACTTATAACCATTATTTCCCTTATTGTAAAAAATATTCATTCAGTCTGTCAATATAAAACCCCTATACCAAAACAATCATAGTATAGGGGTTCGTATGCACATTACCTGTTACTTAAGCTTTTGTTTTCCACAAGCCATGAAGATTGCAGTACGCATATGCAGCAATAACCTCATCAGACTCTGTCAATGCAAAGGCAACTTCCGGTTTCTCACCAACCTTCAGCTCCTTCCGCTGTCCGCCTTCCTGCGTAAACAAATATACCCACTCAATATGATGTTCTTCTGCCATCGGATGGTCAACGGTGCTTATATGCACCTTAACATTATTGCCGGAGACAGTGATTACCGGCAAATGCTTTTCCGTCGCTCCGTCTGACGTGTTTGGATCAAGCTTGACCATCTTCTCTCCGCAACAAACCAGAGGAACACCGGCATTGTCAATCAATCCAATAATATTACCACAGTGTTTGCAAATATAAAATTCGGGTTCTTTTCTCATAGTAGGCTCCTTCCTTGACTATATCAATCATCTGTTACTATTGATTATACATGGAAAACAAAACTTTTTCAATATTTTAACAAAGAAACCTCTTCTATTCGGTCACCGTAATTATCATATTTTCAGCTTCATCCAATTCCTCAGAATCGTCCTTCACGATGATATCTTCCTGGGGTCGCTTTATCTCTGTATTCAATAAAACATTTCGATAACGCTTCATCCCTGTTCCTGCCGGAATCAGCTTACCAATCAGAACATTTTCTTTTAAGCCAATCAAAGGATCAACTTTACCTTTGATGGCCGCTTCCGTAAGAACCTTCGTCGTTTCTTGGAAGGACGCTGCTGATAAGAACGAATTTGTCGCTAAGGACGCCTTTGTAATACCTAGCATCACCTGAGTTCCTTCCGCTGCTTCCATCCCCTGGTCTTCAAGATTTTCATTAATTTCATTAAAATCAAGGACATCAACCAGTGTTCCCGGAAGATATTCTGTATCACCGCTATTTTCTATACGAACCTTCTTAAGCATCTGACGCACAATAACCTCAACATGTTTATCATTGATTTCAACACCTTGAAGACGATAAACTCTTTGAACCTCCTGAATCATGTAATCCTGAACTGCCCGGACGCCTTTAATCTTTAAAAGATCATGAGGATTAATGCTACCCTCTGTTAATTCATCACCGGCTTCAAGAATCTGATCTTCCTGTACTTTAATCCGGGAGCCATAAGGAATCAAATAAGCTTTTGCTTCACCGGTTTCGGAATTGGATACAACAACTTCTCGTTTCTTCTTTGTATCTCTTATTGAAACCTCACCGCCAAACTCAGCAATAATGGCCAGACCTTTCGGTTTTCTTGCCTCAAATAACTCTTCAACCCTTGGAAGACCTTGGGTAATGTCATCGCCGGCAACCCCGCCTGTATGGAATGTACGCATCGTCAGCTGTGTTCCTGGTTCACCAATAGACTGGGCGGCAATGATACCAACAGCTTCACCAACCTGTACCGCCTGACCCGTTGCCATATTAGCGCCATAGCATTTTGCGCAGACACCGATATGAGATTTACATGAAAGCACGGTACGGATTTTGACTTTGGAAATATTGGTCTTCGCAACTCTTGCTGCACGGCCCGGTGTAATCATATGATTTGCCTTGACGATAACCTCTTTACTTTCCTCATCAATGATATCCTCTGCCGCATATCTTCCCGTCATCCGCTCTTCCAGACTCTCTATCCCTTCCTTACCGTCCATGAACGCTTCAATCCACATACCCGAAATCTCACCGCCTTCGCAGCAATCTACTTCCCGAATAATCAAATCCTGAGATACATCAACAAGACGACGGGTCAGATATCCTGAGTCGGCTGTACGAAGCGCCGTATCAGAAAGACCTTTACGGGCACCGTGGGCAGAAATAAAGTATTCCAAAACATCAAGTCCTTCACGGAAGTTTGACTTAATTGGCAATTCAATGGTTCGTCCGGTGGTATCTGCCATAAGTCCACGCATCCCTGCCAGCTGTTTAATCTGCTGATTGGAACCACGGGCTCCTGAATCAGCCATCATAAATATATTATTGTACTTATCCAAACCGGAAAGTAAGGCTTCCGTTATCTTATCATCCGCTTGTTTCCATGAATCTATAACTGCTTTATAACGCTCTTCTTCTGTCACAAGGCCGCGGCGGTAATTATTGGTGATTGTACTAATTATTTTTTCGGTCTCTTCAAGAACATTCTTCTTAGCTGCCGGTACCGTCATATCTGAAACAGATACGGTAATTGCACTCTGGGTTGAATATTTATATCCCATCGCCTTGATACTGTCAAGCACTTCCGCTGTCTTTGTCGCTCCATGAGTATTGATACACTTATCAATAACCTTCTTCAGCTGTTTCTTACCAACCAGGAAGTCAATTTCCGGAAGCAGATAATTATCTGCATTCGTGCGGTCTACAAATCCCAAATCCTGAGGTATAATTTCATTGAAAAGCAAACGACCCAAAGTCGTTTCAATCATCTTTTGTTTCTTAACACCTTCAAGCAAACCTTCCCTGCGAACTTTAATCCGGGCATGAAGGGTAATCGTTTTATTCTCGTAAGCCAAAATCGCTTCATTAACATCCTTAAAGAACTTTCCTTCGCCTAAATCTCCGGGTTTTTCCAGTGTCAGATAGTATATGCCAAGAACCATATCCTGCGAAGGAACAGCAACCGGTGCACCATCTGAAGGTTTTAAGAGATTATTTGGTGATAGTAGAAGGAAACGGCACTCAGCCTGTGCTTCTACAAACAGCGGTACATGGACGGCCATCTGGTCACCGTCGAAGTCGGCATTATAAGCTGTACATACCAATGGATGAAGCTTAATGGCCTTACCTTCCACAAGTACCGGCTCAAAAGCCTGAATCCCAAGCCTATGCAGCGTCGGTGCACGGTTGAGCATTACCGGATGCTCTTTAATAACATCTTCTAAAACATCCCAAACTTCTCCCTGCAGGCGTTCAACCATTTTCTTGGCAGATTTAATATTATGAGCCTGTCCGCTGCCCACCAACTCTTTCATTACAAAAGGTTTAAACAATTCGATAGCCATTTCCTTGGGGAGTCCGCACTGATAAAGCTTTAGCTCCGGTCCTACAACAATAACGGAACGTCCGGAATAATCCACACGCTTACCAAGCAAATTCTGACGGAAACGTCCCTGCTTACCTTTTAACATATCTGACAGAGATTTTAATGCCCTGTTTCCGGGTCCGGTAACAGGTCTGCCGCGGCGTCCGTTATCAATTAAGGCATCTACTGCTTCTTGAAGCATCCTTTTTTCATTTCTAACAATGATGTCTGGAGCACCCAGTTCCAATAATCTTTTCAATCGGTTATTGCGATTGATAATCCGACGATATAAATCATTTAAATCCGAGGTTGCAAAACGTCCGCCGTCCAACTGAACCATCGGACGGATATCCGGAGGAATAACCGGAATGACATTTAAAATCATCCATTCCGGACGGTTTCCCGACCCCCTGAAAGCTTCAACAACTTCCAAACGTTTGATAATTCTGGCTCTTTTCTGACCTGATGAATCTTTAAGACCTTTTTTTAGTTCAACCGCCTCTTTATCTAAGTCAATCCCTCTCAATAACTCTTGAACAGACTCAGCACCCATACCGACACGGAAATTGTTCCCATACTTATCATAGGCATCACGAAATTCTTTTTCTGATATAACTTGTTTATACTGTAAATCACTGTCGCCCTTATCCAAAACAACATAAGATGCAAAGTAAAGAACTTTTTCAAGATTTCTTGGTGACATATCTAAGATAAGTCCCAAACGGCTTGGAATCCCTTTAAAATACCAGATATGGGATACCGGCGCTGCTAACTCAATATGCCCCATTCTCTCTCTTCTTACATTTGCCTTTGTAACTTCAACACCACAACGGTCACAAATAACCCCTTTATAGCGAATCTTTTTATATTTCCCGCAATGGCACTCCCAGTCCTTACTGGGGCCGAAAATTTTCTCGCAAAACAAACCGTCTTTTTCCGGTTTCAGCGTTCTATAATTAATTGTCTCAGGCTTTTTAACTTCTCCCCTGGACCACTCTCTAATTTTTTCAGATGAGGCCAAACCAATTTTGATGGCATCAAATGACATTGGTTGATACGTTTCACCACTATTTAACTCAGGCATAAAACGGCACTCCTTTCTTTAGTCCATGTCGGAATCTTTGTCAAAAAAATCAAAATCTTCTTCGTCATCTTCAGTTCCCGAGTCTTCCACATCGACCAATTCATCAGACTCAATAACTTGCTCTTTATATCCGTACTCTCCCAATGACTCACCATCATATGCTAACGGCTGAGAATCCTCCATAAATGTGGACAACTCTTCATCAGCGTAATCATAGTTTTCTCCGATTTCCACTTCGGTCTGGTCATCTCTGAGAACGCGTACATCAAGCGCAAGGGATTGAAGTTCCTTAAGCAGTACCTTAAATGATTCAGGGATACCCGGTTCCGTAATATTTTCACCTTTGATAATGGCTTCATAAGTCTTGACACGCCCGGCAACATCATCAGATTTGAATGTTAAAATCTCCTGAAGCGTATAGGAGGCACCGTAAGCTTCCAATGCCCATACTTCCATCTCACCAAATCTCTGTCCTCCGAATTGCGCCTTACCGCCTAATGGCTGCTGGGTTACTAAAGAATAAGGACCGGTGGAACGGGCATGAATCTTATCATCTACCAAGTGGTGGAGTTTAAGATAATGCATATAGCCGACAGTGACCGGGCTGTCAAATTCTTCTCCCGTTCTGCCGTCACGCAATTTCACCTTACCGGTACGGTTGATTGGCACACCCTTCCATTCTTCCTTGTATTTTTTATTGTCTTCTAAATATTCCATCACAGATGGGTTCAGGTCCTCTCCCCATTTTGTACTGAACGCATCAAAATCACTATTCACGTAATCATTGGCTAATTCAAGCGCATCCATGATATCATCTTCATCGGCACCGTCAAAAACCGGCGTTTCAACCTTGAATCCCAAAGCTTTAGCTGCCAGTCCCAAATGGACTTCAAGAACCTGCCCAATATTCATACGGGAAGGTACTCCCAACGGATTTAAAACAATATCAAGAGGTCTCCCATTAGGTAAAAACGGCATATCTTCCACTGGCAAAATGCGAGAAACAACACCCTTATTGCCATGCCGTCCGGCCATTTTGTCACCGACCGATATCTTTCTCTTTTGAGCTATATAAACCCTGACCGATTGATTGACACCCGGCGATAATTCATCACCGTTTTCCCTAGTAAATACCTTAGTATCCAAAATAATACCATAATCTCCATGCGGTACTTTCAAAGAGGTATCTCTGACTTCACGAGCCTTTTCCCCAAAAATAGCCCTGAGCAGACGTTCTTCTGCGGTTAATTCTGTTTCGCCTTTTGGCGTAACCTTACCTACAAGAATATCTCCCGCACGGACTTCGGCACCGATTCTTATAATTCCCCGTTCATCCAGGTTCTTTAAAGCATCGTCACCAACACCCGGAACATCACGGGTAATTTCCTCCGGCCCCAGTTTCGTATCTCGGGCTTCAGCTTCATATTCCGCAATATGAATAGAAGTATAAACATCTTCCTGGACAAGGCGTTCACTTAAAAGGACGGCATCCTCGAAATTGTAGCCTTCCCATGTCATAAAACCAATCAAAGGATTCTTTCCTAATGCAATTTCTCCCTGGTTTGTTGAAGGGCCATCAGCCAACACCTCTCCCGCATTAACTTTAGCACCTTTAAATACAACCGGACGCTGGTTATAGCAAGCTCCCTGGTTACTTCCGATAAACTTCTGCAATTTGTATCTGTCTTTTGTGCCATCCTCTGTTTTTACAACAATTTCATTGGCAGCAGACTTCTCAACGATACCGCCACGTCTGGCAACAATGCAGACGCCTGAATCGACTGCGGCCTTCGCTTCCATTCCTGTTCCTACAATTGGTGATTCCGTAAGCATCAACGGAACGGCCTGACGCTGCATATTAGAACCCATCAAGGCACGATTAGCATCATCATTCTCAAGGAAAGGAATCATTGATGTCGCAACGGAAAATACCATCTTAGGTGATACATCCATTAAATCAACCCTTGACCTTGGAAACTCTGAAGTCAATTCATGATAACGCCCGGATATATTCTTATTGACAAAATATCCATTGTCATCGAGCGGTTCGTTAGCCTGGGCAACCGTATAATTATCCTCTTCATCGGCAGTGATATACATAACTTCTTCTGTGACCCTTGGATTGCCGGGATCTGTTTTATCTAGTATCCTGTAAGGCGCTTCGATAAAGCCATACTTGTTAATTCTTGCATAACTCGCAAGAGAATTAATCAAACCAATATTAGGACCTTCAGGTGTCTCAATGGGACACATCCGGCCATAGTGGGAGTAATGCACATCACGCACCTCAAAACCGGCTCTTTCCCTTGAAAGTCCACCCGGACCCAATGCCGAAAGACGTCGCTTATGCGTCAGTTCCGAAAGCGGATTGTTCTGATCCATAAACTGAGACAGCTGTGAACTTCCGAAAAATTCTTTAACCGCAGCCGTTACCGGTTTAATATTAATTAAGGACTGTGGTGAAATCCCTTCTAAATCCTGGGTCGTCATTCTTTCACGGACAACACGTTCCATTCTGGAAAGTCCGATACGGTATTGATTTTGAAGAAGTTCACCTACCGCACGAATTCTACGGTTTCCTAAATGGTCAATGTCATCGGAATTTCCGATGCCATATTCTAAGTGAATATTATAATTAATAGATGCCATAATATCTTCTTTAGTAATATGCATCGGCACCAACTCATGCAGATTCTTTCGCAGCGCAATCTTTAACTCCGCTTCATCAGTATTCTCTTCTAAAATAGAAGACAACAGCGGATAATAAACATGTTCCGTAACGCCAACCTCTTTGGGATCAAAATCCACATAGGAAGTCAAATCTACAACCATGTTGGATAATATCTTAACATCTTTGTCTTCCGCCCTAATTAGAACTGAAGGTACGCCAGCATTCTGGATAGCTACTGCCATTTCTTCCGTGACAACGGTGCTTGCTTCTGCCAAAATCTCACCGGTTGACATGTCAACCACATCTTCGGCAAGCGGATAATCCTTGATTCTGCTCTTCAATGACAGCTTTTTATTAAACTTATATCGTCCAACTTTTGCAAGGTCATATCTCCTGGAATCGAAAAACATCGCATTGATTAAGCTTTCCGCACTTTCTACAGATAATGGCTCTCCCGGACGAATCTTTTTATACAGTTCTAAAATTCCGTCTTGATAGTTGTCGGATACATCCTTTGAAATACTGGCCAGAATCTTTGGTTCCTCACCGAACAAATCAAGAATCTCCTGATTCGTACCAATGCCAAGGGCACGAATCAATACTGTAATCGGTACTTTTCTGGTCCGGTCGACCCGGACATAAAAAATATCATTAGAATCAGTTTCATACTCTAACCATGCGCCGCGGTTTGGAATCACTGTTGCCGAAAACAGCTCCTTCCCAATCTTATCATGGGACACGCCATAATAAATTCCCGGGGAACGGACTAGCTGACTGACAATAACACGTTCCGCACCATTGATGACAAAAGTGCCTGTCTCTGTCATCATAGGAAGATCTCCCATGAAAATCTCATGCTCGTTAATCTCATCAGTCTCTTTATTCATTAAACGTACTCTGACTTTTAGAGGTGCTGCATATGTGGCATCACGCTCTTTGCATTCTTCGATGGTATATTTGATATCATCTTCACATAAGGTAAAGTCTGTGAACTCTAAACTTAGCTGCCCACTATAGTCGGCAATCGGAGATATATCCTCAAACACTTCTTTTAATCCGGAATCCAGAAACCAATTATACGAATCTTTTTGTACTTCAATCAGATTCGGCATTTGGAGTACTTCTCTTTGACCGGAATAGCTCATTCTTATGCCTTTTCCACTCTTAACAGGTTTAATTCTGCTGTTGCTCATCGACGTTCTTCACTCCTTAAATCATTGTAAACGAGTTACTTTTAAGTGGTGTTTTACGCATTAATAGGCCTAAAACTCCACAATAATTGCATCTTACTATCTTAGCACATTGAGGACAAGTGTGTCAAGAAAGAA
>Ga0153922_1000615_pt1 | contig 14040 bp, 15 predicted proteins | sample TSNJ006MetaG_FD_104723 | JGI IMG/M metagenome (GOLD analysis project Ga0153922, IMG submission 104723) | Attine ant fungus gardens microbial communities from New Jersey, USA - TSNJ006 MetaG | ecosystem: Host-associated > Fungi > Mycelium > Unclassified | place: USA: New Jersey, Brendon T. Byrne...
ACGGTGTGGGTGCCCGGATCCACCGCCACACCATACGGCTTGTTGGCGACGGGCACGGTGGCGGTGACGGTGCGCGTCGAGGCGTCGATCACCGACACCGAGTTGTCGTTGTGGTTGGCGACGTAGACGGTGTGGGTGCCCGGATCCACTGCCACCCACCGCGGGTCCCTGACGGGCACGGTGGCGGTGACGGTGCGCGTCGAGCCGTCGATCACCGACACCGTGTTCTCGCCGTTGCCGCTGTTGGCGACGTAGACGGTGTCGGTGCCCGGATCCACCGCCACCCCGAGCGGAACCTTGCCGACCGGCACGGTGGCGGTGACGGTGCGCGTCGAGCCGTCGATCACCGACACCGAGTGGTCGTAGTAGTTGGTGGCGTAGACGGTGCGCGTGCCCGGATCCACCGCCACCCCGTGCGGGCTGTTGCCGACGGGCACGGTGGCGGTAACCCTGTAAGTCGGACCACTCGGCGGCGCAGCCGAGCCGGAACTCGCCGTAGGACCACTCGACGGCGCAGCCGAGCGGGAACTCGCCGTCGGACCCGGACCTCCGGACGGACCCCCACATCCAGATAGGACCACCGCCAACACGACGGCACCGATGACCGAGAGCGCGCCGGTGACCACCGGTATCGGCACCAGCCGCCAGCGCTTTCGGGTTGGTTGATCATTTCCGCTGGCGCTCATATGCGCTCTCCTGGTCGTCTTTTGTTCTGTTGCAGTGTGCGCCTGGCGCCTACCCGCCATGTGCGAGTTCGTCGAGTTCGTTGTCGTCGAGCGCGGAGTCGCCGTGGTAAGCCTCGGCCGTCTTCTGTCCACCGTGTTCCGAAGCTTGTGCGGTGAAAGGTGTTTCACGGTGCTCGGTCGGACTGGCCCTGCAGCCTCGCGCGCCCGCCGTGCGGCGCATCACCCCGTCGGCAGTTTCACCATCTCCGATTCAGCGGAGCGCCCTCGAGGAAACTCTGACCCCCGCCGGCGCGGGTGGGGACGCCGAGCTGCTGGCCGCCGCGAAGGCGCTGCTGGAAGCGATCAAAGCGGACGCGCCGGGCGTGGCTGAGACGGTCGGGGTCGACCTCTCAAGGATCGAGGCTGTGAACATCAACATCGAGGACATCACTGCCAGGGAGGGCAGCGTAGGGGTCCGCGCTAGTGACGTCCACGCCGAAGGCGACGTGAACATCAGCGGAGTTGACGTGGGTGGCGCCAGGCACTCCGCACCCGCCGCGCAGACCATCTCAAACGCCCACAGCCGGGGAGATATGAAAGCCGCTGGTCGCGACATCATCCAGCACGGTGCGTCGATGCCTCCCATCGAGGTGGACCTTGACATCAAGGCCGAGCCCTTGTTGCGGCTGTTCTATGACAACGAGGTGGTGGACCACTGGAAGACGCTTCCGTGGGGCCGCGCGGTCACATATGGCACGGCCGCGATCCTGCTCGGGCTCGGCGTCCTCCTCGTCACGGTTCCCGACGCGATACCGGGCCTGACGATCCCGCACGAGGGCACGATGAACCACATGACCGCGGTTCACGTCCAGTTCACGACCCAGAGTTCGTAGCTCTAGGGATTGAATAAGTCACGGCTTGCCAAACGGCGAGGACGCGTTCGCCTAATCTGCTATCTCCGAACCTTTGTGGTGGCGGGGGCAGGCCACACCTCGCCCATGCCGCCGCGAGTGTACCGCCGTGAACGGCCGCTACGTCAGACGAACAAATTTACTCGAACAGAACGCCCGGGTTCAGGATGCCGGCCGGGTCGAAGCTCTGCTTGATTCGTCGGAGGAGTGCGATCTTGGCGGGGTCTTCGAGGTCGAGGAAGTAGCCGGCCTTCGCCCGGCCGAGCCCGTGCTCGCCGGAGATCGCGCCGCCGCGCTCCATCGCGAACGCGAAGATGTCGGTGAGCAGTTTCTTTCGCGTCTGCGGGTCTTTGCAGAGGAGCGCGAGATGCACATTCCCGTCGCCCGCGTGACCGCAGCCGCCCATGCCCGCGCCGACCTCCAGTGCCAAATCGCGTGCCTTGCGAATGAATTCCGGCATCTCCGCCCGCGGCACGACCACGTCGACGATCTCGTCGACGCCGATCGCCTTCACTGTCCAGAACGTCTTCTCGCGCGCCTCGATCAGTCTGCGCGCCGAGGCGCCCTCGAGCACATAGGCGTCCATCGCGCCGAGGTCGGTGAGCAGCTCACCAAGAGTCTCCGCATCCTCATATAGTCGGTCGGAGTCCCGGTTCTCAAGCGCGACAACAAGATACGCCTCGCAGGCCTCGCGGATGCCGTCGGGGACACCGAGCTCCAGCTTCTCGCTGTTGACGATTGCGGCCATCGTGAGGTTGTCGATGTACTCCAAAATGCTCGGTGCGAGCCCGCTGGAGATGATCTTCGGCACCGCCGCCATGACCTGATCGAAGTCGCGGAACGGCGCGAGCACGGTCGCGCTGTGGGCCATCCGCGGGTACAGCTTGACGATCACCTCGGTCGCCAGCGCCAGCGTCCCCTCCGAACCGATGATCAGTTGGGTGAGGTCGTAGCCGCTGGACACCTTCGAGTTCTTGCCACCGGTCCGGATGATCTCACCCGTCGGCAGCACCGCCTGCAGGCCGAGCACGTTGTTGCGGGTCACTCCGTACTTGACCGCGCGCATCCCGCCGGCATTCGTCCCGACGTTCCCGCCGACGCTGGCGGACAGCTCACCCGGATACACGGTGTAGCTGAGTCCCGCCGGGGCGGTCCTGGCGTCCAGCTCGGCTAGTGTGACCCCCGGCTGGACGACGGCGACGTGGTTGTCCTCGTCGACCTCCAGCACCGCATTCATCCGCTCGAACGAGATCACCAGGCCGCCCGCCACGGGCCGGGCCGCGCCCGACAATCCGCTGCCAGACCCGCGCGCGGTCACCGGGATACCATGCTGGGAAGCGGCCTTCAGCAGCTCAGCGACCTCTTCCGCGGTTGCCGGCTTCGCGACGAACGCGGGCGTCTGCGGCTCCGAGCTAAGCGCCTCGTCGTGGGCGTAGTCCGCGGAGATCGCATCGCCAGTCAGAAGGTTTCTGTCGCCGACTATTTCGGCGAGCCGTGCCGCGATCACATCCCCAACCTATCCGGCCGGTGATCGACCCGCGAAATGTTCACGGATGTTGGACAACATTTTCGTGTGCGCATGGACCGCCTCCCGGGTGGTGAAGGTGGCGAGCAAACGCGGCGCCCGGATTTGCAGGTGCTCAACGATGCGTGTGCCACCGTCGATCTCATCGAACGTCACGACGCTGTGTAGCCGCACCCTGGGAAACTGACGGGCTTCCGCAACCACGTGACCGTGAACCGGAACGTGCAGCCGGGCGGTGTAGGTGGTTCGCAAAGTGATGCGCCCCAGCGGGATTCGATCGGTGACCCGATAGGTCTGAACATAACCGTCCGCCGTTTCGGTTCGCCCGACTTTCCGCACCGAGACGACCAGCGGATGGACGAGCCGAATGTTGTTCAGGTCGACATAAAACCCGCGAACCCGGTCGGGTGGGGCGGGAATTTCCTCAGTCAGCGTGACCACTATCCGCCCGCGGCAAACGCTGTGATACTTGCGTCGTGCGCATTGCCCGAGTGCTTACCGCAGCCGTCGTCGCCGGAGGCGTCGCCATTACCACCGCCGGTCCAGCCACGGCGCGGCCCGTCGATCCGCCGATGTACGGCATCTACACCTACCACCAGGACGGCGTGCCGGACGAGACGTGGACGATCTGGGCGACCTGCGTGATGGCCGGCTGCGTGCTGCACACGTCCAGCATCGTCTCGCCCAGCCTGGGACCGGATAGTGACATGCCCGGATACGGGGGCGATGCACGCAAGGTCAACGGGCTGTGGACCTGGCCGCTCACCAAGGACAAGGGCATGAAATGCTCCGACGGCAGCTGGGCGCCCGTCAAGTACTCCTACGCGTGGGACCAGGCAACACTGGACGGCACACTGACAATTCTCACGCTCGACGGCACCTGCGGACAGAACGCGAGCATGAGCAAGCAGCCGTTCCACCTGACGTACAAGGAGCCGCTTCCCATTCCCATCGAATTGGATCCGCTGAATCAAATCGAAAATCTGCCGTGACCGTTTCATCTAATTACGCGACGTCCGGTCCCGCAGCAACGCAATGTCGTCCTTGCGGCCTTCGTCGGCGGTTTCACAGATAACTGGCGCGTCGGCGGTGGCGACCACCGCGACCAGCAGGTTGACGTCGATCTCGCCGGCGCCGAGGTTGGCGTGGCGGTCCCGCCCCGAACCTTGGGAGTCCTTGGAGTCGTTGCAGTGCACGAGGTCGATCCGGCCGGTGATGGACCGGATCCGCTCGACGGCGTCGATCAACGCCTCGCCGGCCGCCCACGCGTGGCAGGTGTCGAGGCAGAAGCCGATGTCCTTGTCGCCGATGTGCTCCCAAAGGCGCGCGATCGTGTCGAAATGGCGAGCCATCGCGTGGTCGCCGCCCGCGGTGTTCTCGAGGTAGACCGGCACGGTGCTCTCGAGTTGGTCCAGCGCCTTGCGCCACCGCTGAAACCCCGCATCGAGATCATCGTCGTCGACGTGGCCGCCGTGAACTATCACGGCCGTGGCCGCAATGTCGGCCGCCGCGTCGCACGTGTCCTGCAGAATCTTGCGCGAGGGGATCCGGATCCGATTATTGGCCGATGCCACATTGATCAGGTACGGCGCGTGGACGTAGATCGGTACGGGCGATTCGCGCAGGCGGGCCGCGTCGTCACGAGGCTTTGGTTTCTTCCAGCTTTGCGGGTCGCCCAGGAAGAACTGCACTACGGCGGCATCTTCGGCCACGGCGGCCGCGAGCGGATCCTCCCGGCCTACGTGCGAACCAATGAGCACCGGTTCAGTCTAGGTTGGCGCTCCGACGGCCTGTCGGTTTCGGGACGCGGGTTTCTGCGCTATCTTCGCTGCGATAGCGCGCTACGGAGGTCACGTGAAAAAGCTTGTCACCCTCGCCGCCGGGTCCGCCGCGCTCGCGACCATGGGTTTCCTCAGCGCCGGCCATGCCAGCAGCGACCAGAGCGCCGTCGATGTCTCCGGGAACACATATGCGCAGGCGGTGCAGATCCTGAGGTCACAGGGCTACAGAGCGGTGTTCCAGGGCGCGGTCGGCAGTGACGTTCCGCAGTCCCAGTGCGTCGTCGAGAGCCAGAAGATGCTGCAATCTAGTCGGATCGCGCTGATGCTCAACTGCACAAAGGCCGCGCAGGCGGCGCTCGCCGGAAACGATGCGAACGCACCTGCCGCCGGGCCGCCCGGGGCGCCGCATGTGGGCAACAACGGGGTGACGACCGTCACGCCGACGCCCGTGGGTCCCCAACCGGGCATGACACCTCCGGGCTGAGCGCCCGGCTCAGTGCGGGGCCGTCCAAGCGACGGGCAAGTGCTTGATCCCGTGGATGAACGGCGACAACAGGCGGGCCGGCTCCGCGGTAGCGACGACGTCGGGTATACGGCGGTACAGCTCCTCGAACGCGACAGCGATCTCCCGGCGCGCGAGGTTGGCGCCCAAGCAGAAGTGTGCGCCGCCGCCACCGAACCCGACATGCGGATTCGGGTCGCGTGTCACGTCGAAAAGATAGGGGTTGGCGAACTTGGTCTCGTCACGGTTGGCCGAGCAGTACCACATCGTCACCTTGTCGCCCGCCGCCAGCTCCACCCCGCTGAGCTCGGTGTCCTCGGTGACCCTGCGGCGCATGTACACCACCGGCGACGCCCACCGCACGATTTCCTCGACCGCCGAATGCGAGATCGCGTCGAAGTTCGACCACCACTTCTCACGCTCGTCGGGATACCCGGTCAGCGCCAGGACGCCGTGGCTGATCGCGTTGCGGGTGGTCTCGTTGCCCGCAATCGCCAGCAACATGAAAAACGACGCGATCTCGCTTGACGTCAGCTTCTCGCCCTCGACCTCGGCCTGGACCAAGCTGGTGGTCAGGTCGTCGCGCGGGTTGGAGCGCCGATCCTCGGCGAGCGCCATCGCGTACCCGCCGAAATCCATCGAGACCTTGATCAATTCCTCGATTTCGGTTACGAGGTCTGGATCGCCGAAGCCAAGGATCACGTTGGTCCAGTGGAAGACGGTGTCATTGTCGTCGTCGGGAATGCCCATCATGTCGCAGATGACCTGCAACGGCAGCGGACCCGCGAGTTCGGCGACGATCTCGCCCACGCCGTCGGGGTGTTTCGTGATCATCCCGTCGACGAGTCGCCGGGCTCTCATCCGCACCGACTCCTCCGTGCGTGCCACCACGCGGGGAGTAAAAGCCCTGCTGACGATGCTGCGTAGGCGTTGATGCCGCGGGTCGTCCATGACGATCATCGACCCGAAGAATTCGGACAGCTCGGGTACGTTGTCGCCGAATGTGATGCTGGGCGCCGAACTGAATATGTGGGGATGGCGACTGACGTGGTGGACGTCGTCGTAGCAAGCCAGCGCCCAGTGGCCCGCGCCCGGGTCGTAGTCCGGCTGCCTGGGTATCTCCCAGAAAGAGATCGGCTTCTCGCGACGCAACGTGGCAAAGGCCCCGTCCCGGACGTCGTCGTCTAGCCCCCAGAAGTCCCACGTGCCCAGATCGATCTCCGAGAGCGGCACGTCACGGGGGAGCGCGCCATTGCTCCGGGTTGCAACGCTTGTTGAGTCGCCCATCGATGCCGAGCCTAGCCTCGAACGTCCTACTGTGAACCGATGACCAAACGGATCGTGGTGTGGGGTACGGGTTTCGTCGGCAAGATGGTGATTCCCGAGATCGTCAAGCACCCACATTTCCAGCTCGTCGGCGTCGGCGTCAGTAATCCGGACAAGGTCGGCCGCGACGCGGGCGAGATCTGCGGGGTAGGCCGCGCGCTCGGCGTCATCGCCACCGACGACGTCGACGCGCTGATCGATCTGCGGCCGGACGCGCTCGTGCACTACGGGCCCACGGCCGCGCACGCCGACGACAACGTCAGGCTGATGTCGCGCTTCCTGCGCGCCGGCATCGATGTCTGCTCGACCGCGATGACGCCGTGGGTGTGGCCGACCATGCATCTGAACCCGCCGAACTGGACCGTTCCGATCACCGAGGCGTGCGAGATGGGCGAATCGTCCTGCTTCACGACGGGCATCGATCCCGGATTCGCCAACGACCTGTTCCCGATGACGCTGATGGGTGTGTGCTCGGAGGTGCGCAAGGTGCGTGCCTCCGAACTGCTGGACTACACCAACTACGAGGGCGACTACGAGAACGAGATGGGCATCGGCAAGCCGCTGGACTTCGCGCCGCTGCTCTCCAACCGCGACATCCTCGTCTTCGCCTGGGGTGCGACCGTGCCGATGATCGCCCACGCGGCGGGCATCACGCTCGACGAGATCACGACGACCTGGGAGAAGTGGGCGACACCCAATGAGCGCAGGACCGCCAAGGGCGTCATCCAGCCCGGCAACGTCGCTGCGGTGCGCTTCACGATCAACGGCGTCTACCGGGGCGAAACCCGGATACAGCTCGAGCACGTCAACCGCATCGGCGCGGACGCCGCGCCGGATTGGCCGTCGGGCAACCAGGACGACGTCTACCGGGTCGACATCGACGGAACTCCAAGCGTGTTCCAAGAGACCGCTTTTCGGTTCACCGACGGCTCGGGGCGCGACGCCGCCGCGGCCGGCTGCCTGGCGACGGGCATGCGGGCGTTGAATGCGGTGCCCGCGGTCAACGACCTGGCGCCCGGGTGGGTCACGGCCCTCGATCTGCCGTTGATCCCGGGTGCCGGGACGATTCGCTGAGGTTCAGCGGGGCCAGCTGCGCTTGGCGAGCGTCATCTTCGCGAGCGGAATCCGCACGGGTTCGGGGTGGGCGCTGAGTCGCTCACGTACTCCCGATTCCAGGCGCTCGACGAACCGCTCGGACGCCTGTGAACCGCCTTCTAGCGCGGTCAGCAGGGTGGGGAACACCGACGCCCGTGCGAACTTCGTCCACTTTCCGGCGAGACTGGCCGCGTCGCCGTCTTTTTGGAACTTGGTCCAGTACTGATCCTCGGCCTCGAACACCTCCAGGTGCTCCATAGTGAGCCCAGAAAAGCTGTTCTTCGGCGCAAACGGCGCGGTGAGCTGTGCTTCGGTCCGACCTACCGACGGGATCGCCATTCGGCGAACCTCGTCGCGGCTGAGAACACCCTCGGCTGTCATGACCGTCAGCTCGGCGTCGATGGCCTGGAGCAGAGGCCGGTAGCTGAAGTCGCCGTCGTCGAGCGCCACCGTCAGCACAACGAGGCGCCCGCCGGGCACCAGCTCGCGGCTGCGGGCGGTGAGGAACGCGAGCCAGTCGTCTGCGCCCTGGCGGGCGTAGGCTGCCTTCGCGTCGTCGTCGCGGCTGAAGTCGATGTGTACATGATCTGGAATCGCGGCGGGCGTGCGGCTGAGCCAGTGGACTGACCAGCAACTCCAGCCCAGCGTCACGATGTTGGTCGGCACCACCTGCTCGTACACCGACCGTCCGATGGCCGATGCGAACGTCGCGGGGTCATGATTCAGATAACTTTGCGGGTCCGATGCCAGCGAAGCGAACAGCCCGGGGTAGTCGTTCTCAGCCACATCGGAGTGAAAGACGACGATTGGGCGGCCCTTTTCAATCCGGCCGCGGACGATGGAGATCGCCGCGCCAATCGGTAGCAGGGAGTTGTGTCCGGCGGATGCCCCGTAGTCCGCGATGACTATCGTGTTGGGCAAACGTGGCAGTTCAACGTCTTTCGCCGCGCGCTCGAGCAGTTCCACCGCCGGCAAGGAGGCGGGCTGGACCCGCGATGTGCCCCTGAAGATCCCGCCGGCTTCCGTCGGCGCCGGGCGTGGCAGGGCAGCATCGGCGACCATGACGCGCACAGTAGTCGCCCGCGCGCGGTCAATCCGAGGCCGGATACCGCACACCCGTGAACTGTTCGGACATGTCCCACAGCCGGCGGTTATCGGTATCGCTGCGCGCGCTGGGCGGGATGCTCGCGTGGGTGGCCGGACCCTTCAGCTCGCCCAGCCCGCGGGGTCCGTAGTACGCACCGCCATCGGCCTGCGGGCTGGTTGCGGCGTACAGCGCGGGAAGGATGCCGTGGTCGACGTCCTGCCACATGAACGGCGTGAATTGCCAAGTGAATTGGTAGAACCGCGCCAACATCGTGGGCTTCTGCTGCCCGCTTGACGGCCCGCTGATCTGCAAGTTGGTCTTCGTCAGTCCCGGGTGGGCCGCGTTGGAGACGATGCCCCAGCCGGCCTTGCGGCTGCGACGATCAAGCTCCAACGCGAACATCAGCGTTGCGCTCTTCGACTGGTTGTAGGCACGGGTCGCGTTGTAGCTCTTCTCCCACTGCGGATCGTCGAAGTTCACACCGCCAAATCGCGCGGCCACGCTGCTCAGCGACGTCACCCGGGCGGTGCCCGCGGCGCGCAGCAGCGGCATCAGATGACCCGTCAGCGCGAAGTGGCCCAAATGGTTGCAGCCGAACTGCATCTCGAACCCGTCTGCGGTCGCCTCCCGCTGCGGCGGTTGCATGATCCCGGCGTTGTTGATGAGGATGTCGATCGGCCTGCCTTCGGCATTGAGTTCCTCACCGAGCGCGGCGACGCTGGCCAGCGACGCCAGGTCGAGGTGCTTGAGGGTGAGCTTCGCGTCGGGCACCTTCGCCCGGATCTGGCTCGCCGCGGTTTCCCCCTTGGCCTGGTTGCGGATCGCCATCATGACGTCGGCGCCCGCGGCGGCCAGCCGGGTTGCCAGGCCGAGGCCCAGGCCGCTGTTGGAGCCGGTGACCACGGCGAGCTTGCCGGAGAGGTCGGGCGGGGTGGCGTCGAGTTCCTGACGGGCCATTTTCATCGCTCCCTGTGGTAGACGCGCTCGATTTTCGTTAGACGCGCCTTATCGTAACGGACCAGTGGTCTGATAACAAGAGACCGGAGGTCTGGTATTTTGAGTGGGTGTCCCTGACGTTTCAGCGGGCCCGGCGTCCCGAACAGATGGCCGTCCGTCGCGCGGCGATTCTCGACGCGGCGAGGTCAATGCTGGCCGAGAAGAGCGTTGTCGACATCAGCCTGCGCGAGTTGAGCGATCGAGTGGGGTTGGCGAAGTCCAACGTGTTGCGCTACTTCGACAGCCGGGAGGCGATCTTCCTCGAAGTGCTGTACGAGGAGTACGGGTCGTGGCTCGCCCACCTCGACGAGGTGCTCGGTAAGCCGGGGCCCCAAAAAGCCGGATATGTCAACGAGACTCGGGTGGCCACCGCGATCGCTGAGACAATTGCCGATGAGCCGCTGCTTTGCGAGCTCGTGGGCGCGATGGCCGGCGTGCTGGAGCGCAACATCTCGTCGGAATGCGCCCGCGACTTCAAGTCGCGCCTTGTCTCCCATGTCGAGGCCTTGGCCGGGCTTGTTGCGCGCCACCTGCCGTGGCTCGCGCCCGACCGCGTCGCGCTGTTCGCAGAGGGAGCGTTCATGTTGGCCGCGGGGATGTACCCGTTCTCGATTCCGACCGAGCCGGTGCGGCAGGCGATGAGCGAAATGAGCATGCCCGATCCCCGTCGGCGATTTACGGACGGCCTTCGTGAGGGGCTCGTGAGCTGGCTTGTCGGCGCTGCCGTGCGCGGCTAGTGTCCCCGGGCCGCCCATTCGTCGTAGTTCACCAGCTCGCCCGCGATAGTCGTGGTGTCCCCGTGACCGGTGTAGACGACTGTGTCGCCGGGCAGCCTGCCCAGTCGCTCGGAGATTGACGCCAGGATCGTGGGGAAGTCCGAGTACGAGCGGCCCGTGGCGCCCGGGCCACCCTGGAAGAGGGTGTCGCCGCTGAACACCGCGTTGAGCTCGGGAGCGTGCAGGCAGGTGGAACCGGGGGAGTGACCCGGCGTGTGGATCGCGCGCAGTTCTGTTCCGGCGACCTTCAGTACCGTCCCGTCTTCGAGTTTGCGAAATTGCCTGTCGGGGTGCGTCATTCGCCACAGCACCTCGTCGGCGGGATGCAGCAGGACAGGGGCGTCGAGCGCGTCGCCGAGTTGCGGGGCGACGGTCACGTGGTCGTTGTGGCCGTGCGTGCACACCACCGCGGCCACCTTGCGCCCAGCGACCGCGTCGATGATGGGATCCGCATCATGGGCAGCGTCGATCACGACGACTTCATCGCCGTCGCCGACGAGCCAGATGTTGTTGTCGACTTCCCAACTGCCGCCGTCGAGTTCGAAGGTGCCGTGGGTGATCACGCGGTCGATGCGGCTCATCCCGGGCATCCCGGCCCGATGTTCTTCGCCCGAGTGGCTCATCACAGCGTCACCACGGAGCGGAGTACCTCTCCGTTGTGCATCTTGTGGAAGGCCGACTCGATGTCGTCGATCCCGATGCGTTCGGTGACGAACTTGTCCAGCGGCAGCCGGCCCTGCAGACACAGGCTGACCAGGGTGGGAAAGTCGCGCTCGGGCAGGCAGTCGCCGTACCAGGACGACTTCAGCGATCCGCCGTGGGAGAAGAAGTCCAGCAGCGGCATCTCGATGCGCATGTCCGGTGTCGGCACCCCGACCAGCACCACGGTGCCGGCCAGATCGCGCGCGTAGAAAGCCTGTTTCCAGGTTTCGGGGCGCCCGACCGCGTCGATCACCACATCGGCACCGAACCCGTCGGTCAGCTCCTGGATCGCGCCGACAACGTCGGTGACGCGCGCGTTGACCGTGTGGGTGGCGCCGAAATCCTCGGCCCATGCCAGCTTCGTGTCGTCGGTGTCCACGGCGATGATTCGTTTGGCGCCGACGAGCGCCGATCCCGCAATCGCCGCATCGCCCACTCCGCCGCAGCCGATCACCACGACCGTGTCGTCGCGGCTGACGGCGCCGGTGTTGATGGCTGCGCCGAGGCCGGCCATCACGCCGCAGCCGAGCAGCCCGGCCACCGCCGGATCGGCCGCCGCGTCCACCTTGGTGCACTGGCCCTCGTGCACCAGCGTCTTGTCGATGAACGCCCCGATGCCCAGCGCCGGTGTCAGCTCGGCGCCGTCGGTCAGCGTCATTTTCTGCTTCGCGTTATGGGTGTTGAAGCAGTACCACGGCCGGCCCCGCTTGCAGGCCCGGCACTGACCGCACACCGCGCGCCAGTTCATGATCACGAAGTCGCCCGGCTGGACGTGGGTGACTCCCTCACCGACAGCCTCTACGGTGCCGGCCGCCTCATGACCGAGCAGAAAAGGGAATTCGTCGTTGATACCGCCCTCGCGGTACGTCAGATCGGTGTGGCACACCCCGCACGCGGCGACATCGACGACCACTTCCCCCGGCCCGGGGTCCGGAACCACCACGTCAACGACCTCGACGGGGTCGCCCTTCGTCCGAGAAATCACGCCCCGCACCGTTTGACTCATGATTGTCAACCTACTAGGGGGTCCAGCGTAGGTTTTACGCATGACGGGCCCGCTCGACGCGATCGCCGACTGGCCGGTGCGCAGCGCCGCCGCGGCCGTCGTCGGACCGTCGGGCGTGCTGGCCGAGTTTGGCGACCAGGGTCAAGAGTTCGCGCTGGCGTCGGTGACGAAGCCGCTGGTGGCCCGGGCCGCGCACATCGCGATCGAAGAGGGCGTGCTGGACCTCGACACCGCGGCCGGTCCGCCCCGGTCGACGGTTCGCCACCTGCTGGCCCACGCCTCGGGCCTGGCCATGCACTCCGGCGACCTGTTGGCCGAGCCGGGGAAGCGGCGGATGTATTCCAACTACGGCTTTTATGTTCTGGCCGAAGCCGTGCAGGACAAATCGGGCATCGAGTTCGGGCGCTATCTTCACGACGCGGTGTTCGAGCCGTTGTCGATGGCGGACTCCCGCCTCGACGGCGGCGCCGAGGCCGCCGGATACGGCGCCACGTCGACCGTCGCCGACCTCGTTCGATTCGCCGGTGACCTGCTGCGTCCAACGACCGTGGCCGCCGAGACCAACACGGAGGCCACCACCGTGGCGTTTCCGGGCCTCGACGGCGTGCTGCCCGGATTCGGCGTGCAACGGCCCAACGACTGGGGACTGGGCTTCGAGATCAGAGACGCTAAATCACCACACTGGACAGGCTCGAAGAACTCGGCCGGCACCTTCGGTCACTTCGGCCAGTCCGGGACGTTTCTGTGGGTCGACCCGGCGGCCGACCTGGCCCTGGTTGTGCTCACCGAGCGCGCCTTCGACGACTGGGCGAAGTCGCGGTGGCCGGAATTGTCGGACACGGTGCTCGCCGAATTCGCGCCAAACTAGCGCAACAGGCGTCACAGGGGGCACAATGGACACGCACGGCTCATGCTCACCGGTTTCACCAGGTCGTTGGGGAAGACGTCCCTCGTGGAGCCGAAGGAGCCGGAAATGCGTGCGTCGAACCAGTTCGCCGACGCGACGACGGGCGTGGTGTACATTCACGCCTCTCCCGCGGCGGTGTGCCCGCATGTCGAGTGGGCGCTGTCGTCGATTTTGGCGAGTCGCCCGAACCTCAAGTGGACGCCGCAACCCGTGCTGCCGGGGCAGCTCCGCGCGGTGACGAACTGGCGCGGCCCGGTCGGCACCGGCGCCCGGTTGGCGCATGCGCTGCGGTCGTGGTCGGTGTTGCGGTTCGAGGTGACCGAGGATCCCAGCCAGGGGGTCGACGGGCAGCGGTTCTGCCACACCCCCCAGCTCGGGTTGTGGAGCGGGTCGATGAGCGCGAACGGCGACATCATGGTCGGCGAAATGCGACTGCGCGCGTTGATGGCCGCCGGCGCCGACACTCTGCTGGCCGAGCTGGACTCGGTGCTTGGCACCGCGTGGGACGATGCCTTGGAGGCCTACCGCGACGGCGGTGCGGGCGCCGAGGTGAGCTGGCTCAGTCGTGGAGTCGGATAGCGGCCGGGTCAAGTGTGTACTGGGCGCGTCGAGTGTGCGCTGGGCGCGGTGGGTGCGGCGAGTGTGCGGTGGGTGCGGCGAGTGTGTAATGACCGCCGCGAGTGTGCTTGTACTGCGGCATTTTTCGATTTTTTCAACAGTCAGTGCACACTCGAATCCGTAGTTGCACACTCGATGATCAC
>Ga0153922_1000616_pt1 | contig 14032 bp, 12 predicted proteins | sample TSNJ006MetaG_FD_104723 | JGI IMG/M metagenome (GOLD analysis project Ga0153922, IMG submission 104723) | Attine ant fungus gardens microbial communities from New Jersey, USA - TSNJ006 MetaG | ecosystem: Host-associated > Fungi > Mycelium > Unclassified | place: USA: New Jersey, Brendon T. Byrne...
CAGATGGGCGCCGCGGCGGACCTGGCGGGTGCCCAATGACCGCGGTGGCGCCGCAACGGCAGCAGGCAGTCTCTAGGGGTCGCGTCGAGGACTTCCTGTACGCCGAGGCGGCATTGCTGGACGCGTGGCAACTCGACGATTGGCTGCTGCTGTTCGACGAGGACGCCAAATACGAGGTGCCCTGCAACGACGCGCCCGACGGCGACCCCGCCCGCGATCTGATGCTGATCGACGACAACTACCCACGCTTGGCTGCCCGGGTCGCCCGGCTCAACAGCCGACACGCCCACCGCGAGTTCCCGCACTCCCGCACGAACCACCAGGTGTTCAACGTGCGAGTGATTCCGTCAGGCGACCAGATGTCGGTGACTGCGTCGTTCACGGTGTGGCGGTTCCGGGCCGGACGGTCAAGTTGCTATGTCGGCCGGTATCGCTACTTGTTGCGGCGAAGAGATCACGGTTTCCGGATCGCCTGCAAGAGGGCCGAACTGGACATGATGGACCTGCGCGCCGTTGCCGAGGTGGCGATCATCCTGTGACCGGCGCACTGCGCGGTCGGACCGCGCTCGTCACCGGCGCCGCGTCGGGTATCGGCCTGGCCATCGCCGCGCGGCTGATCACAGACGGCGCCGCCGTGTTCGCAGCGACCCGGTACGTGGAAGACCTGGAGCGCGTGTACGAGGACGCCGACATCGCCGGCGGGTGCGTCGGCGAGCTCCATCAGCCCGGCGTGGCCGACGACCTACTGTCAACGGCGGTCGAGACGCTCGGCCATGTCGACGTTCTGGTCAACAACGCCGGCGGCGGGGTGATCCGGCCGACGCTCGAGCATGATGAGGAGTCGCTACGAGCCACCATCGACAACAACCTGTGGACCACGATCTATTGTGTGCGAGCGGTGTTGCCGCACATGGTGTCACGCGGTCACGGCCGCATCATCAACATTGGCGCGGACTCGGTGCGTACCGGGCTGGTCGATCACGCGATGTACAACGCCGCGAAGGGTGGCGTGCACGCGATGGTCACCGGCCTGGCACGCGAGTTCGCCGCCACGGGTATCACAGCGAACACCGTGGCGCCGTGCTACGTGCGCACATCAGAGCTGGAAAAGCTGTTTGAATCCGGTCAGGCACCGCCACGTCTGCTGCACGTGGTCGACGAGGCGACAAACATCGTGCCGATCGGACGCCCGGGCGACCCGTCGGAGGTCGCGGCGGTTGTCGCTTTCCTGGCCGGCGAGGACAGCCGCTTCGTCACCGGACAGACGATCTATGTCAACGGCGGAAGCAGTATGGGCTGACACCCTCTCTTTAGCCGGTGATGTCGCGCCCTAGCGCGACACGCGCAATGCTCCATAGCTGCACCTCGTTGGCGCCCTCGTAAATTTCGCCGACCTTGCTGTCGCGCCAGATTGATTCCAAGTGGTTGGTCTTACCATCGGCGGTCAGCTGTCGAACAAAGCCGTACCCGCCGTGCACCTGGATGGCGTCGCGGGTGATGTCAACGGCAACGCGACTACCAGTCACCTTCGCCATCGCGGCTTCGGGTTCACCTGACCCGCGGGTGTCGGACTTGCGTGCCGCCTTCTGGTACAACGAGCGTGCCGTCTCCAGGGCGATCGCGTGCTCGGCCATCCGGAACTGCCAGTGCTGAAATGCCCCGAGCTTGGAGCCGAAGGCACTGCGCGTACGAAGGTGCGCGGCGGCGTGGTCGAACGCACACTGCCCCATGCCGACACCCATTGCGCCAACACCCATTCGGCCGTACGACAGGCTTTTCAGCGCGGCGGCCAGCCCCCGGCCCGGTTCGGCAATGACATGGTCGTCTGGGACGAACACGTCCCTGAACTCCACGTCGGAGGTCAGTTGCAGCCGGTTGCCCATTTTCTTGTCGGGTTCGCCAACAACCACTGCGTCGTTGTGCATGTCGACGAGAAGCATGGCGTGTTCGCCGTCGACCACACAGAGCGCGGTCATGATGTCGGCCGCGCACGAGTTGGTGATCCAACGTTTGCGTCCATTGAGACGGTATCCGCCGGTGACCCGTGTCGCCGTGGTGCGCATCGCGTCCGCCGACAGGTCGGTGCTGGCATCGGGCTCGCTGGTAGCAAAAGAGCCGACAATCTCGCCGCGCACAAGGCGGGGTAGATACTCGCCACGGATGTGGGCGGGAGCCGCGTCAAGCGTGCGCCCAACGAGTAGGGCTTGTCCGTCGTACAGTGCCGACGCCACGCCCGGGGTGTAGTACGCCAGCTCTTCGAGCACCGTCGCGGCCGCCAACATCGGATACTGCAGCCCGCGGCCGCCGACGTCGGACCCGAACGGGATCGTGTACAACCCGGCTGCCGCCATTGCGTCAAGGATGTCCCGCGGGAAGGCGGCCTTGGACTCCTCAGCTGAATTCAGCTCCGCTGCGCGCGGCGCCAGCACGGTCGTCGCGAAGTCACGGGCCTCGCCACGGATCTTGATCGTCTCGTCCGGAAGGAGCAGGTCGTCACTGAGCCGATCGGACGTGCGGGGCAGGGCGTCAAGCGTGGAATCCTTGGATGTCATGGGCTGGCTGGTCATGGTTGGCGAACCAGATTGGGCCCAAATGGCAGGCTGACAACGCCGCGCATGAAGTTGGTTTTCATCAGTGTCGGCTCGCCGGCGACGAAGTCGGGCATCTGCTGGTGCAGTTCCCGGAATAGTGACCGCAGCATCGACTTGGCGAGCTGGTTGCCCAGGCAGAAGTGCAGCCCGCCGCCGCCGAAGGCGATGTGGGGATTGGGCTGGCGCGCCAGATCGAATTTATCCGGGTGGTCGAACACTTCGGCGTCGCGATTGCCGGAGGCATACATCATGACGACCTTGTCGCCCGGCAGGATGTGTTGCCCGTTGAGCTCGTATTCGGCGACCGCGGTGCGCCGGAAGCTCAGCACCACCGATCCCCACCGCAGAAACTCTTCGATCGCCGTGTTGATGCGGTCCTCGAAGTCGTCCCACAACCACTGGCGCTGATCGGGGACGTCGGTGAGCGCCTTGACCGCGAAGCTGGCCGTGTGGCGCGTGGTGTCGGTGGCCGCGACGGCGAAAAGCACCATAACGGCGCCGATTTCGGGGTCCGTCAGTTTCTCACCATCGACCTCGGCCTGCACCAGATTGGTCAACAGGTCGTTGGCCGGCCGTTTACGTCGTTCCGCGATGAGCTGCTGAGCGATCTGGTGGATCTGCGTCGTGGCCTCGACTTGCACCTGGGCACCGTTGCGTCCGGCCAGCAAGACCGGATCGGCCCACGCCACGATCTCGTCAGCGGCGTGCGCGACCGTCGGCCGCAGCTCCTCGGGGACACCGAACATGTCACCGAACATTTCGATCGGCAGATGCCGCGAGATGTCGGCGACGAAGTCGATCGGCTCGCCTGCAGTCGCCATTTCGCGCGCCGTGGCCACGATCCTGCGAGCGCGGGAGGCAATGTCGTCGTCGATGCGCCGGATTTGAGGGCGGGTAAACGCCTTGCCGACCAGCCCGCGCACTTTATCGTGCTGCGGGTTGTCCATGGCCAAAAACGACATCGCCATCTGCAGAAACGCCGGCGGAAGCACATCGAACATGACGCCGTAGCGGGACACGAATACATCGGTGTTCTTGCTGACCTCGACGATGTCGGCGTGGCGCACCACGGCCCAGAAGCCCGGATCGTTCGGGTCCGGGTGCAACGCCGTTTCGATCGGCCGCTGCCAGCTGATTGGCCGCTGCTCTCGCAGCTGCTTGAAAATCAGATCCCGCCCCTCGGTGTCCTGCTCCCAAAACGCGTCCGAGGAGACGTTGAGTTCGTCGTAGGGCCGCGCCGCAGCAACGTCGTTAGTGGGAGCCACGTCCGTGTCGCCGACGGATGGTGTAGTCATGGAAGGCTCCTATCGGATTGACACCTCCATGCAATCACCGCCGGCCCGCGCCGGTAAGTACTCATACGGGACGTCTTGATCTCCCGAAGGGGGGTCTGCGCTCTGGGGCTTGAGCGCGCGGCGAGGTCTCGACCCTTGACCGCGCGACAGCCTTAAGCTATGGTCTGACCAAATCAAGGACGAGCGCTGACGGTCGTGTCTGGCATCTCTAGCGTCCCCGATATGGCGCGGGTCTGGTCGAGCAAGACTCTCTACGCCGGCTCCCCGATTGGACAGCACATCCTGCGACAAGCGCTGGACACCTTCAATTGCGATTTCGTGCAATTCTACGGAACCACCGAGACGTCGCGGCCGAGCCGGCGCGACAGCCTCTCCCCTGTAACAATCCGCGACACGTAACCTACTGCGGCGACACGCCGAATCAGGCCGCAGCGGTTTACGTTTCGCGGCAGTCAAATGCCGCCGCGTAGAGGGTGTTCCACACAATCCGGGCGTAGGCCTCCGCCAACCTCGAACTCGACTCCGCCCGCGCCATCCGATGCAGGCCGCGCTCGGCCATCCATTGCAGCCAGTACGCGGTTTCGGCGGCGGGCAACGACGGGTCGACGAACCCACCGGCCTGCCCGGTTTCGATGTGCGCCCGCAACCCATCGATGTAGCGGCCCATCGCGTCATCGACGGCCTCGCGCACCCCGTGGTCGGTGCCGATCGCTTCGTGAGTGGCGGCCATCAGCTCGGGGTGCGCACGGTAGGCATCCATGATCCGCTGCAGAGCGGCCCGCACGTCCTGGAACGTTGCCGTCCCGTCCAGCGACCACCACGTTTGCGCCGCCTCGAGGATGACCTCGGTGAACTCGGCGTACCAGGTGCGCAGCAGGTTGGTTTTGTCCACGAAGTAGGCGTAGAACGTCGAGCGCGAGATCCCGGCCTCGGCGACCACGCTCGCGACATTGATGTCGGCGTACGTCGCTCCCGACCGCAGCTGCTTTTCCACGATCGCCAACACCTGCGAGCGCAGTTCGTCGCGGCGCGCCTGGCCGTGTTTCTGGGCCGTTTCCGCGCTAGGCATGCCCTAACGCTACGGTCAGAACGACGTGCTCTGGCGGCCGAGGATGTCCTTGGCGATCACGCGTTTCTGGATCTCCGCCGTCCCGTCGGCGACCAGGTAGGCCATGACGTCGCGGAAGCGTTGTTGCAGCGGGAATTCGGTGGCGTAGCCGAGGTTGCCGTGGATTCTCATCGCGGCTTCGATGGCGTCTTTGGCAACGGTGGGCGGCCACCACTTGCTCATCGAGGCGAGTGAGGTGTGAGGCTTGCCCTGTTCGCGCAGCCACAGCGCGCGGTAGCAGAGCCAGCGGGCCGCTTCGAGGTAGGTCGAGTGCTCGGCGAGGGGGAATGAAACGCCCTGGAAGTCGCCGATGGGTTTGCCGAACGCTTGCCGCTGTGTGGCGTAGACGGCGGCCTCGTCGAGGCTGGCCTGGGCGGCTCCGAGGCACAACAACCCGAGTGCGGCGCGGCTGAAGTCGAAGTGACTCATCACGGCGTGAAATCCTCTGCCAGGTTCGCCGATCAGGTGTGAGGTCGGGACGAACACGTCGTCGAGGTGGATCGACCCCCACCCCAGCGGCAGGCAGCCCATGCCGGGCATGTGGTGCACGGTGACCTTGTCGGAGTCCAGAGGTACCAGGTAGCAGCTGACTCCGGTCGAGCCCGCCGTCCCGGGTTCGCGTGCATAGATCAGCGCGGCGGACGAATGCATGGCCCAGGAGATCGCGGTCTTCTCCCCGGTCAGCCTCCACCCGCCGTCGACCGGCCGCGCCACGGTTGCCAGCCCCCCGGCGTCGGAGCCCGAGCCGGGTTCGGTCAGGGCGATCGCAACGTTTTCCCGGCCTTCGATCATCGCCGGCAGGTAGCGCTGTCGGACTTCCTCGGTCCCGTGCATCAGCTGCGAGCCGATGAGTCCGATCTGCACAGGAGCGGAGGCGACGTTCACATCTCCGTAGGCGAGGGTCTCGGTGGCGAGTCCGAGCGTCACCGGGTCCTCGGCACCGGTGCCGCCGTACTCCTCCGGCAGCCCGATTCCCAGCACGCCGAGCTCGCCGAGCTGGCGCAGGATGTCGAACGGAAACTCGGTGGACGCGGCGCGGTCACGGTAACCCGGCAGCAGGACCTTGCGGGCGAAGTCGGTAAGGATCTTCTGGAATGCGGTCTGATCGGCAGTGAACTCGAATGAAATCATGGAGTTGCCTTTCTGAGTAGCGGCGAACGTGGTTGTGGCGGTGAGGTATTCAGGTCCGCCCCAAAGCGTCTGGCCTGCTGGCGTGCTCGTTCCACTCACCAGTTCGCACTCACCGGTCCGAGGTTCATCGACCGATCGTACACGTACGTCTGGATGCATGTCCAGACGTAAGTACGCAAGCCGCCGAGCCACCGATACAGCCTTGACTCTTTCGGTCTGACCATTTTAATGTAGCTGTGATGGCCATCGCACCCGACACGTTCTCCTACCGTTCCGCCGACGGCGTGCAACTCGTCGGCTATCGCTGGGCTCCCGAGGACGACCAGCCGCCCGTGGGCACCGTCGTGCTCGTCCACGGCATGGGCGAGCACCTGCGCCGATACGACCATGTGGCCCAAGCACTTACCGCACAGAGTTTCGTCGTGTACGGACATGACCACCGCGGTCACGGCGCCTCGCTCGCGTTTACTGACGAGCCGGGCCGGCTCGGACCGAACGGGTGGTCAAAACTGGTTGACGACCTGAATCTGGCGATCGCCCAAGCGAAATCAGATTATCCCGGCCGGCCGGTGATGATGATCGCCCACAGCATGGGTTCGTTTGCTGCTCAGCAGTTTTTGCTGGATCACGGCGCTGACGTCCACGGCGTCGCCTTGACCGGGACCGCGGCCCTCGACCTTCTCGAACCGGCGCTGGACCTGTCCGCCGAACTGGACCTGTCCGCCTTCAATGCCCCGTTCCAGCCGGCGCGGACGGACTTCGATTGGCTCTCCCGCGACGAGTCGATCGTCGACGCGTACCTCGCTGATCCGTTGTGCGGTTTCGGCCTCGACATCGCGTCGGCGACGGACATGTTCGCGGGTGCCCGGCGACTCACCGACCCCGCCGAGGTGGCGCGCATGCCAACCGACCTGTCGGTGTACGTAGCGGTCGGATCGAAGGACCCAGTGAATGGCGGCCTCACGCTGCTGTGGGCACTTGTGGACCGCTACCGCGCGGCGGGTCTCAGCGATGTGACAGTTCGCGTTTACGACGATGCGCGGCACGAGATCCTCAACGAGATCAACCGCGCAGACGTGATCGACGACCTTCTCCAGTGGCTACAGCAGGTGGCCACGCGTCCCGCGGCGAGGATGAAACCATGACCGAAGACACCCGGGCCGAGGCGCCCGCGCCAAAGGATCTCACCGCGTCCTCTGCGCTCATCGTGGGTGGCACCGCCGGCATCGGGCTAGCCTCAGCCCGGGCACTCGCCGCGGCCGGCGTACCCCGGATCGTTATCGTTGGCCGCAACGCCGATCGCGGCCAGCTGGCCGCGAAGGAGATCGCCGAACTCGGTGCGGCGGCTCACTTCGTCGCCGGTGATGCCTCGGATTCCAACGCTGCGATCGCCGTTGCGGCAGAGGCGGATCGGATCCTTTCCGGTGTCGACATTCTGATGTGCAGCACCGCCGCCGACGTCAGGCCTGACCTGTTCGTCGACATTCCGACGGCCGATATCGCCCGCATGCTCACCCAATTGGCCGTGCCGTCAATGCACATGGCCAGCGCGGTGCTGCCGGGCATGCGCAGCCGCCGAGGCGGCGTGATCGTCAACGTCGCGTCCGACGCGGCGAAGACCGCCACGCCGGGCGAAGCGGTCATCGGCGCCGCGAAGGCCGCCATCGTGATGTTCACCCGCACGATTGCGATCGAAGAGAAGCGCTACGGTATCCGCGCCAACGCCCTGACACCGTCGTTGGTCCACGGCACCGCTTCGACCGAACGCATCACGTCCGACGGGTTCAGCGCCAAACTCTTTGCGAGCGCAGCCAAACAAGCTCACCTCGGCGTGCCGACCGCCGACGACATCGCCGCGCTCACCGTGTTTCTGTGCAGCCCGGCGGCCGCGCGGTTGACCGGTCAGGCGATCAGCGTCAACGGCGGAATCTCCGCGGCGTAACAACCGCCGGCGTCAGCGCCTGTATGGCGCGGATCCGGATCTGGCTTCCATGTAGAGAGCGATCGCTTCTGAGCGGTTGATGGCGCCGATTTTGCGAAGGATCCGTTTCACGTGGGTTTTGACCGTTTCGACGGTGATGACGAGTTCGTCGGCGATCTCGGCGTTGGAGGCTCCCAGGACCAGCCTTTCGAACACCTGGCGTTCCCGGTCTGACAGCGTCTCCGCCAGCGCGGAATCCGGCGCGATCGTCGGGGGCTCGACCCGATGGTCGTATTCGACATCAAGGCTGATCGCTGCCGCGGCGATGCGGTCGGCTTCCTCGGTCAGTCGCGCGGCCGCACGGGCGATCGATGTCCGCTGGTGGGCCACTCGTTCGGTGTTCAGCATCCGCTCATGAAGCGACGAATACGCAGCGGCGAAGGTGTCCAGCACGTCGACGTCACGCACGGAAACGCCTCCGCTGCCGCGGCTGACGTGCAGAAGTGCGAGCACCCGCGATTCGGCGATGACCGGGGCGACCAGATAGTGCCCGGAGCGCAGCAATTGGCGGTAGCCGGGTGCCGCGGGCACGTCGGAATCGTTGGTGCGGATGGTTTCCCGCAGCCGGATACAGTCGCGTTCGGCGATGCAGTCCCGACGCGAGATCACCGTGGGGCCGCTAATGCCGTGGCCGGATTCCTCGACGACGAATCCGTCGTCGACGACGAACGACAACAACGCGTGGTCGAAGCCCAGCACGCCGCAAAGTTCGGTACAGGCTTGGCGGCCGAGCCCCTGCAGCGAGCCGGCCTTCTTCATGCGACGGATGCCCTCGGTCAACAACCGCACCACACCGCCGCGCCCACCGGCTCTCATCTCCCGCGCTTCTACCTGCACCGCAAGGAACGCGGCCAGAGTGCTCGGCCCGATCGGCGAGTCGGCGTAGTGACGGATGGCCCGTTCGCCCAAGAGTCGATCGGTGGTTGCGGCCGACCTCGCGATGGCCTCATCGAGGGTCGCGGCCTGACCGGATCGGGGCAGGCCGTATGCGCTACGCAGCTGATCGTCGAGATCGTTGAGCCTGGCCACTATCTCGCGGGCGTTCATCACGACCCCCCGGGATGCGCGGTCGCGATACCGGCATAGACGGCGACCGCAGCTGCCCGACTCGACGTATTGAGCTTGCGGGCAATGTGTTTGAGGTGGGACTTCACCGTGCCCTCCGAGATCACCAGGCACCGGGCAATCTGGCTGTTGGTGGCCCCGGTCGCCACATACGACATGATCTCCCGCTCGCGGGCGGTCAACGCCGGCACCGGTTGATCAGAGCGGTAATGGGCATAAGAATCGTGTCGCTGTCCCAGCGTCGCGCCCGACAACGACCACGATGCCGATCGGGCCGACCGCCGCAGCAACTCATCGACGTGGGCGCACAAATCGCCCACCGCGACGCGTTGTTGGGCGGCCTTGTCTTCCAGGACGGCACTCTCGAACGCCACGGCCAGACACTCGGCGAAGGCCTCCAACTGATAAAGATGGTCGGCCGTCACGATGCCGTCGGGTGCCGGGCGATCGGCGTGCAGCATTCCGATGGCCCTGCCCCCAACGGTGATCGGGGCGGCGATATAGCCGAAGCAGCCCGACACATCGACAATCTCTTTAAACGTGCGCTTGTCCTCCTTCGGAGACGACACCAGCGCCCCGCACCGTTTCCGGACGAGCTCGGTCTCCAACGGAGCATCCGCCAACTGAATGTGGGCGTGCGCGACGAATTCATGAAACGGCCGCGAATGCGGATCGGCCGCCTCATCTTCGATATGAAGGTGCCGGGGCACCCACACCGAACCCCGCACGGTCGAGATCATCGTCCGCGCGAACCCAAACTGGCGGCTTAGCACCACCGGGGCCGCATAGATCATCTCCCGCGGCGACAGGCCCTGCAGATGCCCCATCGCGTTGCGGATCTCGGTCAGACACCTCACCCGCCGACACAACTCGTGATCGAGCAATTCGCATTGCACCCGCAGAACCGAGATCAACAATTGCGCAGTGCTCGCCGACTCTTCCGCCGAAGCCGCGCACGACACCAACCGCTGCTCTAGGCGATGCCGCAAATCCTCCAACTGACACCGCAACGCGCTCTGCGGCAACTCGGCAAGCCCCACCCCAAGATGGTCAGCGGCGGCCGCGATCGCCATCCCGGCACGCTCAACCACCGTCAAACCTTCCGCGCCGACGGCAATCGCCACCCGCTGAACCATCAATCACACTCCTCTCGCCAACTTCGGTCCACCATACGCACTACGGTCTTACCATTGGACCAAAGCCTAACGGCATGTTACGTGGGTCACAATGGGTTGACAAGAGGGCAAATATCGACATGAGCGTCAATATTCGTCCCGGTACTCAGCCGCAAACCTTGCGATCACCTCGCTATTTTTGACACGTCGCGTATCATAACTAGCCTTGTCCCGCAGGCAAGAGACGCCTACGTGCCGCTTGTGCATCTTTGGACAGTAATGGTCTAATGGTCAGTCCATAAGGAGGTCCACATGCACGCCGTGATAATGCACGCGTTCGGCGGCCCTGCGGTGCTCAATCTCGAGAAATGTCCCGACCCGCCCACGCGGCCCGGCTGGGTGACCGTTGCGCTTCGCGCCAGCGCGCTGAACTGGCATGACGTTCTGGTGCGCCAGGGCCGCTACGGTTCGCCTCTGCCGCACATCATCGGCGCTGACGGCGCCGGTGTGCGCACCGACACGGGAGAAGAAGTGGTCGTACTGCCCTCGCTGAACTGGGGCGACCGCGACGACGCACCGAGCAGCCGCTGGGAGATTCTGGGCGACTACACCCCGGGCACGTACGCCGAGTTGGTCAGCGTGCCGGCCGACTGCCTGGCCGCCAAGCCCCCCGGGCTGGATTGGGCCGAGGCTGCGGCGCTTCCGCTGGTGGGGGTGACAACGTACCGGGCGCTGTTCACCCGGGGACGGCTCCGCGAAGGTGAGTCAATGTTGGTGGTCGGCGCCGGCGGCGGGGTCGCCACCATGGCCGTCGCCCTGGCGGTCGCAGCGGGAGTGAGGATCATGGTGACCTCCTCATCGCTCGACACCATCGAACGCGCGGTTTCCGCCGGCGCCCACGGCGGCGTGCTGCACGACACCACGGGATGGCCCGAGCACGCCCGCGAGATGTCCCCGGACAATGCGGGGTTCGACCTTGTCCTCGACCCCGTGGGTCGCTGGAGTGAATCCGTACGTGCGCTGCGGCCCGGCGGCCGACTCGTCGTCCTCGGCGCCAACGCCGCGGAGACTGCGGACATGGACATTCGCAGCTTCTATTTCGGCCAGTTCGATCTGCTCGGAACCACCATGGGCAGTAGCCGCGACTTCGCCGGCCTGCTCAACATGATCGATCGGTGCAAAGTACGCCCACCGGTGATCGACAGCGAATTCCCATTGGATCGGGCCGCCGAAGCACACGAATACCTCGAGCGCGGACGCACATTCGGCAAGTGCGTCCTGAAGCACGACTAAGACACGACTAGGACATGCCTGTGACAGAACTGGTCACCTACCGCGTGGAAACCGCCGGCCCGGCCCTCGCGGCGTACCTCACGCTCAACGACCCCGAGCGACGCAACGCCTTATCGGACCCCCTACTGGATCAGCTGGGCGAGCTGCTGCAACGAGCCGCTGATGACGCGCGGGTGAGGGTCATCGTGCTGACGTCGTCGCACCCGCGGGTCTTCTCCTCAGGAGGCAACCTCGACGCGTTCGCGGATGATCGCGCGACGATCGTCAAGTACGCCGGCCTTGGGAGGTTCCCCACTTTGTATCGCACGCTCAGCGGGATCGACAAGCCCGTCGTCTGCGCAGCGAATGGCGACGTGCTCGCCGGCGCCCTCGGCATCGCATTGGCCTGCGACCTCGTCATCGCCAAGGAGTCGATCCGGCTGGGCTGCCCTGAGATCAACGTCGGCGCCTTTCCGTTCATGATCTCGGCATTGATCTTTCGGGCCACCGGGCGGCTTGTCGCCAATGAGCTGATGATGACCGGCCGGCTGATCAGCGCCGCCGAAGCGGCCGCCGCCGGGTTGGTCAACAAGGTGGTGCCCGACGCCGGGTTCGACGAGGCCGTGCACCGGTGGGCCGCCGACATCGCCGGCAAATCACCCTTGTTGCTCGGCATGGGCAAGCGGGCGTTGGCGGCGACCCGCGACATGCCGCTGGATTCGGCGCTGGACTACCTGCAAGCCCAGCTTGCCTTGGCCTTCACCACCAACGATCTGACCGAAGGAGTGCTCGCATTCAAGGAAAAGCGGCCCCCGCGGTGGAGCAACTCATGACGCCGACAACCCCCACTAAGAGTCCTTGCCGTTTCGGTCTGACCATTCTATGATTCGTACGATTGTGGCCTCCAGGGCGCGTCCCGGAGGGCCGGTCCCGAGAACCCGAGGAAAAGCGCGATGAAGCCGAGCCCGTACACCGACCGCTACAGCCCACAGGAAATCGAACACTTCTACGCTGCGGGGCTGTGGTCCGCCGACACGTTCCACGACCTGTTGCTCCGGCGCGTCCAAGAAAACCCCGACAAGGTGTTCGCGACGGACGGAACACGATCGCTGACGTTTCGCGAACTCTTCGACCGCGGCCAGCGGCTGGCCGTCGGTCTGCACCGGCAGGGCTTGCGCCGCGGCGACACCACCGCCGTGCAGCTGCCCAACTGGGTTGAGTTCATCCAGGTGCTGACCGCGCTGTCGCGGCTTGGCGTCATCATGGTCCCGATCATGCCGATCTACCGTCGCGAAGACGTCGGCTATGTGCTGTCCAACGCCGGGGTACGGGCGGTGTTCACTCCGGCAAACTTCGGCAAGTTCGACTATTTCGACATGTATCGAGGTCTGCGCCAAGAGCATCCGGACCTGACGATCGTCGTCGCTCGACCCGACAGCGCCGCCGAAGAGGCGATCGGTGCCGACAGCAATATGTTCTCCCTGCAGGAGCTCGAGGCGGATACCGACGACGACAGCGAGCTGAGCGCCCCACCCGCCTCGGATGAGCCGTTCGTCATCGTCTACACCTCCGGAACCACCTCGCGGCCGAAGGGATGCGTGCACACGTTCAACACCTACTGTGCGGGTTCGCGTGCATTGGTCGGCCCGTTCGGCTACACCGAGGCCGATGTCCAGTTCGGCCCCTCCCCCATCGCCCACACCACCGGGCTGGTCACCAGCGTGCTGCTGCCGATGCTGAGCGGAGCGGCGACACACATCATGGCCAAGTGGGACCCGGTCCGCGGAATCGAGGAGATTCAGCGCTTCGGCTGCACCGCGTCGGTGACGGCCCCGACCTTCCTGCACACACTGTTGGCCGAGTACGACCCCGCGCGCCACGACCTGTCCGCGTTGCGGATGTGGACATGTGCGGGCGCACCGATCCCCGCCGCGGTGGTCGAGCGGGCCAGCGCAACGCTGCCCAACATCAAGGTGCTCAGCCTCTATGGGCGCAGCGAAAACCTGGTCACCACCACGTGTTCGGTCACCGACGATGCGTCGCGCGCCCTGACCTCCGACGGCAAGGCGATGCCGGGAGCCGAGGTCAAGATCGTCGACGACAACGGGAACGAGGTGCCTCGGGGCGCCGAGGGCGACATCGCTTACCGCGGGCCCGCGCACATGGTCGAATATCTCGCCAACCCCGAGGAAACCGCGGCCCTGTTCACTAAGGACGGCTTCTCCAGGTCCGGCGATCTGGGAAAGATGACCGAGGACGGATACGTGCGGGTAACTGGCCGGACCAAAGACATTGTCATTCGCGGTGGGATGAACATCAGTGTCCGGGAGATCGAGGAGCATCTGGCTCACCATCCCGCGTTGCAGGCTTTCTCGGTGGTGGGCATGCCCGACGAGCGGCTTGGTGAGCGGGTGTGCTGTTTTGTGGTCGCCGCGTCCGGACACGACGCCCCGACCGTCGAGCAGCTGCGCGAG
>Ga0153922_1000619_pt1 | contig 13925 bp, 14 predicted proteins | sample TSNJ006MetaG_FD_104723 | JGI IMG/M metagenome (GOLD analysis project Ga0153922, IMG submission 104723) | Attine ant fungus gardens microbial communities from New Jersey, USA - TSNJ006 MetaG | ecosystem: Host-associated > Fungi > Mycelium > Unclassified | place: USA: New Jersey, Brendon T. Byrne...
ATTTCACTGGTCGGTTCCCATGAGCGATCCATCTTATTCCAGTTATTATTCATATCCTATTCTCCTCATATTAATCTTTTCATTCTGCTTGAAGCGCATATTTCAAAGTATGCGGGCAATTTATCATACATTTTAACGGACAGATACATTTAAAAACATCAACAACCGCATCACGGCTACCGCTTTCAGACCACTCGTTTCCATAAATGGCATGTCCCGGGCATACAGTTTTGCATACATCACATTGACCACATTTTGATGAAATCGGGGGATGAGCTTCTGCTAAAATAGGCGCATCCGTGAGAACAGTACACATACTGAACGCACAACCATAATCCTTGATTATCAACAAGTTGTTTTTGCCGATAAAGCCAAGCCCCGCAAGCCTGGCTATGGTTTTATGCGGCAATCTGCTCGACCTTGTTTTTTCATCATAGTTGCCGTTCTTTTCAATGCTTTGTTCCGACTGAGAATATGCTCTATACCCTTTTTGTCGTATGTATTCTGCAAGCCAGTCGGCCAACTCATTGGTTTGATGTTCTTTATCTACAAATTCATCCCGATTAGTTTGTACATCATCGCGTATTGCTAATATAAATTCTTTTGAAAGGGCAACACAAAGCACTATTGCTTTCGTAAATCCTTGTGTTTGATTTAATGAAAGACTGGAAATATCAACAAAGTGGACGATATTCGCACCTTTTTCATATAATGCGTTTTTAATTTCATTATCCATAATTAAGAACACCTCATTGTCTTCTTGCCTTCTGTATGACATAGCGGCTACGTTCGGCATCCAAATTATACGCTTGTCGTTGTTTCGCCTACTATATTTTAACCTGACAATGTCACATTCACCTTATTACTTTTCAATGTTTTTTAAAGTATACCATATTTCCAGAAGCGAGTATGTAAAATCACATTTGGTGCAGAACCTAAAGATTATGAGGTATATGAATATTTGCTTCAAAACTGGCATTTACTGCGGTTTAGTCCGCCTGTCAAAGCAGATGAAAAACCAAATGCAGTTTGAATGGTCAGATTTCATCCCAAAAATCCTCCACTGCTTCCAATATTTCACTGGCTGGCAGTATAGTTGCTTCAACAATGCTTTTGCCTGTTTTTTTTAGATAATATTTAATAAGATGATAACCACAAGCATATCCTGCGCAGTACGGTAGCCCCACTGGCTCAAAACCTTGCAGGGCTGCCATTTCATCGCCATACAAATAAGCGTTGAGATTATCCATTCCATGTATACCCAATGCTTCACGGGTAATAGGTTTGATATATTCATTGAGGGTCTGCATATCCGTTTTATATACCCATGGCCCAACCAAATCCTCGCCATATAGGTGTGTAGCAAAATTTTCCGCCAGCCCTTCGCTAACAATCATTTCACCCAAAGTAATATCATTTTTCCACTCAATAAACTGAAAACGTACATTGTGGTTCACTTCATGGGCAAGACATACGGGCAGTCTTTTTATCCTATTCCTTGAAGGTACAAGCCAGGCATTGATGTAGCCGGGAATACCACCTTCACCAGTGTACCCATCACATAAAATAATGGATGGAGCTTCCGGGTCGGCTAATAGAATAGAGAATAGATACTCTTCTACAGGCAAATCAATACTCTCTGCCGGAAAGCAAGCCAAAGACTTCTCAATGGATTTTTGACATTCTGCCCACATCGATTCAGATGCTAACATCTGTATATTACTCTCTTGCGAAGCATCAACTTTCGTGGGCGCAAGGTGCCCAAGCATACCGCTTGCCATAATCACATCGTAACCATTTTCTGTCGGAGCTTTCATCGGCACATTGTAAATATCCCACTTCTTCTTAAAGGGCATCATCATTTCGTAGCAGTAAATGTCATTTTTCTTTTCAAACGGTGCGTTCATAATTTTTGCATAAATACTGTCTGATCGTACTGCTGTTACTTTCATATCATTTCTTCCTTTTCGCTGTTTACTTAAATGATACGCTATGACGCAACGTTAAGGTCAATAGCTCAAACCAATTTTTGAGTCATTTTTTGTTTTTGCTAAATTTAACAATGCCCTTTATATATACACATTACCTATCCGTTAGCAGTCTATCTTACTTTTTTCTGTTGCTTCTCCGGCACTTCTATTATTTTTGCGGCACCCTCCAAAATGCTGTTTATTCTAAGTGGTAGAGCTTGTTCCCATAATCTTTAACATAATAGCGTTTATTAGTTCTGCCGCGTTCAAGAACCATATGCCCTTCATTCTCTAATAGCTTTTTCTGCTGCTCGATACCACCGGGATATTTGGGATTTAATTCCCCTTTCGCTTTTAAGGTTCTCCAATATGGAGTTTTGTCATGATCCCTTTGCTCACTCGCCCATGCGACAATGGAAACAAAATACCTGCTGTCATTGGGTCGGTAAAATCCGCATTATTATCTTTAACTAAGTAAGAACGTATTTCACCTACTGTTGTCAGAAAGCCTTTAGGAATTTTTTTCATAATTTCGTCGTATGTAACCGGAGGCGCAAAAAACATTTTATTGCCCTTATCCCCCCCATCTTTCATAATAACTGTAGACATCAAGACCATTCGTCTTTGCCGTCTCCCTGTCACTCCACTTCTCTTCCTGTCACCGATTACATCCCGTGCTACATCCGGCGGTATATCCGAACCAGATTTGGCCAATAACACTATTTTATTCATTTTATTTTTCCTCATCAGTACTGCAATTAATAGTATGGATGCATGAGAATAGCCATTCCCGGATATTACAGAAATAAAACTTCCAAACAGATCCGAATATTTTGTAAGCAGTATTGTTACCGTTTTCATTGTGCTATTTTCTTCCCCCATCGTTTCTACCTCTTTCTATCTTGATGAGAACATCATACCTCTGAATTGTTAGTGTTTTGCTTATGTATCGTTTCTAAATTATTGAGGGCTTCAATGAGATTGATAGATGGGATAGGATTGGATGGATTTTCCGTTGCCCGGATTTCCGTATTAAGCCATTTTTTTAGCTTGTTAATCCGCGCCCGGAGCTGCCGTAACTATTGATTATCGGACTGGATTTTTCGGTTAAGGTCGCCGCGCTCGGTGGAAATACCACGGTGTTCCATCTGGAAAGCCGCCACGCCTATGTGAACCGTTGGGATTTGCTCTACGCCCTGCCGCTCATAGGAGCGGTGGTCTATGTGCTCGGCTATTTCATTCTGCAACAAATACTGATTTACTATATCCGCCCAACCTGCCCGCCATTCCTCCGCTCTGGTCTGGTCGTTCCAGTTAACGGCATTAATTTTTCTTGTCTTGAATGCACCGCTTTTCAGCCGGATACGCTCACCATTTTCGTCAAGCAAGTATTCTTTTTTTGACTTTGCCGCCCAGCTTCCGTCCGGCTCCATTGGGCGCATTGTCAGCATGATATGAGCGTGAGGGTTCCCATCGTTTTTATCGTGAATACAAATATCTGCGCACATACCGGCTGAAACAAAATGCCTGCGGCAATACTCACGGACAAGCTCTTGGTTTTGCTCCGGCGATAATTCAACCTGACATGGTTTATTAATTCTGTTTTACCATATCAGAAGCTGATTTTGTTAGTTTATCAACAGGTTCTGTTTTAATGCTAAAAATGAGTCTTGCTATGGCAGCACTATGCATGGATAATTTTGATGCAGCCTTGCAAATACTAAATTCCGTTCTTCAGAAAGTAACTGTTTACTTGTACAAGTCAACTGCAAATTCATTTACATCCACTCTATAGAAAGCAATACAATATTCTACAGGTATCTCATTTGCTGTATAAGCCACATTAATAAAACACAGCACCACTGCATTTTCATCTAATTCAAGCAATTCTCGCGCTTCTTTATCTGCAAGCTCGCCCTTAATGATCCGGCGTACATGTCGTACTTCAGTATCCTCATCATCAGATAATGCATCATATAACGAAGTTTGTTCCAAATCTATATCCATCAATTTTTCACATCGCGGCAGAGCCATATATGATTCGACAATCGTAACTGGCGTAGTATCTGCAAATCTTAACCTTTTCAGCAGTAAAACTTCATCACCTTCCATAATATCTAAGTATTTTGCCACTTCTGAAGTTGCAGGAACCTTTTTCTGTTCCAGTATCTTAGTATAGGGTGTGCGTCCACTGCTCCTTACCTGCTCTGCAAATGATTCAATTTTATTCATATATACTAAATCCACTTTTCTGTCTGCAACAAAAGTCCCTTTACCACGGACCGTATACAAATATTTTTCGTTCGTTAATTCTGCTATCGCTTGTCGCACCGTTGTCCTGCTAACATCATATTTTGCGATTAATGCGCTTTCCGGCTCTATCATCTCATCCGAATCCATTTTCTTGATCTCACTTAACAGGATTTCCTTCAACTGATAGTACAAAGGAACTTTTGCGTCTTTATTGATTTTAGAAACAGTATTTTTCATTAGTAAATGCCCCTTTTTCCATGTGATTAATATTGTGAAATATATGCTTTCACTTGTTTGAGTATTTCATTTGTATACTCTGGTACTGCCGAACGCTTTCCAACTACATAGCTTCCCAAAAGCGTCCCTGCCTTTAAAGCTGCTTCAATATTCCCTGTTTCCGAAAAGCAACTGATAAATGCCGCTGAGAATGCGTCTCCAGCTCCAACCGTGTCCACAACCTTAGTATCAATCGAATCAATATCAACCCTCTTGGATTCCCAAAAAGCACTTGCACCTTTGTTTGACCTTGTTACAATTATTATTTGAATAGAAAATTGCTCCATTACCTTCCTTACAATCGTTCCCTCATCCGCGACCAAATGTAATATGGATTCTCCCATAAATACAAGCTCTTCTTCATTCACCTTTAATATATCTGTTTTCTCCAGGGATTTAATAATTCTTGGTATCGTAAAACAGTCTTTTCGGAGATTAATATCAAAAAATCTGTATCGGCTATCTAATTTATCTAATAACACATACAATGTATCAGCACTGATATCGTGTCTTTGTTCCACTGTACTGAAATACATAAAATCAAATTTCTTTTCAATAAGCTGTGCAAATTTTTCTTTCGGTATCTGAATATGATCATAGGCTACATCATCAAGAATTTCATATTGAGGATCCTGGGGATTCGTTACATCTACTTCAACCGTTCCAGTTTGATGTTTTTTATCCACAGCGATATTTTCCGTATTAACACCAATAGATTGCATCCAGTTGACTGCATCTTTTCCCAACGCATCATTGCCAATGCAGGATACCATCGTTGTATTCATTCCTAACTTTGCACAATGAGCTGCAACATTGGTATGACAGCCACCGATAAAAAAATCATTATTAATATGATCAAATAAAATTGTACCATAAACTAAAATATTTTTCATCTATTATCACCATTTTTATTTTACATGTATTCTTTGGCAACTTCAATCATTGCTTCAATATTCTCCACCGGAATATCTGGTGTTACTGCATGTGTTGGGGATAGAATATATCCACCGCCCTTTGATAATTTTCCAATAATCTCTCTTGTCTTTGCTTTTACTTCTTCCGGAGTTGCAAAAGGCATAAACTGCTGTGTACTAATCCCACCATAAAATGTTAAATCATTTCCATATTCTTTTTTAAGATAATCAAGATCATATATCTCCGGCTGCACGGTATTATACACATCCACGCCAATTTCAACCAAATCGCCCATTATATCACGCAGATCTCCGCAGCTATGTAAAACAATATATTTATTTTTGCTCTTAACATGCTCAAACAGACGTTTGACTCCAGGCTTAATGATTTTCCTCCAAAGATCCGGTCCCATGATCAGACCTTTCTGCTGACCCCAGTCATCTCCAAAATAGATAGCTTCAATTTCATCGTATTCAAGCACGATATCAAGTAGTTTATGATGATGTTCTTCCACTTTTGACAAAATCTCAAGTGTCATTTCTTCTTCTGTGATCATATTCACCAGGGCTTCTTCCATAGAGAAAAAACTCCATAAGCGTTCAAAATACCCCATAGTAATACTAAACATTCTGAATCTTCCTTCGGTATCATCCAAAAGCTGCTGCACCACCTGACGAGCAAATGCTTCATCCACTTCAGGAAACTTATAATTTTTTGCATCGCCCTTCAACAGGGGAAATTCAACAATATTACCGACATCTCCGCCATCCTTTGCATCTTCCCATGTAACTCCAAATAAATCTGATTCCAGCCCATTATCTATTTTTTTGTTGTTTTTATATTTTCTTCTTAGCATATGATTCTCAAAATACATTTCAGGATCATCACATCCTCTGGCTCCCATGATTTCAGCAAATTGTTTCGTCAATTCAATATTCCAGGGAACATATTCAGGCTGCCTATGGTTAATTGCATCAATAATTACATCTTTTTTTTGCATAATTTTCTTTACTCCTCATTTTTTATTTAAATAGCTAAGTGGAGAACCTTTTCTTGCGTAATTATATCCTCATCGCTATTGAGTTCGCCTTTGATTCTTCCATTATTCATCACGTAAACTCGATCACACAGGTTTATAATCTCCGGCAGTTCTGATGAGATCAACATAATGGAAATGCCTTTTTGGGCCAATTGATCTAATATTTTATATATCTCCGCCTTGGCACCAATATCAATCCCCCTTGTTGGTTCATCAATGATTAAGACTTTCAGGTTTTCTTTCATCAGCCAACGTGCCAATATCACCTTTTGCTGGTTGCCTCCACTTAAGGTTTCTACAAATATCTTATCCGAGGAAGTCTTAATCCCTAAATTAACTACCTGCTTCTGGATTTCTTCCCTTTCTAATTCCCCCGAAACTACAAATCCTTTTTTTAACTGATTTAGTGATGCTATGCTGATGTTAAATCCAACACTTTCTTTCGCAATAATTCCAGAAAGTTTTCTGTCTTCCGGAACAAGTCCTATGCCTGCGGCTTTTGCTTTAGATACACTATTTGAAGGCAGTTCTTTTCCTTCTATATATATTTTTCCTGAGAGTTTTTTATCTGCACCTATCACCCCCCGCGCTAATTCTGTCCTGCCAGCACCCATTAAACCGGCAAATCCAACCACCTCTCCCTCTTTTATACAGAAACTAATGTCTCGCACATGGTCAGTATTAAGTCCCTGTACATCAAGAACAATATGGCCTTCTTTGACAGACTCTCTTGCTTCAATATTTTTAACCGCATGTCCAACCATCATTTTTATCAGAGCAGGCTCATCCAATTCACAGGTTTTTCCAGTTCCGATATATTTTCCATCTCTCATTACAGTAATAGTATCTGTAACTGCATATATTTCATCAAGCTTATGAGACACATAAATGATTGCTACTCCCTTTGCTTTCAGCTTCCCAATAATAGTATACAAATGCTCAATTTCTTTCTTACTCAGCGCAGAAGTGGGCTCATCCATAATAAGTATTTTGGGATTTGTAGCTAATGATTTTGCAATTTCTACCAACTGCTGCTTTCCAACAGGCAAATAACCCACTTTCATCATCGGATCAATATCCACGTCCAATTCCTGAAGGATTTTTCTGGCATCGGCATTGATTTTTTCCCAATCTACAAGACCTTTTCCTTTTTTCGGATAGTTTCCGAAAAAAATATTCTCAGCCACAGTTAAATCACTGATCATATTTAATTCCTGGTAAATAACACTGATAGCTTTCGCTTTTGCATCCGCCGGACATGATATTTTTGCATCTTCACCATTAATTTTATAGGTTCCACTGTCAATCCTATGTACGCCCGCGATCACTTTGATCAGAGTAGACTTTCCGGCGCCATTTTCTCCCATAAGTGCATGTACTTCCCCCGGATACACCTGTAAATTTGCATTATCCAGTGCTTTTACTCCAGGGAAATATTTGCATATATCTTGTAGTTCAATAATTGGATTTTCTTGTCTACCTTCCATAAATTCCCCTCTCTTATGCTATCTTTGCCTGAAGCAGCTTTTTTTCTGCTGATTTTCTTTTTCTCTCATCCAAATATACAGCAATAAGAATTACGACGCCTCGTGCTATCTGCTGATAAAAAGACGATACATTCATAAGTGTCAAGATATTAGACAAAACCGCAAGAATTAAAACTCCCAACACTGCACCTGATATATTTCCTTTCCCGCCGTTTAAACTCACTCCACCTAATACGACCGCTGAAACTACATTAAACTCAAATCCATCTCCGGCACTGGGCTGCCCTGAATTCAATCTTGAAGCCAGCGTCAATGCCGTAAAAGCGGCAAGCACACCCGATATAATAAAACAGGTTAATTTAATTTTCTGTACCGGAATACCTGCCAGTTCAGAAGCTTCCGTATTGCCGCCAATCGCATAGATATATCTTCCAAAAACGGTTTTCTTCAAAACAAACCAAAAGAGAAACACAATAAATACCGCTATAATTAACGGTACGGGTAAAAAGCCAAGATTTCCAGCACCCAAAATCCTGAAAGTTTCATTAGAAATCTGTAAGCTGACTCCACCAGTTGACACATATGCAATTCCTCTAAAGATGGACATCGTTCCTAACGTTGCTATCAGGGAATTAATTCCTCCTTTTGTAACAAGCAAACCGTTAAAAAGTCCTAAAACAGCTCCCACAAAAATCGTAAACAAAATAGCTGCAAATACACTTCCCGTTGCATTTAAAACCATTACACTAAAAACACCAATAAACCCCTGTATGGCTCCCACACTCATATCCATTTCACCAAGCAGCAAAATCAGCACCATACCACAACTGGTAATAAGGTTCAATGACGAAGATCGTAATACGTTCATGATGTTATTTCCGGTAAGAAAAACCGGTGCCAATATTGCCGCTAAGATACACATGATGATCAGAACCGCAACCAGGCTAAATTGTTCATAAGAAAATATTTTTTTAATTCCTTTTCTCATCAAATATTCCTCCGCACTTATCATATAATAAAACTGGCGGATCCTCTCAAAGTTTTATAACATGCCAGAAGTCCCGCCTTTATAAATTGCTATTTACTTACTGATCAGCCTTCAATACTTTTTAATTTATCAAAATCAATGTCCCATGTATCGCCGTTCTTTATGAAATATTCTTCGAAATCGTCATGTGTCACAATCGCAGTCGGCGATTCGTAAAGCTCAGGTAGTTCTTCGCCTTCAATAGCAGCGACAGCCGCTTTTACACATGAACTGCCTACAGCTTCCGGGAAAGACGCCAAAGCAAATTTATAGGCACCGCCTTCATAAAGAGCACTTCTGCCAGCCTTACCTTCCAGACCATACGTAATTGCGTAAATACTATCCAGATCCATTCCCAAAGCTTTTGCTGCTTCAACCGCTCCTATTGTTGAATCATCATTAATTCCAAAAATACAGTTAATATCTGAATTTGCTGTAAAAGCATCTGTAGCAACATTAAGAGAAACTTCTCTGAATCCTCCATCAATTTCTGTCTTAACTTCATATTCTAATCCGGCATCATCCATACCTGTTTTAAATCCTTCAGCCCTCTGACGACAATTTTCCAATGGCTCATATCCCAGGATCAGCAGTTTCGGTTCTACATTATTCTCTTTACAGTACTCTGCAAAATAAGTCCCTATCTGATAAGCAACATCATAATGTGACATGCCGACAACCGTATCCGCTCCCTCGACCATATTGGATTCGCAGATTACTTTGATTCCCTTTTCTTCTGCTGTTTTTACAACTGGTGCTAATGAGTCTGCCTCAACAGGTGAGATAATGATCGCATCAACACCCTGCGTAATAAAATTTTCAATTGATTCCAACTGTGTTGTAGCATTTGAATCTGCGTCTACAATGTCAAGCTGGATACCTCGCGATTCAGCTTCATTCTTTGCACCTGACGCAATATTCTGATACCATTCCTGCTGCATTGCAAAAGCAGAAAAGCCGATTTTATATCCTTTCGATGTTTCTGTACTTTCATCTGAAGATGATTTTTCGGACGTTGTATCAGATTCCGACGCTGAATCTGAAGTTGCTGTCTCTTCGTTACTGCCTGAAGATGTGCCGGCATTTGACCCACAGCCTGCCAATACCATACTGGCAATTAAAATCAATACCATCACTCCAGCCAGTTTTCCCCATACTACTTTTTTCATTTTTTTCCTCCACTTCTTAAGGTTTGAATAAAACATTCTCTAGTTGTTATGACATCATTATACCATGCCATCATATCTTGTCAATAAGGTTTTTAAATTACTAATATACAAAATTAACAATACTTTTTTAACATTTTGCACAAAAAAAATAAATTGATTTTGCTTTTTTAGTCTACCAATCGAATTGAAGAACGTGAAAACGCAATTAAAAATGAACCTGTTCGATATCTAGTGTAACCAACATTAATCAACTATATGTTGGCTACACTAGCTCCGATGGAAAAGACAATTTTTGAAATAGAAATAGGTATTGAGGAGTTATAAAAAGTAAAGCAGAAAACAGGATGGAACTTATTCTTGAGAAAAAGTTTCTGTAAATCCACATGTCAAAATCCAGTGATAATGTGATTTTTAATATAAAGGAATCAACGCCCCTAATGGAATAAGGGTTGAAGATTCCAAGAACTTATTTTTTCATACGAGGAGAAACACCATGCAAAGAAAAATTAAGACTTCATAGCGTTGCTACTCGCTTGCATTATCAGAAATCACAAAACTTAATATGGCAGATATACTGATCGGGCGGCTTGAGATATTTCCAATGCTGGTTTTATTCTCACCCAGAACCTGGACGCGCTGAAGCTTTGCTTTCTTTTTTATTACACGCAAGGACACCCCTGCTATGAAATTATTTTCATAACAGGGGTGTTCTATCAGTGTTATTTTGTTGGTATTACAAAATTAAGATTTATTTGCTTTCTTTCCTAAATAAATCCGGTATTCCAAGTACGCAAACTGCACTGAGTAGTCCGCAAATTCCTGCAAGAATCATAATCATTGTATAACTATCCCTCGCAATCGGTGCAATTATGTAAGTGGGGATTACCACACAGCCGAATAATTGAACGGTAGACACTAATCCTCCGGCCGTACCGGCAAGCCCCGGTCCTACATCGGGAAGCATAATAGGCAGAGACATCAAGGTGGGAATCATTGCACTAGCAAAGAAACCTGTCACAAACATACCAACTGTCATTACAATTCCTGTCGGAAGCTGCCACGCAAACGCAATGCCAATAGCTGCAATTACTCCGCACACTAATAAATACGGTTTCATGCGCCCGCTTTTTGCACAGAGAACCGGACCCAGAATAGTTCCGGCCAGATTTCCAAACATAATAACTGAGGTAACCACACCTGACGCGGTGGCTGTGATTCCCCTTTCGGATTGCAATGCCATTGGCAAGAATGCACTTAATGCAATTTGGCTTCCCATTAAGAACATCAAACAGCTTCCTATCAACCAAATATGTTTATTTTTGATTATCCCTTTTAAGCAATCAATGATAGAAATCGGTTGTTCTTTTATTTCTGCCTTTTTATCTGCTTTTTCCGTTTCGCTCTTTCTAGCCAGTAAAAACCATGCCATAAGAATTATGACTGCTAATACCGCTGCAAATATATAAGCTGCTCTGACACTCGGAAACATTGCGGTGGTACCCATTCCTATAGCCATTGCTGCTGTGGAGCCGGCCATTGTGATCCCAATCATTGTTCCTATCTTCTCTGGTTCAAACCAACCTCCAAGGTATTTTGCAATATTGGAACTAACAAATGTAGATGCCAGACCTGCCAGAATCATACAAATAAAAAGTGTCGTATAACTAGAAGAAAAAGTTCTTAATACAATCCCGGCTACAGCAATAGTCAAGGCAACCGTAATGCACTTCTTAACTCCGTATTTGTCGCAAAGCAGACCGGCAACCAGACTTAAGCAAAGTCCGGGTATCATCGGGGCAGAAAACACACTGGAAAACTGACTATTGCTCAGTCCGAACTCAGGTATGATCAAATACGCAAGAGGTGACAACTGATACTGCACATAACTTCCAATAAAAAGAACGACAAAGGCAAGTACTGCCATTGCCCAGCCATAATTCGATTTTTTACTCATATTTCTTCCCCTTCCTCTTATCCAAAATATTTAGGACTAAGACAACGAATCTCATCCATAATGATGTCATTGACTTCCGGAAAGATGCTCCCCTCGCCTCCATATGTAAGGCATGGTATGAAGCTCCCACCCGGTGTGTACTCCGCACAGGACGTCGTACCTCACGGCGGATGACCTCTTCATCATACTCTTTATGATCTATAATGGAAGCATCAATTCCTCCCATGAGAATCAGTTTTCCTTCTGTCTCCTTTTGAATCTTCACAATATCATTCTGCGGTAAGACTCCTTGCCAGATATCAATTCCTATATCCATCATATCTTTTACTATCAATTCACATTGGCTGTCTGCATGATGCATGATAATGGCTCCCACTCATTGACAAACGCCTCCGGCCGACCTCCATACAATGTCTCCATAAGAATTTGTTCTAACATCCATAAAAATCTCCATTCTGCCGCTTCACGACTAATTGTTATCAAAACCTGCCAAAATCTAATGCAGCCTGATAGGCTGACGAAGTTGCCGTATAGATATTATCCGGAACAACGCAATCACCAATTTGATAAAATTCCGGTGCACAATCCGCTAAGGCGATAGCCTCTTTGCGAAGCGGCTTTTGACCAATTGCATAGATAACCGTATCTGCTTCTATGATGTGTTGTCCTTCCTTCATTCCGCCAATTCCGCCGCCTGCAATAAGCACAGTTTTTTTATACAATGGCCTGGTCTGATACATAGATGCCTGTTCTCTGCCAATCTCAGGATTTACCGCACAGTAGAATACACCATCAATCGTGCTGTTTGAAAAACAATTAAAACATCTTATGCAAGGCATTACTTCTTCCTCTTTCCTCATCCTGGCTTTCACGGGAAGATCCGGGTCTGCCAGTGACTGCCGTCCCAGTGATACGATATCCACTTTACCAGATGCAATAATTTCTTCCATCATCTCCGGATTCGTAAGCGCCCCTACTGTTGCGACAGGAGTATCCACATGCTTTTTGATTGCCTCGGCATATTTCACATTACATCCGTCATCCAGAAACATCGTTGGATGTGTCCGCATAGTTGCCGCATCAATCTCATGATGTCCCACCGAGATATGAAGCAAATCTACTTTTTTATCCAAAGCTTTCGCAATCGCTATACCTTCATCAAGTTCATATCCATCCGGTAAAAATTCGGCAGCACTCATACGAAATTCAATTGGTACTCCATATCCAATATTTTTGCGGATTGCCTCAATCACTGCCAATGGAAAACGCATTCGATTTTCCACACTTCCTCCCCAGCGGTCTTTTCTTTTATTATCCCGCGGAGAAATAAATTGATGCATTTGCCAGCCATGACCCCCGTGAAGTGTAATCATTCCAAATCCACATTGCCTTGCAAAAAGCGCCGCATCTACATAGCGTTGGATCATCTTCTCGATCTGTTCTTCCGTCATGGCCCGTACTTTCACACCATCCTCACGCTGAAAATCAATTGGACCCTATACAATATTTTTATCCCCGGCCATCATTACTGGACTGACGTCTTAACCGGCATGATTCAATTCAACAGCTGCCACAGAACCGTGTCTGATGATTCCTGTACTTACACGAGTCATATTTACCTTAGACAAGATATCATTACCCCTCATCTGAAACGGATGGCTTCGACCAAAATCACCGTCAATCATCACATCGCCCACACAGACAGAAGCAAACCCGCCTTGTGCTTTTCTTTCGTAAAAATACGCCGCCTCTTCCGTTAAAAAGCGGTCTCCCGTGAGGCCTGGATAATCTTGAGGAGAGGCAAAGATCCGGTTACGGAAGAGTGCCTTTCCTAA
>Ga0153922_1000621_pt1 | contig 13903 bp, 19 predicted proteins | sample TSNJ006MetaG_FD_104723 | JGI IMG/M metagenome (GOLD analysis project Ga0153922, IMG submission 104723) | Attine ant fungus gardens microbial communities from New Jersey, USA - TSNJ006 MetaG | ecosystem: Host-associated > Fungi > Mycelium > Unclassified | place: USA: New Jersey, Brendon T. Byrne...
GTCATCGTCATCGTCACCACTAGGATCTTTCTTTCCACTTTTGAGTCCTTCACTATCACCTCCCAGTCTCGATTTGTTCTTCAACCTCCGCTGGGCAGCTCTCTCAGCCCTCTTCATCTCCTGCTCCTGCTCCCTCTTCTTTCTCTGCATGATAGTACATATCCCCCTTGAGCACAGCGTCCCATGGTCAGGGCACACGTCTTTTTCTTCAACAATCTTGGAAAATGTCCGTGTTGTGGTTTTCGGAACTTTGGTCCACACGTTATTATTTTGATCTTGTTTCTCATTTCGTTTAGGATTAATGACATTCCCTGGCGAGAACTTCCCTCTGCCAGGACCCTTGCCTGCGCGGGGCTCTTCTCCAGGGACGATTGATTCGACATCATCAACCGATATGACTTCAGAAGCACGAGGGAAAGCAAATTCATCCTCTGAGTCTTCATCAGAGTCAGAGACCGTGTCACAGGAGGGAGCAGCTACAATTGAATAATTGTCTGAAATAGAAGTACTAGCAAATTGCGTCTGGAGCATCGTAATTGACGACGAGCCAGCAGGGTTCATCGGTTTTGAAGTGACAACATGTGGAGTTACTAGACTTGGTGGAGGCGAGTCAGAAATCATGGAGGGAGGAGAGGCAAAGATGGAATCTTCAGTGCTAGCGACAGTAGATGTGGGACTTATTGATCGAGATGTAGAGGTGGAGGGGTCGTTCATAGCCATAGAAGAAGTTATAAGAGGCTTCGTCCACGCGGATTTGGGTGAAACAACAGATGGAGTGAAAGAAGTGGGCATAGATCCTGATTTTGATGAAGTTGGAGGGGTGATTGGCGTTTTCCCTATGCCTCATTTCAAAAAAAAAAGGAATTGATTTAGGAAAGAAATATTCACAAGTATCTGGATTCACGGGACTCTTAATGCCTCCCTTCGAGCCTCCGACTTTCTGCTCGAAAGATGATTTTCCACCCGTTTTTTGGGAAATCCAAGCGGTAGATCCAGGGACTGCAACAATGGAGATTTAGAACATCCTGAAGGCTAGAAACAAATGCGCACCTGGCACCGGAGCCTTCGGAGGTGGAGCTTTGGTTTGTACGGGAAGAGGGCGACAGATTCGTTTATTCGTCGGGTCCTCATATGGTACATCACACCATACAGGGATGGGGTATGGGTGTTGAATTTTTCTGAAATATTTCGAATCTTTGTTCAGCAAAACAACAAAGGAGATACCAACTTGTTGATGGACCGAAATTCATGGAAAAGCTCATCGTCTGCAAGAATATTCTTCCATCCTATTGAAAGCGTCAACTGAAGTGTTAAATAATAGAATCAAAATTACGCGTACCATCCTTCTGCAGGGCTCGGGCATTAGAATAAGTGCTAAAGTAGACGCGAGATTTTCTCTCCATTTCCTCTGCTGAAGACCTGCGCAAGAACCGGTTCCATGAGTGCTCTCCAAGCAACTTGTTGAACTCTTCGAAGGATTTGCTGATTTCCGCCACAACCATTCCACGGGCCTTGAGTGATGTTGAAAGTGAGTTCGCAGTGCAAACAGGCTCAGACTCACCGAAGGCTTGTGGTATACGCCAAGTGCGTGATCTTTACCGACGACGCTGGCCAACCAGAACATAAACTCTTTAAAATCATTCGGGACCTCCATATTGGCATTCAAAGGGAATGGATGGACGACGGTAAGAAATTTGGAGTCCTCTACAGCTTCTGGGGATTTGGCTCGCTTGACCATGGTGGAAATAGCAGACAGGTTTCCCGACTAGACGTATTATCGATCAACATTGTTTCCCACGTCAGTTATTCCAGACAAACTACAAACTACGTGAGGATCAAAGTCAATGATGCCAGATAACGTGATGATGCACTTGATTATCTTTGCCCAACCTGGCATAACGTTTGTGACCACAATGAAATCCTTGTTTGATTGCCTTGTGCAGGGTGTTAAAGTAGATTTTTAATTGCAAGTCCCTTCAGTTGACACTTCAAGGCTTGACGATTTGTAGTCTGATGGGTTGGGACCCAATAGTATTTTTTTGCAAGCAAAGATATTATGTCTCCAGATTCAACCCGGAATGGCAGTTCCATCCGATATGTCACTGACATAAGCGTGACAAGTCACCAAACGACTGCGATGGAGTCCATTGTTGAGCCTGAAATCGCTGCCGAGCTGAGGCAGATCCTGTCGAATTTGGTCCAGGGTGACAACGAAATACGACAAAAGTGAGTGCTTATCCTGTGCCAGAACTGTGGCTGAATGTGGACAGTGCAGAGCAAGCTGTGAATGAACGGCTAGCGCAAAGGCCGGAACAATATCTGCTCGCACTTGCCCAATTTGCCATTGTGGCCGAGCAGGATGTGATGCGCTCTTTTTCACTCGTTCTGCTTCGTAGGCTGCTGTTTCGAGTCCGGCCGGTGCCAGGTCTGCCACCGTACGACCTCCTTTCCGCCAATGCCCTCGGCACCTTGCAGCGTCTCCTCCTATCGATTCTCTCACATGAACAGATCCTCGATGTCCGTAGAAAGGCTGTGGATACCATAACTGACCTGGCCAATCATGAGATGGCAAGAGGCCGGCCCTGGCACGCCCTCCAGGCGCAGGCATTCTCGATGGCAGACCGTGAAAGTGCATTCCGGATTTTTTCTGGCTGTCCAAATCTGGTGATGGACCTGCAGGTAGATGTTGTTGTCAGCGTCCTCGAAAAGGGGCTGAAGGATAGCGAGAGTGTTGCTGTGCGACATGCGGCGTTTGTTGCGAGCGTCGAGTATCTGAGCGTGGCGGATGGGCACCAGCTGGTGCGGGCTAGCTCGCTGCTTCGCTGCATGCTGGAAAGCATCCACATGCTTGCCCAGTCAAATTTATATCAACAAGTCACTAAATGTCTGACCACCCTGATGCCCCTCTGCTCCTCCCATCCCTCTCTCTTTGCTCCCCATATACACTCTATCCTCACTTTATTTCCACATCTCATTCTTCTCCACATCGACCCAGGTCCCACGCCCACTCTCACCCGTCCATACCCCTCCTCTTTCGACTTTCCACCTACGTCGACCCAGCCTCATATCGACACCGATGCCGATGCCATGTCTTCCATGAGACTAGCTGCCGTTGAATTTATGGTCTCTTTGTCCGAGGCAAGACCTGCCATGGTCAGGAACAACGCGGCTTGGGTAAGCATTGTAGTCACTGCCTGTTTGGATGGTATGAGTGAGTTCGATGACGACCAAGACATCAACGTCTGGTTAAACGACGACGTTAGTCTTTTTTGTCTCCTTGCAGATGTCCTTCTCAACTTGTACTAGCCTTCATTATCATCTGGAACCGCCGATGAATCGGCACCTTCCCTCTATGAACAATCCATCGATCGTACCGCATGCGCCTTGGGTGGTCGTGCAGTCCTTCCCCTGGCACTCCAGAAATTTCCTTCCATGCTCGTCAGTTACGACTGGAGAGCTCGCCATGCAGGACTCACGGCTATAGCAGCCATCGCCGAAGGAACCGGCAATGAAATGCTCAACGTACTCGATGAGATCGTACAGTGAGTTTCAATCGATTTCGTACTTGATGCTTCCTCACTTTCTAGCTAAGAACCATCATCCCCATGTTCCGTGATGCCCATCCTCGCGTACGTTACGCTGCCTGTCAATGCATGTAAGCCCCAATTATTGTTCTCTCACCTGTCCCATGTCTCTCATTGAGGTAGAGGCCAACTGTGCACCGACCTCGAGGTACGCTCATTCACTGACTTCTCCATTATGCACACTGATCTTCTTCTCAGGAAGTCATGCAAAGACGTTATCATCAGCAGCTCTTTTCAGTTCTTATACCTACTCTCGAAGATCCTGAACCTCGAGTACATTCACACGCCGCTGCCGCCCTCATCAATTTTTGCGAAGGTGTCGAGCACGACACTCTGGTACCTTATCTCGACCCCATTGTCCAACGACTTCTGCGTCTTCTCAATCCTACAGGTGATGGGTCACAGGTAAATAGCTACGTGCAAGAGCAAGTTATTACAACCTTAGCCATGGTAGCTGACGCAAGTGAATCAACGTTTGCAAAACATTATATTGCCATCATGCCTCTCCTTTTAAACGTATTGAGGAATGCAGAGAATGCAAGGAGGGAACATCAACGTCTGAGGGTCAAGGCCATGGAATGTGCTGGCCTCATCGGTAACTATCTCCTATTCTTTGCTTCAATAATATTTATAATCAATCTTGATATAGCCATCGCGGTCGGACGTGACATCTTCCGTCCAGACTCAAACACGCTGATACAGCTCCTCGTTCGCATCCAAAGTCAGTTTTCCGTTTGTATCCCCGTGTCATGTCTGACGATGTATTAGGGAGCCCTGCAGATCCGAATGATACTCAATTGGTTTACTACCTGATTTCAACGTGGGCAAAAATTGGACAGGCTCTTGGCGTGGAATTTGAACCCTATCTACCTTTAGTCATGCCCTATGTTTTAGAAATTGCGAATGCCAGGATGGACATTTCGGCATACAGTATGTATACCCTCGTCCTTATCCTGATTCTTATTTTCTCATTCTATGTTCAGCAGATGAAGAGGAGCAAATGAACAACGACCGCAGCGGCTGGGAGACTGTGATGGTAGATGGTCAGACGATGGGTGTCAAGACTTGTGCTCTGGACGAAAAATGTCAAGCTTTCGAAACATTATTGATTATCTGTTCGACCCTCGGAGCGAAATATGCACCTTATCTGTCGCAGACGCTTGAAATTTGTATACCGTGCCTCAAATTTAACTTTCATGAAGGTGTTCGGGAGGCCACTGCTATGTGAGTTATACATCATCCGCGAGTGTATTATTGATTAAATGATTTTTAGGATTGTTCCACGACTCTTGGACTGTGGAAAATCCAGTAATACGCTCACAATTCAAATGGTTACTGCAACGTTTAACCAGCTCGTGTCTTGCATTCGGTCTGAATCTGATGCCTCCTTCCTTAATTCCCTTTACAAATGCTTCACGGATTCTTTACTTGTCATTGGCGGTCGTTTGAATCTTCCACAAGAATATCGTCATACTATCATTGATATTACAAAACATCATCTTCAAGCTCTTGCGGACAAACGGAAAGGACGATCCATTCGATTAACAAGAATTGGAGAGGTAGACGGATTAGATAAAGAGGATGTTAGTTTGTATGAACAGCTTGAAGAGTTTATGTTACAGGAGATGGAAAGGTTGTCGTCTGAGTTGTTGGATGGGAATGAGAAACAAGTGATGAGGATCGCGATCTCAAGTGTGAGAGATTTGGGTTTGAATGATTGGGATGATGATGATAATGCTTGATATCTAACGGTTAATTTATTACCTTGCATAGACTTGGGTTATTTCCTTGCTCTTCAGATTAAATTTCGAAATATGCTGTTCGAGTGGATTGCACATCTTGTACATAAATTCCTATCAGCTAGTCAAATTATTTGATGGTTCTTTGAAATGGATCTTTTGCATTTGATTTACGGTAGTGTAACATTACATGGATTTTGACCTAGTGTAACGATTGTGTAACGATTTCTAGATCTTCCACATACTGATTAGATAATTATCATGATTTTTATATCGCTCAGTGCTTTTCCTTCTGCTAGGACCACCCCTTTCCCAGAACGGTCATGGTTTGCGGCCTTTTGTTACCCTTGGTACAGATATATGTCATCTTTATAATGACTGCCATTGCTCTCGCACACGAACAGGTTATACTGGGCGGAAACACACCAATTCAAGGGCACACGATCGGTATTCTCAAACGGTTTATGGTGACTAATGAACAGCGGAGGGATCAAATTTTGCATCTGGCAGCTGTGCGTTCGTGTGATTGGCTCAATCGTCTTGCTCTCAGCTTCTTTATCTTGCAGGAAACCAACCTAGATATATGGCAGCTTTCTCGTTCTCACATTGACATATATGTTCCCGCAGGAAGTGATCTTCCTAGCGTACTTATGAACATCAGTCATGTTTCCTCAACTATCGGTGCTGAACCCGTAGCACGCAGTATCACCGAAGCTGGCTGGAATCTTTCTTCTCTTGCAAATTCAACTTACCATGGGAGCTATCACCCCCTCTATGAAATTGATCAATTCGTTCAGGAGGTTGCCGAGCTTAATCAAAATATTGTTGAGCTCCACAAGATAGGCCACAGTACTGAAGGCAGAGAGATGACTGCTATCACCTTGTCAGCTTCGTCCATCGACATGACTGAGCGTGGTCGTCCAAGGCCTGGGAAGCTAGGTTTTGTGATTGTTGGGGCACAGCATGCACGTGAGGTACGCACCTTCCTTCTTGTGTTTTGTCTGCAATTCTTACAAAAGAGTCCCAGTGGATTGCAACAGCTACGGCGATTTACATTGTGCATGCCCTCGTCGCGGATCCCTCCGAACCCAGGTCACTTCGACACCTTCTCAACAGCTTCGTGGGCAATTTGATTTGATCACACAACTACGCTTGAATCATTACTTCGATATAGGATTTCCACATTATTCCAACACCGAATCCGGATGGATATGCCTATACCTGGGAAGTAGATCGCTACTGGTATATCTTTTTCTGATTTTTCGTCACTCTAAGCGTTGATGTGATTCAGGTACAAGAATCGCCAGATTCTTGGACCTCGGTTGAAATGTGCTGGGCTAGATATGAACAGGTGTGTTGATAGCCTTCGAAACGCCAGGTATACTGATCGCTTTGGTTGATCCATTCAGAAACTGGGTAGGTGCCACTTGAAGAAGCTTCGTACTTTCTGCTGCTGACGCCACATCTTCGCCCTAGGGGTATAAATGGAAGCCGACAGTAGAATATGCTCCCAAGACGACAGAACTCGGTGTCATGCATCATAACTCTACAAACGATCCTTGTTCGCACTGGTTCCCCGGTCATCGGGCTTTCGAATCACCAGAGGTCAACAACATCGCAAACTTTGTCACTACTTTGCCTAATGTTGTTGGTTTTCTGGATTTACGCAGTTATGGTCAAATGAGTGAGTCAGGCTCACTTTTCTCAGTCTCTTCTGATTTTGTGTCTAGTCTCTTCACCATTTTCGTATTCCTGCAAGAAGTCCCCAAAGGATGCAGAAAACCTTATTGAAGCTGCGACTGGCGCGGCAAATGCGTTGAAATCTGTATATGGAACACTTTTTGATGTAGGGATTATTCGAAATTATTCTTTTTCGGCTCACTGCTTTCAGGTTGACCGACTTTGCTATCTGCTTTACCCTGCCCCAGGGAATATCCTGGATTGGATGTACAAGGTAGTCGGTATCAGATATTCTTATGCCGTACATCTTCGAGATACAGGAACAGTGAGTGTTACTCGCTATCAAGGAAGCCGCTAATGATCTACAATAGTATGGTTTTTCATTACCTATGAGCTGGATCAGACCCGTTGGCGAAGAAACAGCCAAAATGGTAGAGTATATATCTAATTTTATCTCATCCCGCATCAAACGTAAAATTATCCTTTATTCGATGCTTCGTCTACTGAACTTCGTACTTTCCCAGGCAAAATTTGACTTTTTGTGAAGTTTGATATATCTTTGCTGCTATCTACCATTCTTTCAGCTGTTCCCGTCATCAAAACAGTTCTTTCTTTCAATGCGCTTTGGAGAGGAATTATAGGGAGGGAATGTTTTGGTATTATGTACACAATATGCACCATTTTTTATCGACCTGATGATCTAGTTCTTCTACCGTTGGAGGAGGTTCTGGGTTCAAGTCTCGGTCACTGTCATTCATTCTCTTCACCCACGTAGGCTCTTATACATCTGTTTTTGACTTCTTTGGGTTGGGCCTAATGTTACCTCAAGAGTCATCTTTTCAATCTCGTACAACATGCAGGTATATTGGTCAAAAACTTTTCTCGATGTTCTCTGGTATAATTAAATGGTATAACGCTAATAGAAGGTTTTATTATCATCATTCTCCAGTGGGCTGCTGACACCACCTAGCATGCAATTCGTCTTGCCATATGCGGATTCATTCTTTTTCTTGTTGGCTTCAGGGCTCCAATCAAGTGATGTATCTTTGAAGTTGCGCTGCTTCCGGCACCTAGCTTTCTGGATCGGAGCAAGAACTCGGCTTTGACGTTCCATCTGAGTGAGCCTTGGTGTGGAGGTACGCAAGGGGCCATCAAATAAATCACCCTCGAGTGCAATCTGAGCGCGTGCAAATTTGGAGGACGAACGATACCGGGGGCGAGTATTTGCGAGGGATCTGTCGACAACGGAAGTCTTGACGATAACCTTGCCGGACTGTAGTGCAGCAGCGGAAGAGCCGTCATCAAGTATCATCTTGCGTAAGGAGAGCTCTGTAATACGGGGTGGGACTTCGGAAGCATCGTTGATATCATCGTAGACTCTCGTGGGCACCTTGATATGGTGCGCAGTGGGAATGGTCATCTCGATTTTGGCAGGCGAAACTGAAGTCCTTCGTTTCTTTACAACGCGAAAGATGTCTTCGTCTACGTTGATTCCTGAATTACCATGGAAAGTCATCCTCGTAACATGCTTTCCAGTGTCATCGAAATCGTCTTCCTCCTCCTCTTGCAGCATAGTTAACTTCGTGAGACTCATAGCTGGCTTGAAATTTCCTTTTTCCAGTCGTCTCCTATCTCTCGTCTCGCTAATGCTTGCCAAAGGACTGGTCGGTGGGCTGATGGCTCTGAAATCCGAATGGCCCAGAAACTCAACGTCTCCAAGTTCACGTCGCCCTTTACTCTTTACCCTTTTCAACGGTGCACCTGGAACGGCCGCCCCATTGATACTCTTCACTATCCCAACCAGCCTCTCCACTTCTCGTCTAATACCATTATGGTCATGAGATTCCTTCAGATCGATCTTGAAGACTTCGGGAAGGCGCTCATTCATCTCCTGAGCAACTTCAACAACACGAGTCGGGGACATGGTGAGTAAATCCTCATGGCAGCAGAAAGGAAGCTTGAGAAGGGTACTGATAACGACGGCATCGACGCTATGATCTGAATTCTGAAGTGCCATGCGGGGGACAGGGGAGGTGCATTGTTGTCTGGGAGATGATGCATCATAGGTACGCTGCCCCACGCCAGGGGTGTCGAGCTCGGTCATTGGAGACGTGGCAACATCCGATGAAAGGGGAGGGGAATGAACAAGAGGATCCATAGTGGATCCTGCATTGTTGCCACGTTCATCAACGCGACTTCGCTTATTCCCTATCCCACTCGCACTGTATTTTAGAGCCTCGAACTTGAAGAACAAACGACGAATAGGTGTCTTGAGACTCCTTCCCAGGTGAGGAAATTCGTTACCACAACCGACAACTGAGGAAGCTGACTTGGACTGGATAGTGGCCTTGGACCTTGAGATCTGTACAGGAAGGCAGGGCTTGGTCATAGTCAAGATAGTGAACGAGAATGGAATCGACAATCAAGAAACCGCGGAAGGCAACGAGGGAGACGACGAGAAATCTAAGAGAAACACCTGAAGGGAGAAGTCCCTTATATACATGATATCAAAGGGGTTGGTCGCGATCATTATGACCTAAACAAAACGCAGTCGGGTCCGCCCTGGCGAAAGGTGGACTAAATCTACACTTTTCGTCTCGCCCGCTTGCGATCAGATTTAGTGATCCTTCAGCAAGAATTGGGTCAGCCTAACGGATCTCGTCGATACAAATATGTCATAGAAATAGAATACTCACCCCTAGTCCGAAAACGGATCTCTATCTCCTAATCCACCTTTCCCGTTCAGCTGCCTTCTTTACCTCTCGGAACTTCCGTTGATGCATCTCTTGTGCCTTCTCGTTGATCTCCCTCGTTTCCTGAGTACTTGAAAAACGTACAACAATGGTGACGTCTGTACCCAAGCCCATCTTTGCCTATGTCGTGATACTTGCTTTCTGTGGATATTGATCTCTTGTTAACTTCTGACAGAGAAGAAGGCGGCATGCCTCTCTGTGGAGAATGGATAGGATTATGATGATCGCATCGTTTCACCGATGTGGCGGAGGGCAATCACCATAATGGACCTAGATTTTGAAGTGGCAGTGGACCGACGGCAGCATACCACTAGTAAGGGATGAGATTGAGCTGAGAAGGATCGCAAGAAAGACATACGTCACAGTGTCCAGCGTCCATGCGCATACATTCTCCTTTATCCCGAACCAACTTCCTCACCAGCTCCTCATATTGATGACTTAAGCCTCCATTACATATGGGATTTGTGGTGAAAGTAGCATTAGTGATTTTTCGAGCACTAGTAGAACTGAGACATCGGTTCTGGGAGAAAAAGATCACTTACGGCTGCGCCTTTTGACCATACTAGCTACGTCTTCTATATGCCGCATAGTTTTCCATTCTTGTTTGTCCAGAAATATGAATGAATGGCGTGTGAATTCTGACTGCAATGTTTTCTTTTGTCATTCGACTAGTCGAGAAGACATGGCGTGATACAAGATCTGTCTTTGATTTGGGTGTTTGAATTGTGAAATCATGTGCCTGAAAGCTGTGCTGTGTTTTGTTTGCTGCTATTATTAATATTCCAAGCAAATACCGTGAGTACACGAGTCATCAGATATCTTGGTCTGCTCGCAGCTGGATAGAAGATTTTCCCAATAACCTGATATGTAAGCAAACGAGTTGCATACAAAAACCTCCTGCCTGAATATTCAATCAAAATGGCCGATCAATATGGACTAAGGTCAGAAGATTATAGAAGCTTCCATTGTAATTAATAACCTGGCTGGAACCCAGATTTTCTATTCTGGGCCTCTTTCCATCACTCGTTTCTTGTGCGTCGAGTGTTCATGCGTGTTGCTTTTTTATCTCTCCTCTCCCTCTTCTGTCGTTCAACATTTGCGTTATGTATATAGCCTGGGCATGGAAAAGATGTTATGGGCATGGACGGGGGCGGTACAAAGCATCATCCCAAGGTGAGTTGATTTCAACTTGTTTTATTTTGTATTATCTGATAAACAGTGGGAGATCTCACAACGAGCGCGATCCATCGCCTTGCACGTTGGAATGAGGTGAACCATGTCTCTTGTCTCATATGCCAAGGCATGCAAGATGTTTTCAGGTAAAATTTAAGGGGTCTCATTGGAAATTTGTCTGCCTTTCACCAAACGATATGCCCTGATCCTGCTAAGCGCAAGGCAGTGATGGCACTTGATGTTCCATGATATGCTCTCATACAATCTCTCCTCTGCTTTTGACGTGCCCTCTCCCAAGGCTCACTATCGACCCCTCTCCGCTCCTGCCTTGTCATCTTCTTAGTGAGTCTTTCCTTTTTTCTCATACAAATGCGACATTTGACAGTTCGAGCCTTAGGTAAAACCATACTCACGAAGGCACGGCACAAGTTGGAGAGCGATAAAGCACTAGAGTCAATCAAGAGGTCTGTTGGGGGAATTCGGCAGTCGGGTCCATGTCGTCAATGTAGAGAGTACTTGACACCAACTTGCTCACGTTGTCAAAATTATCCAGCAATCTCGACTTTCCAGGTCACAGCAGCCGTCGAAGCCAGGGATCTCTCAATAGAAATCTATGCCTGTGGCAAAATCCTCACCGTCAACGGTATGGTCATCCGGTGCCTATGCCTCATCTGCCCCTCATCGTCCTCCCCTTCTGTCCGTACACAAAGTCTTCATGGTCTCGTTGTGTAAGCGACCTGTGTCATTCTCCAAGTTAGTTCCCAAGCTATGTTCGAAGGCCAGGCTGATGTTTCCGACATAGAATGGATCTGGCATGAGTTGGCCCAAAACGTACGTCCTCAATTCCCTTCTATGTTCTATTTGTTCGCCATCTTTATGCCGAATGCATCCGCTGTAGTCGGACAGCTCAGGTCTATTGCATGAAAGACTCGGGCAAAGCAATGCAACTGGACGAGTTTTTGTCTCCTGGCGGCACGCGCCAGCTCGTCGTTTGTGTTCAAAGCATGGGCCATTAGAGGACAATATGACACGCCAAGAGGCACATGTCGGATATGGTGTAATAATTAACAATATCGCCTCTCATGTGATAGCTCAGGGTTTGATTCCCCGTATCTTTTTGTACACTAAGGCTCTCTCTCAGCCATTGGTGTCCGAGATAAGCAATCAAAGGAAATATGTGATCCTTGACCCTCTCCCGTTCCCAATATCTCGCGGTCTGATGTGGCTAGGTCCTTCGTGTTTCACGCTTTGATGCCCTTGCCATAGCATGCAAATGGCTATGTGTGTGGATGATTGCATTCACCTTCCGGTAGTACTCAACCACGTGGGCTGCCATTTCGGGGCTAAGCGCTTAGTCATCGGATTCAATTCCCGACATTATATTCAACACCGTACCAATGCCAACGGTACAGAAGGCTTCAACTCCTCTCCCACCCAACTCATCTAGCTCCGGGTCCGAGCTTATTTGCTACCCATCATATGGACTTTTCCTCGATCTAGAAAGGCGGCATGTCGAAGTACATTGGTGTGCCTCCTTGGCTATCTGCTACGAGAGGCACCCACGCTCCACAGTCGGGATACCTGGCATCCGAGATACTCCAATGTCATAACGACGGCAGCCTAGACACCGCATTACAATAGGTTGCTAGAACATAACAAGAACCATTTTCTTCGCGTTTGTGAGGCCCTTCCTACCTTCTTCATTCATTTTGTGACCTTTATAGTTTACAAAGCCAAACGTCGCACTCAAAGGGAGAGTAGCCATGTCTCTGCTCCGTCCTTTGAAAGTGGTCATAGCAACAGAGCTAGTGCCGACTCCTGTCAGCCACCGACAGGCAAAGGATCTGATTTATGATTTGCTGCTCTCCATCACCAATGAACGCGATGGAAAGCGCTGTATTTTTACTGGAAGACTTGACAGCTCATACCTGATGAAGCACAAGTATGCTACTTTAGGTGCATCATGCGGCCTCAGCATCAGCGATATTGGAACGATTCGGTCGGGATGACATTCGCAATGAGATCAACGACACGGAAATTCACGATCTCACGAACATTCTCACACTAGCCATCAGTGTCCATACGTGCTTTAATGCATTGAATTGTGGTTAGAACATGACATCGATGCAAGTTATATGACGCGCTTGTCTGCGGTGTAGATGGTATTACTGCTCATTGATCACTGCATCTTATGCAAAAATGGTAGTTTGTTAGTATGCTAACCACATAATTCTTCATCCGCTGCAGTCCCTTCCCTGATCTCAACTGCGCTCAGGATAGTTATGCGGTTAACAGTCCTTAGTACACAAGTCTGACTGCTCAGCGAGTCAACGATAGGGGCATCTCAGTTGAGTGGACGTTTTTGGAACGACAGTATCACTCAGGTCGCCAACGCACAAAATAAACAAATAACTAATCCGGCCATATGCCTTTTATCCGCCTTGCATGCTGTGTAGACATGCACTTTGCTGTCTTGGACTATACTTTACTTTATCAACATCGTACGGACTCTTTGGTATCGTCAGGCTCCTTTTATCTGCATTTATTCTCGAACCATTTTTCACATAATATACCTTCCTCTGGCACAGGCTGCATCCTTATTTGGGGCTGTACAGTGTTCAAAGCCTACGACTACTGGGCAAGGGTTAGACTCAATTACCATTTGCGGCGTGTCACACAGCTGCCAATCGTACAAAAGAGTTTTTGCTGATGGAATGTCAAAGGCTGGTCCTGACTCTCCTGTTCTTAAGTTTATTTTTCATGAAATAATTGGTGGGTAGAGCCCTGGTGTAAGGTGAACTAGATCCACATCTTTCAATTCGCCCGTTCAGGATCGGATTTAATGATCCAAAAAATAGGGGAGGTGGAAAAGAGGATGTACCCTTCACATTGGACAGGATCCCTCTGCTTGGGGTATGGTAGTGGTGACAACAACAATAAACTATTCGCCATCAATACAAGAAAAAAGAATTAA
>Ga0153922_1000627_pt1 | contig 13870 bp, 9 predicted proteins | sample TSNJ006MetaG_FD_104723 | JGI IMG/M metagenome (GOLD analysis project Ga0153922, IMG submission 104723) | Attine ant fungus gardens microbial communities from New Jersey, USA - TSNJ006 MetaG | ecosystem: Host-associated > Fungi > Mycelium > Unclassified | place: USA: New Jersey, Brendon T. Byrne...
AAGCTTTACTTAATGGCATTAAATCAACCACTTCAGAATTATCTTCTACATCCTTATCACTAACTGGCTGTCCTTTTCCCTTTATCAAACTTGCAACCAAAACAGCAGTTACTAAACCAAATAAAGCTGGCACAAAACCCGCAATCATAACATGACTTAGCTCTAAATGAAAACCATTGGCCGCTGCAATCGTGTTAGGATTTGGCGAAATAATATTTCCAGCTTTTCCACCACCTGATAATGCTACTAATAATGATAGTTTACTAATTCCAGTCTGTTTTCCTACTGCTAGCGCTATTGGCGCAACAATTAGTACTGCTACAGGAATGAATACCCCCACGGCCGTAATTATCATTGTTGATAAAGCTAAAGATAGTAATGCCTGTTTGTTACCCATTTTAGTAACAATCGCATGTGCTATTGATTCAGCCGCCCCAGATTCCATCATCACTCCAGCCAAAACTCCAGCCGCTAAAACTCTAATTACTGTTCCCACTACACTTTGTGTTCCTACCACTAATACATCAACAGTTTGTGCAAAGGATAGCCCACCTACTAAACAACCTACAATTGCCCCTAAAAATAGGGAATATACTGGATTGAATTTTTTTAAAATTAAAAGTATGGCCAATAATAATCCTAAAATAGCCGCAAACCAAGGAATTGTTACACTTTCCAAAAATATCACCTGCTTAATCTGGTTATTTCTCTTAGCCTTTCAATCAATTACTCTCTCTTCTCTCTCGATAATCCCTAATTGTGATTAATTGAACAAATATATCGATAAATTGTTTACGCTTTCTATAATATTTGCTTAGGTTAACTTAAACAATGTGCATTCTTCACAAAAAAATTCCGATATTTTGGTTATTTTTACTAAAATCAATTACTTGTAAATTAACTAAAAATAAGCTAGCCTGTTATACAGCAACCGCTTTAAAAATCCAGATTGGAGGTTTTTTATCATGGAGTTAAAACCGGAATTAGCACAATCTATCGTTGATAAAATGATGCAAAAAATTCCTTATAACATTAATATGATGAATCAAAATGGCTATATTATTGCTAGTGGAGATAAGAATAGAATTAATACTCTCCACGTAGGGGCTCTGGCGGCTATCAAACAAAAGAAGACACTTACGATGTCTAGCGCCCATGGTAATCACGGCATGCCCGGGGTAAACATGCCACTTTACTATGATAAACAAATCATTGGTGTCGTTGGAATTACAGGTGCCCCTGAAAAAGTCCTCCCTTTAGCTTCCCTACTTGAAGTAGCTACTGAACTACTTTTACAACAAAACCAGGTAGAACAATTAAAAAAGGAAAAACAAGAACGCCTCAACCGCTTTATTTACCGCTGGGTTAAGGTTGATGACGAGCTTGAAAAACATACCGAACTCATTTTAGAAGCCAATCAACTAAATATCGACCTTAATATTAACCGTTACGTAGTAGTGATACATAGCTTAAATAAAAAACTCCCCACTATTTACTCTGATGCAACTGATTATTACTTATCCCTATCTGCTAATACTAGCTTAGTTTTAACACATCAGATAACGACTTTAGAGCGTTTAAAAAAGCTGGTTATTCCTGGTCAAATTTTTGTAGGCATTAGTAAACCAACAACTTTGATTGCACGTGGTGTTAAACAGGCCTTTCGAACAATTGAATTAGCTCAAGCTTTCAATAAAGCAGACAATGTCTATTACACCTCAATCCAATTTACCGATGAGCTTTTAAAAAATAGGCTACCTTTAAGAGAAGTTAGTACAAAGTTTACCTCGTTAAACCAGTCAGACTCAGGCGATGAGTTAATTCAAACCATCGGTGCTTATATTCAGCACAATGGTAATATTGTTCAAACCGCCAATTTTCTCCATGTTCATCGCAATACACTTAATTATCGCCTTACCAAAATAGCTGACCTTTTCGCTTTAGACCCACATAACCTTAAAGATCTATTCCAACTTTACTTAGGTTATCTTTATTTTACCTATGAGAAAAGTGACTTTATTCCTTTAAAATAATTTCTTAGACACCTAGGCGCTCCCCATTCACTAACGATGAAGAGCGCCTAGCTATTTTAAAAATCAAATTTAACCCTGGCTTCTTGCTTATCAAAAAGTAATCGTGCTTGGTAATCTTGCTTATTTTGACTCTTAAAAGTAATTAAATCAGTTTTACCATACTGTAATAACTGCTTGATTACCTTTTGGCTTAATTTCTTTTTCGCAAATGTCTGCGGAATCACTAATGGACACCCTGATGATTGCCAAGTCCCATCAGCTAATTTCTTAGACCGGTGATTTTCACAAATATACGCTTTACCATGTAGAAAAACTTTACCCCCATCTAACGGACAAGTTCCAACGGCCTTACTGGCTGTATCAGCAAAAGTTAATTTTAATCGCAATTCTTGCTCATCCCACTTTAAATAAGCGGTAAACTTCTTTTTATTTTTACTAATAAAAGTCAAAACTGGACTGCTACCCGTGGTCACTATTTGCTTGGCGATTGCTTGAGTTATCGTTTTACCAAATAATTTACCTGCAAAATAATATGGACAGCCCTCATTATGCCACTGACCCTTTTCATCCTTATAACTGTGGTGGTTCTCACAAGCGTACAACTTACCACCAAAAAGAGCATTCACCTTGCCACCATCTACTGGACAAGTTCCTATTAGTTCTGGTGGTGCTTGATAAATCTCGATTCCTACTTTGCTTTTATCTTCTTGCCAAACAAAATAAGCCTGAAAATGTTTGTGTGTTTTAGAGCTATAAAGTGACTTTAATTCTGATTTTCCTTCAAGTAAGATTTGCTTTAAATCTGCCTGCGTTAAATCTGCTCCCAGTAATTTTCGATAGACAATAAAAGGACAACCTTGCTCATGATTACTACAAATAAACACTGAACCTTGCGCTAAAATTTGCTCATTATCCAAGGGGCAATTCAATTCTAACTGTTCTTTTTTTCCCATCAAAAGTGGCGTTGTCTTCGCCTTAATTTGGTCAACAATCGCTACAGTTGCTTGCTTGGCTAACATAATAAATTCCGCTAATGTTAGCTTACCTTCTGCTACTTGCGCCAATTTCTCTTCCCACATAGCAGTGAGTTGTACTTGTGCTAGTGGATTATCTCCCAAAGCTATTATAATTTGGCGACCCAAAGTAGTCGGTTTTATAACCCGACTTTTTGGTTCTATCGTCCAATATCCTAGCTCTTCATTTTTATCGATTAGCAACTGCCTAGTCGCATCAGTTCCAATCCCATGATCTTTAATTGCTTTTTTTAATTTAGGGTCATCATAAAGGCGACCAACATTTTCCATCGTTTTAATTAGACTTGCAGTTGTATAAGCGGCTGGCGCCTGGGTCTGGTGCTCTAATATTTCAACTTCCTCAAGCGGATATAAACTACTATCATCTAATGTTGGCAAATCACTATAGTTACCTTTAAATTTCGGTACATATGCCGTCCATCCTGGTTTTAGCAATACTGTTGCTTTCGATTGAAAATAATACTTGTCTACTTCAAATACTAATTCCTTATCTAGATGTTCTTCGCTAGGTAATAGTGACAACAGTAAACGAAAGGCAATTGCTGACACTACCTTTTGTTCTACTGTATTTAGTTTTTTGTAATCAAACTTCTTACCCGTAAACATTAAGCAATCATGCCCTGTTTTCTTTTGTAAATTCTTGACATAATACCGATTGGCCCGCAATTTAGCCACCATTTCTGATGTTACCTCTAATTGACGTAATTTGTCATTTAGACTAGGAATACTTTGTGCGATCCTGATAAACTTTGCTAGATTTTCTGCCCGGTTAGGCGTCATTTCTCGACCAGAAGTCCGTGGATACGTGGTTATCTTTAACTCATATAAATGCTGCAATGCTTTAGTAATGCTGGCACCATTTATATGGTATGTCGCAGAACTTAGATAAGCAATCATATCAGAGGTATTAAAATATTTAGGTGAACGTCGGTAACGGATGGGACTTTGCTTACTCTTAATTAGTCGCGCTTTCTTGTTGGCTATAGCCTGTCTTATTGCATTGGCTTGTGTAATCTCAAAATGACTGACCGCTTTTAAATCCGGATAATTTACCTGCTTAGCCACTAACAGAGTTGGTGTTTTTACCTTGATTTGCACGGTCCAATAAGGGCGACTGACAAAATTTTCAATTTCTTCCTGGCGTTTCACCACCAAAGCTAAAATGGCAGTCATCCCCCGTCCCAAATGAATAGCTTGTGCACTATTTTGCACCAAAGTAAAAGCCCGCGACGCATTAAGGCCAAATAACCAATCCATAATTCCACGTCCCATCGCCTCATAACCAAAATTAACATACTCTGGATCTTTGTTATTCAAGGGATTTTGTAGATACTTTAAAGATGTTTCAACCTGCATATCACCTACCCAAAGACGTAATTGTGGTAAAGCTTGTACCTTACTTGGCATCAGTGACATAAATTTATCAAAAATTGATTGTCCTTCACGGTCTGGATCACACCCATTCACTACTAATGCATATTCACCTTGTAGTAACTTTTGTTTAGCTTCATTAAAATAAGCTAGACCACGCCGCTTATATGCAGTAACTCTTGCATTATCACTTGCCTTAGCTTTAATTGGAGTGTATTTAAACTTTTCAGGCAACATTGGTAATGTATCTAGTTGCCATTTTTTCCAAGCTGGATTTATTTCTTCTGGTTCTAAAAGTTCCACTACGTTTCCTTGAAATTGCAAAACATCATATTCATATGGCAAATTGCCACCTGCTTGTTTGATTGCCTGGCGGTAAACATCTGCTAACGACTTTTTTTCTGCAATAATCAGTGCCTTTACCATAACTTCATCCTTTCTACCAAACTTCTACATTATTTTATCACTCTTATCCGCCACAATAATGTTCGTCTTTCAACTAACATTTTAGCAAATTTTAACTTGAATCAACCACTTCCTAGCGCTACAATAGAAAAAATATTATTTTAAGGTTACTTATTTTCAGAAAAACAATAACAATGTTAGGAGTCTCTCAATGGATAAAGCTAGTTTAAAAAAATTAATTGATGTAGCTGCCGGACGAAAGCCAGCAGATTTGGTCCTCAAAAACGCTCGTTTAATTGACGTCTATCAAGCCCGCGTTACTACCGGTGATTTAGCCATTGTTAATGGCTTAATCGCTGGAATTGGACAAAACTATCAAGGGCAAACTGAAGTTGATTTAAATGGATCCTACCTAGCTCCTGGCTTTATCGAGCCACATATCCATATTGAATCTGCCTATATTTCTCCCGAAGAATTTAGTCGTCTTTTTTTAGTTCGGGGAACAACTACTGCATTTCCTGATCCGCATGAAATCGTTAATGTTGCTGGTTTAACAGGTCTCAACTACATGTTAAATGCTGCCTCTTTAGCGAAATTAGACTTCCAATATATGATGCCATCATGCGTTCCGGCAAGCCCGATGGAAAACGCAGGTGCCGTCATTTCTGCCGAAGATATGGAAGCTCCATTGGCACAAAAACAAGTCGCCGGCTTAGCTGAATTTATGTCTTACCCCGATGTTATTTCTGCCAAAGATGCAACTTTAGATAAACTATTGGTTGCTAAAGAATATCAACGACGCATTGATGGACATGCACCATTAGTAACCGCTAAAGACCTCAATGCCTACGTAGCTGCAGGTATAGCTAATGACCATGAGTGCTCAACAATTGCTGAAATGGAAGAACGGTTAGCACTGGGGATGTACGTTTTCTTGCGTGAAGGTTCAGTTGCACACGATTTACGTACACTAATAAAAGGGGTAACTCCCGCTAATTCACGTCGCTGTGTCCTATCCGCAGATGATATGCAAGCCAAAACGGTCATTAATACTGGCCATTTAGACAACAGTATTAACATTTGTATTGAAGAAGGACTTGATCCTTTAACTGCCATCCAAATGGCAACTATTAATGCTGCCGAAGCATGCCAACTCAATGATCGTGGCGCACTAGCTCCCGGTAAACGTGCCGACTTAGTGGTCTTTGACTCACTAGCTAAAATTAACATCAAAGCCACTTATGTTAAAGGTGAGCTAGTCGCAAAAGACGGTCAATACTTGGGTGAGGTCAAACGTTACCCTAGCGATAGCGTTAAGTCATCTATCCATATCAAAGATTTTTCACCAGCTAAACTAAAACTTAAATTAACATCACCTAAAGTTCGGGCAATTCAAGTTATTCCCGGTGAAGTCCTCACGAAAGAAGCAAGGATTACAGTTGACTTAACCCCTTCAGGCGATTTCAGATATAATCCAGCAAAAGATGTTACTAAAATCGCTGTGATTGAACGCCATCATAATACGGGTAATGTCTTTTGCGGTCTCATGAAAGGATATGGAATCAAAAATGGTGCAATTGCACTTTCAATTGGCCATGATTCCCACAACGTTATTGTTACTGGAACTAGTGATGCTGATATGGCCTTAGCAGTATCAAAATTAGCGCAAATCGGTGGTGGTGTCGTTTTAGTTCATAATGGACAAGTTGGTCCAATAATGCCCCTTCCTATTGCTGGGTTGATGAGCAACCTTAGTGGTGAACAAACAGCCAAACTTCAAGATAAATTAGACACTTTTGCACACACACAATTGCAAATTCCTACTAATATCAATCCAGTAATGACTTTGAGTTTTATGCCTCTTTCAGTTATTCCTGAATTAAAAATTACGGATTTAGGTCTTGTTGATGTTAAGAACTTCCGATTTGTTTCCTTGGAAGTCTAAATTTTTATCGCTTACTATCAAAAAAACTACTAAAATAACAAACTGTTGGTAATCATGTAATTGATTTACCAACAGTTTATTTATTAATTAGTTTACTTAAAATTTCTAAAGCCTTCTTAGCGTCAGCTTCATCTACATCTGCAAAACTAATACGTAAGTGTTTATCATCCGCTTGCCTTGCAAAAAATACTTGGCCGGCTGTCACCAAAACACCGTGTTCTTTAGCTTTTTTAGCTATCTTCTTGGCACTAAATCCAGATGGTAATTCCAACCAAAAAGTTAACCCCCCTTGAGGTAAATGATACTTCGCTTTTCCTTGGAGCTGTTTTTCTAATAATTGGCAGCAATATTCAAACCGCATTTGATAATTACTTTTTAGACTGGTTAAATGTTTATCCCATAAACCGTTACGCAAATAATAGTCATATACACGTTCAATTAGGCCTGATGTCGCAATATCTGCTAAATGTTTTATCGCACGCACACGTGGCATCAAAGCACCTGGTACTAGTAAATAGCCCAAACGTAACCCCGGCATAAAAAGCTTTGATAAGCTCAGAATATAAATTACACGCTCATCTTGATCATAGGTCTTAATTGGCCTTATATTTTCAGTTTGATAATATAATCCACTTAAAGAATCATCTTCTAGGATATAAGTATCGTAGTATCTTGCTAAACCTAAAAGTTTACGTTTTTTAGCTTTAGAATAAGTTATTCCTGTCGGGTTTTGAACGTTAGGCATGGTATAAATCAATTTAGGTCGATAAAGCCTAATTTTTTGTTCTGCCTCTTGCATATCCATCCCATCAGCATCCATACTAACGTCGATAATCTTAGCGCCACATGCCCGAAATGCGGCTAAAGCACCTGGATAGGTAGGATTTTCTACTAAAACAGTGTCACCATGTTTTAATAACGAACGTGCAATAATATCAATTCCCTGCTGTGCCCCTGAAATGATTTGCAAATTTTGTGGAGCGGTGTAAATTGAATTTTTAGATAGTTCCTTACATAAAGCTTCCCGTAATGGATAGTAACCCTGACTTTCTTGAGCCGAAAAAGCATAGCTACCCTCAGTTTTTAAAACTTGGTCAATTGCCTTTTGAAAATCTTTCACTGATACTAGGTCAGGGCTAAGATTAACCGTAGTTAAATCAATATATCCACTCTTATCAAGAGTATTTTCCGTTAATTCAGTGGATACAAGTGTATTTTCATCTAATTGTTCTTGTTTAGCGACAAAACTACCACTACCTAATTTGCTATAAATAAAGCCGGTACGTTCTAATTCTTTATATGCATTAACAACTGTTCCTGGATTGACACCTAAGCTATGGGCTAACTTTCTGATTGCCGGCAAGCGATAATTTTCTGCTAATTTACCTGTTCTTATCAACTCCACTAATTGCTGATATAGTTGAACATATAGTGGTGTTTTTATTTCTGGTTTTAATTGTATTGATACAAAATTAAAATTACTTTCCATATAAATCACCTATTATAAAACATAAAATATCCATACAATTTATATTGTGTCGATACAATTAATTATATATTGATATTTAAAATAAAAGCAAGTTTTAGCTGTGGAAAAATTCCTCCACGACTGTTAATCTAGTCTATGAGAGTTAATTTTTTAGGAGTGATTATTTTGACAGAACTTTGGACTGATACACATTCACAGATTCTTCCTAATTTAGCAGCTAGGCGCCTCGATAAAACCTATTACGCACTGGGAACACGCATTGTTTTAACCGCCTTTGGTACCGCTACTGAACAAGATTTAGATGTCGCTTACGACTTAATTATGCGTTACGAAGATTTATTAACAGTTAATCGCGATAATTCTGAAGTTATGGCTGTTAATAAAGCTGCTGGCCTACATCCAGTACAAGTATCCACAACTGTGTACAACTTAACTAAATTAGCTGTCAATATGAGCCAAGCTAACTTTGGTTTCAATGCCGCTATTGGTCCTTTAGTCAAGCTTTGGAAAATTGGTTTTGCCGGTGCTAATGTACCTACACCAGATGCTATTTCGGCTAAACTTGCACTAATAAATCCTCAAAATATACTATTAAATGATGCCGATTTATCTATTTTCTTAACTAAAAAAGATATGGAATTAGATTTAGGTGCCATCGCTAAGGGTTATATCGCTGATAGAATCGGTGATTTATGGGCTAGCCTGGGAATTAATTCCGGTATTATCAATCTTGGCGGTAACCTCTTGATGATTGGCGATTCACCATTACGGACAGATAAATTATGGCGCATCGGCATTCAAGATCCTTTTTCAAAGCGTGGCGATGCCATTGCAGCCGTTAAAATGGGACCTTGTTCAGCTGTGACTAGCGGTATCTACGAACGTCATCTTGAAGTCGCAGGTAAAAGTTATCACCATATTTTAGATCCTCAAACTGGCTATCCTTATGAAACCGACCTAGCTGGTGTAACAGTTTTTACTAAAGAATCCGTTCAAGGTGAAATCGAAACAACTCGTTTCTTTTTCACAGGTCAAAATGTTGATTTAACGGGCTTTGATCCTCATGAATTATACGGTGTTGTCTTCGTTACTAAAGACCGTGGTATTAAAGTGCTTGGTTTGCCAGAAGATTCTTTCCAATTACTTGATCCGTCTTATCATATTTTTAAATAAAAAGGTGCCAGCCAGGAAATCCATTCCCTAGCTGGCACCATATTTTATATTTATTTTTTCTTACTCTTTAAAGCCTTGCGCTTAGCTTTAGCAAGTTTTCTTGCCTTTTGCTTTTCAGCTTGTTGTTTTTCTGCTCGTTCCTTATTAATCTTAAAAGGATTGTTAATTAATAAAGTCTGTGCTACTGAAAAGGCATTTGTAATCACCCAATACAAGGGCAAAGCAGCTGGGAAATTAAGCGCCATGATAAAAATCATCACTGGCATCCCGTAAGTCATAGCGCTTGTCATTGCATTTTGTTCGGGCTGCGACATCATACTAAGCTTAGAAGTTGCATAGGTAAAGAGCGCGGCTAGAATTGGTAAAATATAATAAGGATCTTTATCACCTAATTCCATCCACAAGAAATGCCCTGCTTTTAAGGTCTCTGACCTAAAAATCGCTTGATATAACGCAATTAAAATTGGCATTTGAATTACTACAGGCAAACAACCTGCAACTGGATTGACACCAGCTTCAGCGTATAAACGTTGTTGTTCTTCACGCATCATCCTTAGTGATTCAGGATCCTTACCAGGATATTTAGCCTGAAGTGCCTTTAACTTAGGCTGTAACTCACTAGTTTTGCGCATGCTTTTCATTTGGTAAACCATTAACGGTAAGATAATGATTCTAACGATTATGGTAAAGACAACAATCCCCCAACCATAATTGTGACCTAAAAAGCTACTCAACCCTTCAATAGCCCTAACAAAGTTCCAGATAATATAATGATCCCAAAAACCACTACTATGTTCAGTAATTGGTGCTGTTTGGTTACTACAACCAGCTAGGACAACCATTAAAGATAAAGCTACTAAAGACGCTAATACTCGCTTCTTTTGCTTCACTGCTTTTCCCCTCTCCTATTAATCTTCGTCAACTAAAACGTTGGCTAGGCGTAAAACGTGAATTAGATGTGCTTTTACTTCAGCCATCTCCATCCACGCTACCCCAGGACGGGCAATTACGATAAAATCGCAATCTTGTTTTAATTGTGGTTTTAATTCAGTTAAACTTTGGCGAATCCGACGCTTCACCCAGTTTCTAGCCACAGCATTACCGATCTTTTTCCCGACAGAAATTCCTACACGAAAATGGATTTGCTCTGGTTTTTCAATCATATAAACGACAAACTGACGATTAGCACAAGATTTCCCTTCGGTAAAAACCCGTTGGAACTCCGCCTCTTTTTTAACCCGGTATGATTTTCTCATCGTACATCTCCAAAATTAGGGTCTGCACATAGAAAAAAAGACCACTGACGGTCCAGTGGCCTATGCAGACAATACTTTTCTACCTTTACGGCGTCTACGTGCTAACACATTACGACCGTTGCTTGTACTCATACGTTTACGGAAACCATGCACACGTTGACGGTGGCGTTTCTTAGGTTGGTAAGTTCTCTTCATGGTGAATAACACCTCCTTCAATATGTAATTCATATTTACAATGATACTTGATATTTTACTAAAAAAAAAAATTACTGTCAAGTTGAATTACTTGCTAATAATAACATATCTGTTTTAAATTTCAAAGAATTTTTTCAAAATTGATGTACTAATTCTTCTTTTTAGCTAACAAAGTTATCCACTTTTTTTCTTTACTTATCCACTTTTTTAGCATCTAGACTGTGAATTTCTTTGACGAAAATTTGTTTTAAATCCACAAGACAATCCACAAAATAAAAAGTTCCCACATCCCGATTATCCACATGTTAATTTATGTTGTGCATAACTCCTGGATATATAATAGAATCAACGTTTTAAATCCACAGGTCATATGTTAATATCAAAAATTAATTCTGAGAAATAAACAGAAGCCACACCCTTGTGGATAAGTGTTATTCACAGGTTGTGGAATTATTAAAACTATTTTTGCACAGGTTGTGGAAAAGTTATCTATCCTGTGCTAAACTATGTTTACAGTTTATTTTTTTAGAAGGGAGGGTTTTGGTGTGCCAAATCTTGATGCGCTTTGGCAATTTATTTGTGATCATTTCCATGAAACTTTTACTAGTGTTTCTTATGATACATGGATTAAAACGGCCAAACCACTTCAATTTACAGATAACACCTTAGTTATAGAAGTTCCTTCTGATTTCCATCGTGACTATTGGAAGCAACGCTTGATTAGTCGCGTTAACAGTTTAGTTAATGATAATTTTCAAACGGATATTGTTGTCTTAATCCTAATTCCGGGTGAAAAAAATCCATTAGCTAACCTTATCCAACCAGATAAAAAAGAAACTCCTGATTCTAATCCTGAAGATAAAAGTGATGGGCTATTACGTAATTCACCTTTAAACCAAGCATATACTTTTGAATCTTTCGTTGTTGGTGATGGCAATCAAATGGCCCATGCGGCCGCTTTAGCAGTTTCAGAAGAACTAGGAACTCTTTATAACCCACTTTATTTCTATGGTGGAGTCGGGCTTGGTAAAACACACTTAATGCATGCAATTGGGAATCAGTTATTAAAAAACCAACCAAATGCTAAAGTTAAATATGTCTCAAGTGAAACATTCACCAATGATTTTGTTAACTCGATTAAAAATAAGCAGCAAGAAGAATTCCGTCGTGCCTATCGAAATGTAGATTTACTCTTAGTCGATGATGTCCAATTCTTTGCTAAAAAACCAGGAACAATCGATGAATTTTTCCATACCTTTAACGATTTATATGATGATAAAAAGCAAATTGTTCTTTCGTCTGATCGCTTACCAAATATGATTGAAAATCTTGGCGATCGTTTAATTTCTCGTTTTAAATGGGGACTTCCAGTTGAAATTACACCACCTGACTATGAAACACGTATTGCAATTCTAGAAACTAAAGCTACCTCAGAGGAACTTTCTATTCCAAATGATGTACTCAAATTCATTGCTGGTCGCTTCGAAACTAACGTCCGTGAATTAGAGGGGGGCTTAACTAGAGTCAAAGCTTATGCTCAAATGAAACAAGCCCCTATCACCATTGATTTAGCTGATGAAGCACTTAAAAACTTGACAGATATGCCGGCTAAACGGGTCTTAGATATACATCTAATTCAAACAACAGTAGCTAAATTTTACAATGTTACTGTTCCTGAAATTATTGGTAAAAAGCGAGTCAAACGAATTGTTGTTCCGCGTCAAGTTGCAATGTATCTTGCCCGTGAATTGACAGATGCTTCGTTACCTAAAATTGGAAAAGCCTTTGGTGGTAAAGACCATACTACTGTTTTACACGCTTGTGATAAGATAGCTGAAATACTTCAAAATGATAATAAATTACAACAAGAAGTAGCAAGTCTTAAAAAGAAGCTTGTAGGGGATGCTGTGGATTAGTGTGGAAAACTGACCAATTTATCCACAAGATATCCACAGGGCATTTTTATAGTTTTATCAAGGGTTTTACTGAGTTTTTCACATTATCCACAAGCCCTACTAATACTACTAATTTTATAATAATATATAATAATTAACAGGAGGATAACTTCCATGAAATTTTCTGTTCAAAAAACAGCCTTCATCAAATATCTTGCTGATGTTCAACGCGCTGTTTCATCTAAAGTAACACTTGAAATATTAAAAAATATCAAATTGGATCTTTTTTCAGATGGTTTAACCTTAACTGGTAGCAATGCAGATATTTCTATCGAAACTATTATTTCAATTGCTGATGAAGATGCGAACTTACAAATTACTGAAGAAGGATCGGTTGCTTTACCAGCACGTTTCTTTAGTGAAATCATCAAAAAATTACCAGCTGATACAATCACTATTCAAACAGATCCTAACCGTTTTATTACTAAAATAACTTCTGGACCAGCCGAATTTTCAATTAATGGAGTTGATCCAGATAGTTTTCCACATCTACCTGAAGTTGGGGCCACTAAGAGTCTTACAATTCCTAGTGATATTTTAAAGCAAGTGATTAATCAAACAGTTATTGCGGTTTCCAAACAAGAAAGTCGTCCAATGTTAATGGGAATTCATCTTATTATTCAAGATAGTACCTTGCTAGCAGTTGCGACAGACTCACATAGATTGAGTCAACGTAAAATTAAGCTAGATTCAGCTAATGACATGTCCTATAACATCATTGTTCCTGGAAAATCCTTGGAAGAATTAGCCAAAATGTTATCAGATTCCAGTGAAGAAATTGAAATTCAAATTGCTGAAAATCAAATTCTCTTTATTTTAGGTCATACTTCATTTTACTCACGGTTACTTGAAGGAAACTATCCAGATACCGAAAGATTAATTCCAACAAGTTCTGAAACCCAGGTTGAGTTCAACGCGCCTGAATTATTAAGAGCGATTGATCGGGCTTCATTACTTTCACACGAAGGACGCAGCAATGTGGTTAAGTTAAGTTTAGATGTGGATAACCAATCA
>Ga0153922_1000628_pt1 | contig 13849 bp, 17 predicted proteins | sample TSNJ006MetaG_FD_104723 | JGI IMG/M metagenome (GOLD analysis project Ga0153922, IMG submission 104723) | Attine ant fungus gardens microbial communities from New Jersey, USA - TSNJ006 MetaG | ecosystem: Host-associated > Fungi > Mycelium > Unclassified | place: USA: New Jersey, Brendon T. Byrne...
GAGTTTGTGAGCACCCCGGGATCATACAGGTTCCGATCAGTAAAAACATTACAAATAATAATTTTTTTTTCATAATATGCGCAGTAGCTGCCGTCCTCCTTTTATATTCTGATATTTAAATAATAAATAATATTTAAAGTTCAGTTAAATCATGGTCTGTTCTTTTCCATAATAAACATGTCAGGCCTCGTTCCCGTACACCTCTAATTGGCTGAGTGCCGGAAATGGCGATGGTTCATCGGCTTTTATCAAATGAGAGAGCCTTAGCCAGGTGATTTCTTTCTTCGGAAAGGAGAAAGATTGTCCTTTATGTGTTTTTTCCATATTAAATATCATGGTGGTTCCGTCTGAATAAGAAACGGTTATTTCCTTCCACCAATTGTCATGAGGGAAATCGGCTCTTAAAAATATGACTATTTTATCGATCTGAACAGACCGTCCAAATTCTAAGGTCCATTCGGCATCAGGGTTTTGGTTAATTCCCCAGGAGGCAAATGGATAGGTTCCATGGGAAAAATTAGCAAGTAGGCCATCTATAGCGTTTCGGGCCGCAAATACCGCTTCCCCTCGTGTCTCCACATTAGCAAACGCGTGTGGGTAGCAGCTTTCGTTCCCGTGAGTATCATAGACATTTTTTGCGAGGTTTTTGTACGCAGCGATCTCTTCTAAAGACGCGGCTCTGGCTGACAGATAATGGCCTTTGCCAATAAAAGAACGTGGATTATAAGAGGTTTTTTGCTCTTCGAATGGAATTCTTAATGTGTATTCATTTTTCGCCATATAGACAAACGCCGGCTCCATCGTGTCCTCCAGTTGAATCATATAGTGCCGGTTGGTCTCAGAAGTATGAAAGACAATGGAATCTCCCATTTGGTAACAAGAATTGTATACGAGTGTTACGGTATGAGTATCCTTGCTGACAGCAAGAGTAGTACCTTCTGCATTCTGAATAGAAAGAGTCAATTCTGCCATAATTAAAATTCTCCTTACATTTTTAATGAAGATAGTGTTATTTACATAAGCTCATCGCTAAATTTTAGCGCATTTAAACGAGAGCTTTCCAGTGTATGCCGTCTGAGCATACCAGAACAGCTATTGCAGAGTCCGGTTTTAGAATTATATATAGTATTTGTGCATAAAGAACAAAAGCCTCTGTGATAAATAAAACGCTTCTGGGTTTTATCATAAAAATGTTCATAGAGCGCTTTGTCAAACGGACTTGTCCTATGGTAAAGAATATATCTGTGCCAACGTTTATAATCATTAAATGCATACCGGGCACATTCTGCGGTAATATCGAAAACCTTGGCAACCTCCGTTTCATTCTTACACCGGGCATAGTGGATGACCATCCGGGGAGCAAGAATTTGGCTGGCAAAGAAATTGGCTTCCTTCTCCATCTCTTGCGTAGGTACTTCCTTATGCTCCAGGATGATATGACCCAACTCGTGCATCAAAGAAAACCGCATCCGGCCGATAAGAGAGGTATCATTATAAAAGATCATACCCTTTAGGGTGAATGCATCATCGCTTACCATATAACAATGCGCCTGCTTCTTGGCCGACTGGCCGGAGTAAGGCTTATAGGGTATCTTTAATGAATGTAAGGTATGAAAACAATCAATGGGAAAAGAGATTGTCCCGGATCTTTTATATACTTCCAGGGTCCTATCCTTTATATATTCATAGTTCAAGTCTAATCCATCCTTTAGTCGTCAGATAATAATGATTTAATAATTTCCTGTTTTTGTTCTAATGTAAGATTCTTACCATTTCGGGCAATCAGGGATTGTAAGTCTTCATAAGAAGGTTCATATTCATTCTTAGAATTATAATTCGCATTTCTTCCGATCAGCGAATCCATATCAATATTAAAAAAATCCGCAATTACCTCTAAAGTTTTAAAATCTGGTTCTCTGCATCCGCTTTCATACATGCCGACAGCGCTTCGGGACATTTCTATTTCCTCGGCCAGTGCGGCTTGGGTAAGTCCTGATTTTAAACGTAATGCTTTAAAATTCTTGCCAAAATCACTCATTTTTTAGTACCTCCTGTTAAGGTTATAATAACGCATTTAGTGGAGGTTGTAAATAGAAAAAGTGCGGTGTTTAAAATCTTTTTATAATATTTATCACGAAATGTGTTGACAAAAAAGTACAAGGTGCTATAATAGTGATTGACACAAAGCGTGATAAACAGACAGGCATAATCATAAATATGCATAGAAAGATTATATTAACAGAGCAATTTTTTTTAATCAAATTGACACAAAATGTGATTAAAACGAATAGTACAAACGAGTGTTCGACAAAAGTAGTCTACTACGTTTTTGTGCTTCTGTCAATCAAAAAAAATTATTTAAGGAGGTAATTATATTGGATAAAGCTATTTTGCTTCAGTATTGTTCTTTGCAGGCAGAAATTAAGAATTTGAAACGAAAGATGAAGGAGCTGGAAGAACAAATAGATCATATCGGCGAGGTGTCTGATACTGTAAAAGGAACTCGGCAGGACGGGACAATAGGCAACATTCGGGTCAGCGGATATCCGGAACCGGAGTATTATTCTAAAAAACTTTTGCTGACGAAAAGGAAGTTTAAAATGGAATTGCTGGAAGCGGAATTGTTAGAGATGGTAAATCAGGTAGAGGAATATATCCAATCGATCCCTAACAGTGAATTGCGGATGATCTTTCAATTGTATTATATGGATGATTTGACATGGCCCAGAGTAGCCTTGTGCATGAATGACCGATTTCCGAAAAAGAGAATCAGTTATACGGAAGATGGTTGTAGAATGAGACATAATCGATATTTGAAAAAGAATTGAAATGTAGGTATTTGAAGCAGAACGCTCCCTTACATCTCTGGTGGTTGCAAATGCCTATTGATGAGTAAGAACCGGAATATTGTGAAGGATGGGTTCTTATATTACACACAAGAATCATAAAAACATTTAAAAAATAAAAAAATGGTTGAAAACGAACATATAAATGCGAAACGTTCATATAATAACCTTGTAAAATAATCATAAAAATGATATTATATTAAAATAAAAACAAAAAGATCATAAAAATATCAAGGAGGGTGACAATTGAGTAAGGTAAGCGAAACAACAAGAGAATCTTGGATTATGAGCACATTTCCTGAATGGGGTACGTGGCTTAATGAAGAGATTGAAGCGGAAGCGGTTCAACCGGGAACTGTGGCGATGTGGTGGTTAGGCTGTACCGGAATGTGGTTTAAAACCCCCGGGGGATGTAACTTGACAATTGACTTGTGGTGCGGTAATGGCAAACAGACTCATGGTAATGGGAAAATGGCCGAGGGTCATCAGATGGCTAACATGTGCGGCGGCAGAAATATGCAGCCGAATCTAAGGGCGGTCCCATTTGTGATTGATCCTTTTGCAATCAAACAGGTGGATGCCGTTTTAGCAACTCATTACCATCAAGATCATATGAGCGCAGAATATGCCGCCCATGTTCTGCAAAGCGGCATGACTAGCGTTGATGAAAATGGCAACCAGATTCCGGTCCCATTTATTGGTCCGGCGAAATCAGTTGAAACATGGGTGAAATGGGGCGTTCCAAAAGAGCGGTGTATCACTGTCCGCCCGGGCGATGTCATTAAAATAAAAGATGTCGAAATCGTTGCCTTAGATTCCTTTGACCGCACATGTCTGGTTACTACTGATTCAACCGGTCCGGATCGGGAGGAATTGACAGGAGTCTGCCCTGCGGATATGGATGAAAAAGCGGTAAATTATCTGATTAAGACACCGGGCGGGAATATTTATCATAGCGGTGATTCCCATTACTCCATCTATTTTGCAAAACACGGCAAAGATTATGATGTGGATGTAGCCTTTGGCTCTTATGGAGAAAACCCGGTTGGAATGGCGGATAAGATGACTTCCTGTGATATTCTGAGAATGGCGGAAGCCTTAAGATGTAACGTAGTGATTCCGATACATTACGATGTATGGACCAATTTTATGGCGGATGTCAACGAAATCAGGGTCTTATATGACATGAAGAAAGATCGGCTGAACTATCAGTTTCATCCATTTTTTTGGGAAGTTGGCGGCAAATATGTATATCCAACCGACAAAGACAAGAAAGCCTATCATCATCGCAGAGGTTTTGAGGATTGTTTCGAGGCTCCTCAAAATATACCTTTCCGTTCCCTATTGTAGTGATTACGAAAAAGGAGGCTATCAATGCTAAAAGAGTTCGTGGAATTAAAGCATTACAAATTTGCCGAGGAGGCGTCTGACTGGCAGGAAGCAATCCGGATGAGCTGTGAATCTTTGGAAGCAGATCATACGGTGGAGAGCAACTATAAAGAGGATATCATTGAATGTGTAAAAAAATATGGTCCTTATATAGTGATTATGCCTAATGTAGCAATGCCGCACTCGCAGGAATTTGCCAGAGGAGTAAATAAAACTGCAATTGCCTTTATGAAATTAAAAAAACCGGTAAGCTTTGAACCGGGTGATCCGGAGAAGGATGCACAATTATTTTTCACACTGGCATCCTGTAATCCGGACCAACATCTTGAGAATATGACAAAGCTGTCGGAATTATTGATGAATGAAGCGGCATTGGAAGCGCTGCTTCATGCAGAAACACCGGAAGATTTACTTAAGATACAGGAAACTTATTTGGACATAGTTTAAGGGGGATGTAAAAATGGATATATTAATGAAAATTTGGTCATATTTTGCTGTTAATGTATTACAGCAGCCTGCATTTATGATTGGTCTTATTGTAATGATCGGTTACATATTATTGAAGAAAAAATGGTACGACGTATTAGCGGGCGTGATCAAGGCGATCGTAGGGTACTTGATTTTAGCGGTTGGTTCCGGCGGTCTGGTCAACAATTTCCGTCCGGTACTGGTCGGATTAAAGGATCGTTTTAGCATAGATGCGATGGTTATTGATCCTTATTTCGGACAAAATGCCGTTACGGCCGGTGTGGAGGAAGTATTTGGAAAAACCTTTGGTAATGCCATGATTCTTTTACTGATTGCATTTGTTGTAAATATTTTATTGGTTCGTTTCAGCAAATTTACCAAACTAAGAGCGTTATTTACGACCGGGCATGTGCAGGTACAGCAGGCGGCAACTGCTTACTGGCTGATCTTATTTGCCTGTCCGTTCCTGATTAATAATAATGCTGCTTTACTGGTGGTAATGGCTCTCATTCTTGGAGCATATTGGGCTGTCGGTTCTAACTTAACCATTAAACCATGTCAGGAAATCACAGATGGCGCAGGCTTCTGTCTGGCTCACCAGCAAATGTTTGGTGTTGCTATTAATACATGGCTTGCTGAAAAGCTGTTTGGTAAGAAAAAAGGCGGAAAAGAAATAAAGAAGATTGATGATATTAAACTTCCCGGTTTTATGTCAATTTTCAATGAAAATATGGTATGTACTTCGATCTTAATGATTTTATTCTTTGGTACGATTCTTTGTATTTTGGGAAGAGATTATCTGACGGAGCAGGGATTCTTAAAAGAAGGCGCAAGTATGGTATTTTATGTAATCCAGACCTGTTTGTACTTCTCCGTTTATTTAGCAATTCTTCAGCTGGGGGTCAGAACCTTCGTAACAGAATTAACGGCTTCTTTCCAGGGGATTGCCGATAAGCTGCTTCCCGGTTCTCTGCCGGGGGTAGACTGTGCGGTTATCTATGGATTTGGTTCTGCCAATGCAGTACCGTTAGGGTTCTTAGCAGGATTTGCCGGACAAATCCTTGCGATTATTGCTCTGATTGTATTAAAGAGTCCGGTCCTTGTTATCTGCGGTTTTGTTCCGGTATTTTTCGATAACGCTACCATCGCTATTTTTGCAAATGAAAAAGGCGGAATTAAGGCAGCCTTAATCCTTCCGTTTATTTCCGGACTGTGCCAGGTTTTTGGATCTGCGATCATTGCCGGATGGGTTGGAATGGCAGCTTACGGCGGATATTTAGGGATGTGGGACTGGGCAGTGATTTGGCCTGTGATGACTGCCGTTATGAAGTTCTTCAGTTATGCAGGAGTTGCACTGGTAGTAATTGTTCTGTTGGCAATTCCTCAAATTCAGTACCGCAAGGATAAAGAAGGATATTTCCTGATAACAGAAGATTACGAAGCTTACAAAAAATTAAAAAATAAATAATGGCTAAGAAAAACATATAATGGAGGGTATATTATGTCAAAGGAAAATATGAGTTTTATGGTATGCTGTGCAAACGGAGCAGGCTCCAGTCTTATGATGAAGATGACCATGCAAAAGGCACTTGATAAGTTAGGGATCAAAGCGGGAAAAGTCCATCACTGTTCCCTTTCCGAAGGAAAGTCGGCAGCAAGGCAGTATGATGTCGTATTCTGTGCCCAAAATTTTGCATCCATGTTTGATGATGCTAAGGCAAAAGGAACGATTGTGATTGGACTTCGCAACATCATGTCGGTTCAGGAAATGGAAGAAAAGATGAAAGAAAATGGTATTGTCTCATAATCGGAAAATCTTATCAATTACTGACACAGGCTTTTAAACATGGTATTATATGAAGAAAAACGCTATCCTACATGAAAGGTATAAGATAAGATATGAAAAGAGAGAGAGCTTGTGTTGAAAGCCGCAGGAACCGCATTATCGAGATAATGGAAATGAATCCGGCAGTCAGAGTAGATGAACTCTCAAAAACCCTTGGAGTATCCCTGATAACGATTCGCAGGGATCTCCAGGATTTGGAGGAGAGAAAACTATTAGTAAGAACCTACGGTGGGGCTATTGCAGCAATGACTGAAAAAGATGATATACAACTGTACCGAAGGCTCATTGCCAAATACGCGGCTGCATTTGTCGCAGAAAACGATTCCTTGTTTATCAATACAAGCAGTACGGCATTGCAGATCTTAGAATACATTAAGTGTAAAAATGTAACTGCGATAACCAATAATGGCAAAGCTATTTATTGTGAACACCCGGGAGAAGTAAGTGTGGTGTTGACAGGAGGTGAGCTGCGCCATCCAAAGGAGGCCATGGTTGGTGATTTTGCACTGCGCAACCTCCAGCCCATCCATACAAAAAAAGCATTTATTGGTTGTTCCGGGGTCAGCGGGGATGTGGGCATGACTACGGAAAATTTTAATGAAGTAAGTATCAATGAATTGATGATAGATCATACGGCAGGGGAAGTGTTTCTTCTGGCAGACCATACAAAGATAGGAAACAATAGCAGCTTTATCAGCTGTCCGATTGAAAAAATCCAATATCTGATTACCGACGAAAAAGCACCTGAGGAAGCACTTACTCATATAAGAGAAAAAGGCGTTACTGTATATCAGGTGCGCAAAACAGATTTCTAATTAGAAGGAGTATGATGGAAAAAGCATATACACTGGGATTATATGAAAAAGCAATGCCAAATGAGCTGTCTTTTAAAGAAAAGCTGGAAGCAGCGAAGACAGCCGGTTTTGATTTTGTAGAAATTAGTATTGATGAAACAGATGAAAAACTGAACCGGCTTACTATGTCCCCGGCTGCACGGATGGAATTAGTAAATGTAATGAATCTAACCGGACTTCCAATCCGAACTATGTGCCTTAGCGGTCATCGTAAATATCCTTTGGGAAGTAATGAATTACACATTCGCAATAAGGGAATGGAAATCATGAAAAGGGCTATAGAATTGGCAGATGACCTGGGGATCAGAATCATCCAATTAGCCGGTTATGATGTGTATTATGAAGACTCTAACGAACAAACCAAGCAGTATTTTGCAGAAAACCTGAAAAAAGCTGCACAAATGGCTGCTTCGGCCGGTGTCGCACTGGGTTTTGAGACAATGGAAACAGAGTTTATGAACACGGTGGAAAAATCCATGAAATATGTAAGCATGGTGTCTTCGATGTACCTTGGTGTATATCCGGATATTGGAAATATCACCAATGCTGCAAAAATGTATGGGATAGATGTATTGGAAGATCTTCGTACCGGGAAGGGCCATTTGGCTGCCATGCATTTAAAAGAAACGATGCCCGGCGTATTCCGGGAAGTACCTTTTGGCAAAGGTCATGTGGATTTTGAAAGGGCCATAAAGACAGCCTGGGAACTGGGAGTAAGAAAATTTGTAACAGAATTCTGGTATGTCGGAAATCCCAGGTGGCAGCAGGATCTGCTTGATGCGAATCAAAGGATGACAAAGATTTTGAAGGCTCAAATATAAAGGACGTGAACTGATGAAAGTAGAAAAAAAAGTGATCGGAAATCTGACAAAATGTTATTCCATAGCGCCCCTCCATTACAACAATCAAGAACATTTTCTGGTGGCAGCAGAAAAAATAGATAAATGCTTACTTTTTGATTTAGATGGAAATTTAGAAGATACGGTGTGGACTGAGCCGGGTGGCGTTATGACCATGGTTCAGATACCAAATACCAATGGAGAATTTCTGGCGACACATCAATTCTATTCGCCAAATGATTCGGCAATGGCTAAAATTGTCGCAGTGCGGCCAATTGAAAAAGGAAAATGGGAAGTAAAGACCTTGGTCAATTTACCCCATGTACACAGATTTGATATTTTACAGAGGAACGGTGTTTCTTATTTGATTGCCTGCACTCTTAAATCAGGACATCAATATAAGGATGACTGGTCTGCGCCCGGAAAGGTTTATGGAGCAGTGCTGCCGGAGGACTTAAGGGGATTTCATGAGGGCAGTCAGTTAAAGTTGGAAGTAATAAAAGATGATATGTCAAAAAACCATGGGTATTACAAAGTGATAGAGAATGGCCTTGATACCAGTGTCATATCATCCGAACAAGGGGTATACCAATTTATTCCTCCTGAAAAACAAGGAGAACAATGGGAAATCAAACAATTATTAGATACTCCGGCCAGTGATGCCGTATTACTGGATATGGATGAAGACGGGGAGATGGAATTGGCTGTTTTTTCACCTTTTCATGGAGATACGATCAGCATATACAAGCAGCAAAATGGTAAATTTGAAAAAATATATCAATATGAACAACCCGCCCCATTTTTACATGCAATTTTTGGCGGAATGATTTGTCAGAAACCTACGCTGGTTGTTGGACACAGGCAGGGAGAACGCAGCCTTTTGGCTTTTACCTGGAATCAGGATAAAAACGATTATGAGGTTCAAGTGCTGGATCAGGATTGCGGAGCAGCTAACGTATATAAATATTCCAAGGATGGGAAAGATATTCTGATTGCGGCAAATCATGGAATCAATGAAATCGCTATGTATACATTAGAAGTATAAAGGAATGTAAGCAAGGAGGTAAGCGGATGCTTGAGGAACTAAAAAAGGTGGTATATGAAGCAAATATGGAACTTCCTAAGTATGATCTTGTTAAGTTTACCTGGGGCAATGTAAGTGCCATAGACCGGGAAAGTAATCTATTTGTTATAAAACCCAGCGGCGTAGATTACGCCAAACTAACAGCAGATGACATGGTAGTGATGGATTTAAATGGGAATAAAATAGAAGGAAGTTATCAGCCTTCTTCTGATACCGCAACCCATTTGGAGCTGTATAAAGCATTTCCCAAGATGGCCGGCATTGTCCATACCCATTCTCCGTGGGCGACAAGCTGGGCGCAGGCCGGAAGAAGCATCCCCTGCTATGGAACCACTCATGCAGACTACATATATGGCGAAATTCCATGTCTGCGGTGTTTGACAAAAGAAGAAATAGAATATGAATATGAAAAAAATACGGGACTTTTGATTGTCGACTATTTTAAGGATAAGGAATATATGGCAGTACCGGCTTGCCTATGCAAAAACCATGGCTCTTTTGCCTGGGGAAAAGATGCCCAGGAAGCAGTACATAATGCGGTAGTGCTTGAAGAGGTAGCAAAAATGGCGGCATGGAGCGAGATGGTAAATCCAGATATACAGCCGGCGCCGCAAGAACTTCAGGATAAGCATTATTATCGAAAGCATGGAGAAAATGCTTATTACGGACAGAACTTAGAGGGGCATAAATGAGATTTTTCTGCATCCAAATAATTTTTTCTAAATGTTCGGTCATGTTCGGTTCCAATATGTTAATATGCTATCAGGTGATAATGTGTCACTTAGGAAATCCGTTTTCATTCCATTTGTCATAATTTTTAAAAGCATCCATAACGGGTGCTTTTTGTGTGGGAAAAATGAGCTAAATGGCTTTTAGAAAAGCGGAGAACCGAAAATATTTTAAAGAGCAGGGAGGTGCGGCGTTGGCGATGGATCATAAAAATAATGAATAGTTACGTTGTAGAAGCCAATAGGAGTGATGAAATGGAATTAGTAAGAGAAATATCCCGCTCGATATTCAATCTCGAAACCATAAGTCCGGGTACGATGGTTTATGCAAAGCATAAATCCTGGGATCAACCAAAGAGTGGTATTGTAACAAAAGCAGCCGAAGAGGAAATACGAGTTCAGTACGTTCCGGTTATTGGGACGGTAACGAATTATTTTTCTGTACGTGCCGGTGAAGTGAAAAATAAGGAATGGACTCTGGCATGGTCCGATGATTTTGTCACAATCCATAGAACAGAGGAGGACGAATAATCTTGAAAATGGAGGAGATTTTATATGGGATACTGACGGGTGATGAGAAATTGAAAGGAATGCTTGGGAAGTTTCAAGAAACGGCGGCTGTTTTTTGGGGACAGCCGCCTGCGGATACGGATGCGGACTGGGAGGGTGAACCCTATCCAAGAATTGTGTATTCGGTGAATGATAAGGTAAATCTGGAAAGAGGTTCTGTCGGTACTTTGATCGTAAATATTTATAGCAATGAAACAGGACAATCGTTGATAGAAATGGAAACAGCGGTTTTAGAATGTCTGAAGGATCTGTTTCTGCAGCCAAATGCAGAAGCAGCTTATTGCTATAGATGGAGAAAAACTAAAAATATTCCTGTTCTAAATACCGGTGAAGGAGATCGTGCTAAGATGGTTAGAAGCCGTATGTTGTTTGACATTTTTGAATTTTCTTCGCAGGAAACCTTTGAGCCGGACCCAATCGCTGCTTTGCAGAGTTTTCAGAAAGAAAGGGTGTCAGGGATTTTGTTGGGTGACAGAAATAATACATTATCTTATAAGACAGAGGCAGGGATACCTGCTTTTTATTTTCGGCTGGATCAGATGGAAACGGACCGTGAGACAAATACAGTCATTTGGCTGAATGCCGATGCAGTGGTGCATGTCTTTGCGCCAACCCAGGAAGAACGGGTGAAATGGTGTGCCTATATCGCGAAATCCTTATCCCTGCTGGGCGAGATGGAAATGTCAGATGGTTCCCCGATGCGCCTTACAAAGATAAAAGTCACCAATGGCGCCGATTACCTGACCCTGGGGCAGATTGTGGTAAGTGTCCAATTTGGTATTTTGAAGTATCGGCAAAAAGGAATTACGGTCAGAGAAATACAGGCAGAAGTATCAATTTAGGAGGATAAGTCATGCAGGAAGAAAGCAGATATACCGTGGAAGAATTGGCGGCAAATGCAGATTCTTTATTTTGTGTAAAGTATGAATGTGCAAGAGCGGCATTATCAGCAAGCAGCAATAAAAAAATAACAATAAATGAGGCAAAAGAGATGATTGCTCATTTTAAGAAAATGGAGGTAAAGTAAATGTCAGGAATGTTTACAATAGGTGAAACAAAAGTGCGCCCGGGAGCGTACTCGAATATTCAAAAAACCGGCAGTGGAACGGTCGCAGGAGCATCAGACGGCGTGACAGCGGTTTTATTCCGTTCGGACTGGGGACCGGTTAGCAAGGTGATGGAGCTGGCATCAGAAGATGGGTATGAAGCAGTCTATGGTAATGCTCTCACAACCGACGCAATCAAAGAAGCTATCAACGGCGGAGCCAAAACACTGATTTGCTGCCGAGTCGGCTCCGGAGGAAAAGCAGGGAAAATCATCGTAAAAAATGCGAGTGGTACCCAAGCCCTTACGATTACGGCTAACTATGTGGGTAACAAAGCCCTTACCCTGACGATCAGAGAATCCTTGTCAGATGCTTCTTTAAAAGAATGTATCATTTATGCAGGAACGAAAGTGTTTGAAAAGGCAGTCTTTGAAAAAGGGGGAGATGAAGTAAGCGCATTGGCCGATGCCATGAAGTCATCAGGAAACTTCACGGCTGCCGCAGTAGATTCGGTAACCGGTATTTTGGAATCCTTATCGCAAAGCCCTTTTACCGGCGGTGAAAACCCGGCGGCGGCCATCGAAGATTACAGTGATGCTCTGAACTGTATTGAGGCATATAAATTTAATACGGTATGTGTGGATACGGAAGCATCAGCAGTACATTTATTGACAGCCGCTTTCTTAGACCGGATGAAAGAGACCGGACAGTTCGGACAGGCGGTATTTGCGGAAGAACTTTCCGTTGCTTTGGAAACCAGGATGGCAAATGCGGCAGCTTATAACAATGAAAAGGTGGTTTATGTGGTAAATCCATCTCTCATTACAAGTGCAGGAGAATTGAAAGGATATCAGACGGCAGCCAGAATTGCCGGAATGATAGCGGCAGTTTCTTCGAATAAGTCATTGACCCATACGGTTATTAAGGGAGCCGTAGAGCTGGGCGAGGTCCTTACTCCGACGCAAATAACAAAAGCAGAACTATCAGGCGGTCTGGTTTTGAGTACCAATAAGTCAAATCAAATCTGGATTGATAGTGCCATTAACACGTTAATTACATTAAGTGACGAACAGGACGAAGGCTGGAAAAAAATACGAAGGACAAAAACTCGATATGAGCTGGTGGAAAGAGCTGTTACACAGGCCGATCAACTGGTCGGAAAAGTAGATAATGATACGAACGGAAGAGCTTCGATTGTCAGTCAGGTACAGGCGGTTGTGGACGCTATGGTAGAGGAAGGAAAGCTGTCAGCGGGCAGTGTTTCTGAAAGCACAAAGAATGTGGCAGCCGGCGATTCCTGCTGGTTTGAAATTGATGCTATTGACAAGGATTCGGCGGAACATATCTATTTAACATTTGCATTTCGCTATGCGACTGCATAAAAGGAGGAAGAAAATATGATAAACACAAAAGCAGCAGGAGATTCCCGATATGCCCTTTCCGGAAAAGACGGGGCTTTATACAATGATGACGGTGTCTTATTGGCAACCGTAGAGACCTTTTCCGCAAATGTGAACGTAACGAACGGAAAGTATACTCCCCTGGGAGATCCCCAGGAACATGAGTATTTCCAAAGTTATTCCGTTTCCCTGACTTTCACGCAGCTGGTAATTAAAGATGATGAATTTATTCAGGAATTGATGGACGGATTGACTTCCGGTAACATGCCAAGATGGAATTTCCAGGGCGTATTAAAGGGAAGAAACGGAAGTGAACAACGGATGGTATACCGGGAATGTGTTCCTTCCGGTCAGGTGGATTTACAAAATGTAACAACAGGCGATATTATCAAGCGTAGTTGGAACCTTTTTGTGAACAGACCGCCACAGCTTCAAAAGTTATTAACCGTATAGAGTGAAACTTAAGCTATCAAGGTTATGGGTCTTTATATCCATAGCCTTGAGCTATTTTTAAGGAGGATATGTAATGAGCAAAAAAGAAAAATTAGTGGATGAAATAGAATTTACAGAGGAAGAAACAAAGAACCAGATGCTGATGTTTGAAGGCGATTTTATCAAAGGGTTATTAGCCGCTGCAGATTACAAAAGAGATGACAGCGAAAGGAAAAAGATTCAGATCGTTCGTAATGGGCAGACCTATTTTGAGTTTACCATTCGTCCTCTTAGTGAAGATGAATACGACAAATGTAAAACGAAACATACCAAATATGTCAGGAATA
>Ga0153922_1000629_pt1 | contig 13835 bp, 9 predicted proteins | sample TSNJ006MetaG_FD_104723 | JGI IMG/M metagenome (GOLD analysis project Ga0153922, IMG submission 104723) | Attine ant fungus gardens microbial communities from New Jersey, USA - TSNJ006 MetaG | ecosystem: Host-associated > Fungi > Mycelium > Unclassified | place: USA: New Jersey, Brendon T. Byrne...
CCGGACAACTACCAGGACGCGGGCTCGGCGGGGACGGCCGTGAGGAACAGCCTGCGCGATGTAAAGGCGTGGGTTACCGGTTTGTCGACTGCGCCGCAACTGGCCGCAAGTCCGAGGACCACGTTTTGAGTGGAGCGGAGGCCAAAAAAGTGCTCTGCCCTGCATGTTGGTGGAGTTGCCGGGATTCGAACCCGCTGCAAAAAATCACGCTGCGAAAACGCTGGATTTGAGCGTGCGAAACGACGCGAAATGACCTACGGGTACGAGAAAGGTGACGGGGGCATCAATATGACGCCCGCAGCACAAAAACGTCACTGATCGGTTCGCATCACGATCGAGAAGGTCGGCGTCGAGCCCTGAGCATCCTGACGGCGGACTCTGCAGACGGCGATCCAACTGTTGTTGCGGATGCCAAGAATTCCTTGAGGACCCGTTAAGCCGCACCTCTGATGACCACCGCAACCGGGCCTGAGATATCGCGGTGCTTCTACCGCGGGGCAGCGGTTTCAGGGCCCAAGCCCACGCTCGACAAGCGGCCCGCTGCGGTTTTCACCGTGCGTAACACCTCGGCGTTGTCGAGCCTCGGTGGCTCCTGGCTGAACGGTGGCCAACGTGCGCTCAAGCCAGCCGAACACCAGTGGTAGAACTTCGGACAGTTTGGAGATCGCGCAATGCACAGTGTCTGCAATGAGGTCTACCCCGTCGGGCTTTGTAGGCTTTCGGACATGCCGTTTAACAACGGTGAGGTCTTCGCCGGCTACGTTATTCAGCGGTTGCTCGGCACCGGTGGTATGGGTGAGGTTTACCTCGCCCAGCATCCTCGTCTGCCTCGTCAAGACGCGCTGAAGATCTTGTCATTGGCCTCAACGGCCGACGAGGAGTTTCGAGCGAGATTCAATCGCGAGGCCGAATTGGCCGCGACGCTGTGGCACCCACATATCGTCGGCGTTCTCGATCGGGGTGAGTTCAACGGCAGGCTCTGGATCTCGATGGACTACGTGGACGGCACTGACGCAGGTCGATTGATTCGAGAGCGTTGTTCGGGCGGCATGCCAGAACAAGACGTCTCGGAAATCGTGACAGCAGTGGCTGATGCGCTCGATTTCGGTCATGAGCGCCGTCTGCTCCATCGTGACGTCAAGCCCGAAAACATCCTCGTGACCGCGTCCGATGGCCACCGACGCAGGGTGCTGTTAACCGACTTCGGCATCGCTCGCCGAATCGATGACGTCAGCAACCTCACCAAAGCCAACATCGCCATGGGAACTATCAGTTACGTGGCCCCCGAGCAACTTTTGGGCAAGCCGCTTGACGGCCGGGCGGATCAATATGGACTGGCTGCTACGACCTTTCATCTGCTAACCGGCGCGCCACCTTTTCAAGACTCAAATCCTGCTGTCGTAATCAGCCACCATCTAGGTACGCCACCACCGCGGCTATCGGAGCGCCGACCCGATCTCGCGCACCTTGACGCCGCGCTGACAAGGGCGCTGGCCAAAGACCCCAATGAGCGATACCCGAGTTGCCTCGACTTTGCCCGAGCCCTCACGCAGCGGGGTCCACACCGGGATGCCGCTCAACCGCATGCGCAATCCGGCTTGCAAGCGTTGGGATCGGGCCACGCCGAGGACCTCGGTTCAGGCGAACGTCCACGCACACAGCGTCTCGAGCGTGTGGTCGTTCATGGGACAGCACGCGGCGTGAAGCAAAGCGCGGTCGGTGCTCGAAATCAGGTGGGGATCTTGTCGTTTCGAGTTGTGCCGGATGACCTAACAGGCAACGGGTGCGCTCCTGTTCCGGTCGAGATACAAACTCAACTCGTAGCGGGTCGGCTTGCAGACGAGGATGAGGTCGAGGTCAGCGGCGTCTGGGACGGCAGCACCCTCGACGCAGACACAATCGTCAACCTTTCAACTGGAGCTCGTCCGAAGGGACGATCGTCCCAGGTCCGCGCCAAATCGCCGCGCGACAAGGCACCGAAAGGCAGAAGAGTCCCGTTAGTTGCAATCGTCGCGGTCGTCGGTGTGATCGTCGTGACCGCCGCTGCGGTTCTGTATTTCACCGATGGGTTCGGCATCTGGACTCGCCCCGGGCCAATCATCAAGCCAGTGAGCGCAACCGTGTTTTCACCCGACGGCCCCCCGGACAATCCGCAGAAAGCCTACTTGGCGATCGACGGCAACCCAGACACGGCGTGGTCCACTGTCACCTACAAGGATCCTGTCCCGTTTCCGAAGTTCATCGAAGGAATGGGTCTGTTGCTCCACCTGTCCGAACCGACAGCGCTGAGCATCGTGACGATCGACGTGTCCAGCACAGGAACCCAGGTCCAGATCCGCGCGTCGCCCACCGAAACCCCAGCTAAATTGGCTGACACCACCGAGCTGACCCCAACCACGCCGCTTCAGCCTGGCCGCAACCGCATAGCGGTGCATGACCGGACCAAGACGTCGAATGTGCTGGTGTGGATCACCACCTTGGGCACGATCAATGGCGAGAGCCGGACGGAAATCTCCGAGATCACCCTGCGGGCGGCCGCGTGAAGTGGTCATCCTCCTGGGCGACGTGGCGATGACCGCGTCGTGCAGGCATGATTCGCCTTCTGGTGGAGCTGCCGGGAATCGAACCCGCTACAGAAATGCCGTTGACCTGCGTAAACGCTGGATTTGACTACGCGAAACGCCGCGAAAGCACGCGAGACTACCTGCGGATACGCGAAAGGTGTTGACGGCGTCAACACGGTAACGTGTGGTTTCCCTACCGACCGCCGGTTCAGGGCGGCACGATCGGAGGTCACAATGCCATTCACGCTTCATCAAGAGCTCGTCGCGATGGCCGGAGGGAATAGGACCGGTCCGGTATGGGATCTGCCACGTGGGGACGCGATCGCCCTCCGGAACAGCGTCAACACCGCCATGGAGATGGTCGACGCCGCTCAACCGGACTCTCCCGACGTCCGCACCGCGAGCTACACGGTGCCCGTCGAAGGTGGAGAGATTCTCGCACGTTGGTATATCGAGGAGCACTCAGCTCCGCGGTCGGCGGTCGCCGGCGCCGGCGCCGGCGCCGGCGATCATTGCTCGTGTATTACCACGGCGGCGGGATGGTGGGCGGATCTGTCAATGTGTTCGATCGCTTGGTGGCGAAATATGTGCAGAACACCGACGTTCCCTTTCTCTCCGTCGATTACCGGTTGGCGCCGGAGTATCCCGGCACCGTCCTCGTCGACGACGGCAAAGCCGCCCTGGCGTGGTTCGTGGCGCGTGCCGAAGAGTTCCATGTGGATCCGGCGCGCATCGCCGTCATGGGCGACAGCGGGGGCGGCGGTGTCGCCGCGGGCGTGGCGATTGCGGCACGAGACGCGGGAGTCGGTGTCGCGAAACAACTTCTCATCTATCCGATGCTGGACGACCGAACCGTCGACCTCGACCCCGAACTCGACGGGTTGGCCCCGTGGTCGTACGACAACAACTTCACCGCATGGAACGCCGTCTTGGGTGAGAGCCGCGGAACCGAGGACGTACCCGCCCGCGCAGCACCGGCCCGGCTGACGGATTTCACAGGCATGGCTGCTGCCTTCATCGATGTCGCAGAGCTCGACATCTATCGGGACGAATGCATCTTGTACGCCCCGAATCTCACGCTCGCCGGCGTGTCGACAGAACTGTACGTCCGGCCCGGCGTGCCACCCGGGTTCGATCTCATCAATATCGAAATAGCAAGGCGCTCGTGGGCGGACCGATATCGCGCAATTCAGGCGATTTGACCGGCATCAAGCCTGACGCCCTAGCTAGGCCCGTTTTCCGCATGAGTTGGAGTCAAGGTCTGCCTTTTTGAATGTTGTTGTGGTGCTGGGTGTTTCGGGCCATGGTAGGGCGATGCCGAGGTGGGCTAGGATGAGTCGTTGGACGGGGGTGAGCCGGTCGAGGACCAGTCCGCCGCCGCTGGTGTAGGTGGCGTGCAGGTCGGTGAAGGCGGTTAGCACGGCACGCGCGGTGGGGATCGCGTCGCGTCCTTCGGGCAGCAGGCCCGGTAGTGGGGTGTGGGGGCCGAGGGCGGCGCGCAGGTCGGCTTCGATGAGCCCGTAGATGAGCAGGGCGATGCCGATGACGGCGATCAGCGCCTGGATGCGGTCGTCGTTGTGCAGGAAGACCGGCCGCACGTGCAGGGTTTGTTTGAGGTCGCGGTGGCGTTGTTCGACGATCCACTGGTCTTTGTAGACCTCGAGCACATCCAGGGCGGTCAGCGGCCGGTCGGCTGGGTCGGGCAGGTTGGTGGCCAGGGCATAAAGCCCGTCGAGGTCGGCTGCGGCGGTGAGAGCACGCGGGTTGCGGCGCCAGGCGATGGTGGGGGTGCCGTTGTCGGCGGTGCCGGTGGTGACGGTGATCAGCTCGGCGATGTTGGCGCCGAGGATCTTGGCGACCCGGTCGTCGACCTGCTTTTTGGTCTTGTAGTGGCGACCGCCGCAGCCGTTGCGGATGCGGGTGAGCGCGGCTTGGGCGCTGGTCAGGGCGCGGTGGCGGGCCTCGGCGACGGAGCTGGCCTCCTCGGAGGACCAGATGTAGGCGATGCGCAGCCGATGGGTGGCGCCGGTGTCGGGGTCGGTGACGTCGCGGTCGCGTAGCACGCCTTTCCAGGTGGTGGGCTGGTCGGTGGGTAGGCGGGGGTGGCGTTGGGGGCAGTGCGCCAGGATGGGTAGGGCGCTAAGGCCACTGGGTAGGTCGGCGGTAAACCATTGGGCCCAGCCGGTGTCGGCGCGCAGCGGCACCACAAACCGCAGCCCGGCGGCGTCGGCGGCGCACAGCCGGCGCAGGTAGCCGAACCCGGAGTCGGCCACACAGATGACCCCGGGTGGGGCCAGCTCGCGCAGGCGCTCCAGCGCGGCGGCCACACACGGTGCCTCGTTGGCCGCGCCCGGGTGGGGCCGGTAGTAGACCGCGACCCCGGTGCGGGTGGATGCCTGCAGGGTGTCGACTTGGCGAGCGATACTGCGATCGGCCGCCCACCCCTTTTCCACCAGCGCCGAGCCCGCATACCCGCCGGTGAACCGCACCGCGGTCATGTCCAGATGCAGCCGCGACAGGTCGGCCCCGCAGCGGGTCGCGGCGGCCAGCGCCAGCTCGCCGCGTATCTGCTCGGCCCGCGGAGCCAACGCCTCCAGCGCCCGGCCCAGCCGGTCGTCGTTGAGCAAACCCGCGGGCACACCGAACAATTCGGCCATCGCCGCCGAGGAGGCCCAGCCGGCCACGTCATACAGCGGCGCCGGCGCGCACAGCCGGTTGGCCACCAGCGCGGCGATCACCTCGCCGTGGGTCAGCATCGCCTTCCCGCGCATCGGCACCGCGTCATCGACGAGCTCGACCAGGCCCAGCCGATCCAGGTAGTGGGCCACCAGCAGCAGCGGCCCGACGTGGCGGCGGGTGACCACCGGCGGCGGATCCAGCCGGGCGAACGAGGCCGCCAACTGCTCCAGTTGGCCCGACGCCTTCAGCTCGTCCTCACGGCCCAGCGTGCGCAGCACCCGGTGGCGCACCCGGCCCTCGGCGTCGCGATACGCTTCGACCAGCCGCAAGTACACGTAGCGTCTGCCGCCTTTGACCACAGCGTGGCGCTTAACGTACATGCCGGCCCCATCCCACTTCCCCCTCGGGTTGGCCCTACACTATCGCGCCCAGAGTCGCATTACAAGCATGTAATTCGGTGTGTCTCCGTAACCCCCAGCCCAGCGTGATTTGGCCCTACATGGTTGCGTCATGCGCCGATCCGTCGGCGGCGCGAACCACGCCTGTCAGAAGCCAATACTCAACTCCCGCTACGGATTACCACAGTCAACCGCGCGCCCGAAGCTCGCCCGGAAATCAGGCCCTACGCTCGATCAGTGCGGAAAACGGGCTGGCCGCCGTGCGGGTGTTCGAGGGCGACGAGGGCCTGGTCTTCCTCGAGGTGGCCTCGCGTTGTCTGTGACACGAAGGACCTGCCGTCGTACAACGCGTAGGATCCAGGTCGGTCGGAGGGAGACCCGCCGTGAAGATGTCGCCATTCGACTACCACCGACCGGACACGGTCGACGAGGCGGTCGCACTGCTCGAAACGTACGGCGGGGACGGCAAGGTGCTTGCCGGTGGGCAAAGCCTTCTTCCGGTGCTCGCCCTCCGGCTGACCCATCTCGGGCATCTCATCGACATCGGCCGGGTGCAAGGCTTGCAGTCGATCGAGGTGGATGACGACGGCACTGTCTCGGTCGGAGCGACAGTGACACACGCACGGGTCGAGAGGTCCGATGTCATGGCCGCCGCCGCGCCCGTGGTAGCCGGCGCCATGCCGCACGTCGGTCATCGGGCGATCCGGAGTCGGGGGACGGTGTGCGGGAGTTTGGCCCATGCCGATCCGGCGGCGGAACTGCCGGCAGTTGCCCTGGCGGTCGGCGCGGACATGATCGTGCGGGGCCCGGCGGGACAGCGGACGATGGCTGCGGGTGACTTCTTCGAGGGATATCTGTCATCCGCGCTGGGGGAGGACGAGTTGCTCGTCGGAGTGCGCTTCCCCGCATGGGCCCCACGCGCGGGATGGTCGGTGCTGGAGGTGAGCAGGCGACACGGGGACTTCGCGTTGGTCGGGCTGGTGACGACGCTCGAGATCGACGAGGCCGGGTTGCTGCGGCGACCGGCGTTGTCGTTCTTCGGTGCAGCCAGCACACCGGTGCGCGTCGCCGAGGCCGAGCAGTTGCTCGACGGCAACGCTCCCGACCCCGCGCTCTTTGCGGAGGCAGCGAAGGTCGTGTCGGGTGCATTGGAGCCGTCCGCTGACGACCACGCATCGTCCGAGTACAGGGCGCACGTCGCGGGGGTGCTCACCCGCCGCGGGCTCGCCGAGGCCGCGGCGCGGGCCACGGAGCGGGCGGGCGTCTGATGCGGGAGATCACCCTCAGGGTCAACGGTCGGGACGAGTGCGCGGTGGTCGAGGGTCGCACGACCCTCGCCGAACTGCTTCGCGACAAGCTCGGGCTCACCGGCACGCATCTCGGCTGCGAGCACGGTGTGTGTGGTGCGTGCACGGTGGCGGTCGACGGTCAGCCCGTCCGTTCCTGCCTGATGCTGGCGATGCAGGCCGAGGGAGCGGTCGTCGAGACGGTCGAGTCGCTCGGCGACGGTGATGGCCTGGGGCTCATCCAGCAGGCGATGTGGGAGCGCCACGCATTCCAGTGCGCGTTCTGCGCACCGGGATTCCTCATGACGGTGCGGTGTCTGCTGGCGGACAACCCGACGCCGACGACGGCGCAGATCAAAGAAGAACTCTCCGGCAACCTGTGCCGTTGCACGGGATACGCATCGATCCTCGAGGGTGTCGCCGAAGCCGTGGCCAAGTTGGCCTCCACCGCGGGAGGTGCGAACGATGCGTGAACAGCTCATGGGGCGATTCGTCGGCGCCCGCGTCCGGAGGGTCGAGGACCGCCGCCTGCTGAGCGGGCACGGTCGGTACGTCGACGATGTCGTCGTCCCGAACATGGCGCACGCGGCATTCGTCCGGAGCCCATGGCCCCACGCCCTGATCCGCGGTATCGACACCACCCGCGCCGCCGCCGTTCCCGGGGTGTACGCGATCTTCACCGGTCCCGACATCGCTGCCATCACCAACCCGCTGATGGGGATGCTCACCTTGCCGGGCCTTTACGACGCGTGGCAGTGGGCCCTGGCCGTCGACCGCGTTCGTCTGGTCGGGGATCCGGTTGCCATCGTGGTGGCGACGTCGCGCGCGGTGGCCGAGGATGCGGCAGAGCTGGTCGACGTGGATTACGAGGAGCTGGAACCGATCGCGACGTTGGCGCACGCCCACGATCCCAGCCGGCCGGCGATCTGGCCGAAGGCCAACGGCAACGTCGTCTACGCGGCGTCGGAGTCGTTCGGCGACGTCGATGCGGCGTTCGCCGGGGCGGATCGAGTGATCAGGGAGACGTTCCGCCAGCACCGGCACGCCAACCAACCGATGGAGACCAGGGGCATGGTGGCCGAGATCGGCGCCGACGGCAACCTCACGTTGCACGCGGCGCATCAGGCTGCGCACGTCCTCAAGTGGCTCATGGCAATGTGCCTGGCCCGCCGGCCGGTGTGGATGTCCGTGCGCGACATGTTCCGCCAGCGCGAACAGACGAAGGCCGTCTTCGCCGGGGCCCGCGATTTCCTTCGCGCCCACCCGACGATGATGAAGGACACCAGGCCGATGATGCCGATCATGTTGCGTCAGATGGCCAGGGATCCGATGCGAATGGTCCACCTCAACCGGGCAATCCTCGGATTGATGGCAACGCCCAAGGAACGCCTCCCGCGCGTCGTGACCGGCGACATCGGCGGTGCGTTCGGATCGAAAATCACGGTGCTGCGCGAGGAGATCGCCCTGTGCGCCGCCGCGCTGCGCCTCGGCCGATCGATCAAGTGGATCGAGGACCGCAACGAGAACCTCGTGCTCGGCGGCCAGGCCCGTGACGAACAGGTCGCCGTCGAGGCTGCGGTGATGAACGACGGGACGGTGCGCGGCCTGCGCGCCAAGCTCACGGTGGACGGGGGGGCCTATCCGGCGGTCCCGTACGGGGCACCGCTGTTATGCCGCTTCATCCAGACGATGTTCCCCGGTCCGTACCGGTTCGACGCCATGCAGTTCGACACCGAGCTCGTTTCGTCCAACAAGGCAACGTACGTCGCCTACCGGGGCCCATGGGCGATCGAGACCTGGGCGCGCGAACGGCTCTTCGATGTCATAGCCCGCGAGTTGGGGATCAGCCGGGCCGAGATCCGGCTGCGCAACATCGTCGGTCCCGACATGCTCCCGAGGGCCATGCTCACCGGTCCGACCCTCGATGTGCGCATGTCGGCCAAGACCACCCTCGAGAAGGCTCTCGATGTCGCCGACTTCGAACATTGGGCAGAGCACCAGGCGGCGGCTCGGGAACAGGGTCGCCGCCTCGGCCTCGGGATCGCGACCTACATCGAAGCGGCTCCAGGCCCACCCGGGTACATCGACGCGGTCATGCCGGGCTTCTCCGCGTTCGCCGGCACCGAGCCGATTCACGCGGTCCTCGAAGCCGACGGCAGCGTCGCCCTCCACACCCGGCAGGTGCCCCATGGCCAAGGCCACGAGACGACGCTCGCGCAGGTCGCCGCCGACGAGCTCGGCATTCCCGTTGAGGCCGTCCGAGTCAGATACGGCGACACCAACTTCGCGCCGTTCGGCATCTCGGGAACCGGCGGCAGCATGTCGGCGGCGATGGCGGGCGGTGCGGTCGCGCTGGCTGCGCACACGTTGCGCGAGCACATTGTCGACATCGCCGCCGACCTGTTGGAGGCATCGCCGGCAGACATCGTTATCGAAGACGGTGACATTCACGTCGCCGGCGTCCCCACGATGTCGCGGACCTTCCGCGAGGTCGCCGAGAAGGCGATGCGGCGTGGCGTGGTCGGCAACACCGACCGCCTGGGCCCTGGCGAGGCCATCCGGATTCACCGGGACTGGGACGGCGGCGAAGGGGGATGGGCGCAGTCCACGCACGTGTGCTGGGTCGAGGTCGATCTCGAAACCGGCCAGGTGAGGATTCCTCGCTACGCGGTCGTGGAGGACTGCGGCGAGATGATCAACCCGGCCATCGTCGAAGGCCAGATCCGCGGTGGCGTCGCGCAGGGCGTGGGCGCCGTGCTCTACGAGAAGACCACCTACGGGGAGGACGGGCAGCCCCGGTCGGGGACGTTCATGGACTACCTGATCCCGACCACGATGGAGATCCCCGAGATCGAGATCCACCACATCGAGACGCCGACGGACATCCCCTTCAACTATCGAGGCGTCGGCGAAGGGGGCATGATCGGCGCACCGGCGGCGATCACCAATGCGGTGGAGGATGCCCTCGCCGACCTCGGCGTCCGGATCACCGAACAGCACCTCCCGCCGACCAGGATCCTCGAGTTCGCAGGCGTCATCCCCGAACGCACCGACCGATAGACGGCGAGCGCCGAAGCTAGCTGGCCCGGTGGTTGAGGAAGTAGGCCCTGGCCACCGATGTTCGCACCAGCGAAGCGCTTGCGGTTGCCGTCGGGAATGGCATCCATCCGGTCAGGATTGTTGTGCATGGTGACACGATGTCCGACCCTGAGCACTTCTCTGCGCCGCCAACGGAGTGACCGGGTGATCATCGACTCTTTTCGCAGAAGCCGACTACCGGGCGTTGTGCAACGAGAAACGAAGCCAGGCAGTGCTTCTCGGCATGAAAGAGACGTCGCCTACACCACCACACAGCACCCAGGCATCGGGGTATGGCAGGTCATCTCGAGATGACCTCAATCAGATTGTCCAATGCGTTCAGGTTGTGGCCGTCGACGAATTCGTCGATGTACGGCAGTGCTGCGGCCATACCGCGGGCCAGGGGGGCGTAACCAGGCGACGCCTTGAGTGGGTTGACCCACACCACCTTGTGAGCCACGCGCGACAGCCGCGCCATTTGATCGGTGATTACGGTCGGGTCGCCCCGCTCGCAGCCGTCAGAGAGGATGACTACCACGGCGCCACGAGACATGCCGTGCATCCCCCACTCATCGTTGTAGTCGCGCAAAGTGTCCCCAAGTCGAGTGCCCCCAGACCAGTCGGGCACCACCGCGCCCGCGCGACGCAGCGCTTGATCGGGGTCGCGGGACAACAGCTCCCGCGTCAGCCGGGTCAGGCGTGTTCCGATCGTGAAGGCCTCCACGCGGCGGCGGCCAGCCACCGCCGCGTGCATGAACCGCAGTAGCGCCCGGGAGTAGGGGTCCATCGAGCCGCTGACATCACATAACAAAACAAGCCTGCGGGGTTGCAGGGTCGGCGCGTACCAGGCTCGGCGGATGGGCTCTCCACCGGTGCGCAACGCACGGCGCAAAGTGGCGCGGATGTCAGGCTGCGGGTGCCGCCGCTTGGCGGGCCGCCGCCGTCTGCTGCGTCGCATCGCCGCTGTCGCGCGAAGATCGGCCATCAACCGCTGCGCATCGGCAAAGTCTGCTGCGGTGTATTCGCCAAAGTCCTTGCTGCGCAGAACCTCTACCGGGCTATAGCGAACGACCGTCGTGGGTGCTCGGCTCGGGTGCTCAGCGTCGTCTTCGGTCTCCGGCTCTAGGTAGTCGTCGACGCCGACCCTCTCCCCTGCGGCTATCGCGGCGAGACGGGCATCCGGCGGTTGGTGGAGCCAGACCGAACGGAATACGCGATCGAAGGTATCGATGTCCTCCGGCCGCTTGACCAGAACAGCACGCCCCGCCCAGTACAGGCTGTCACGGTCGGCCGGGTCAAGCTCGCTCAGCGCCGACACGAAGAGCGCGACCGAGCCGGTGGGAACGGCCATTTCCTCGGCGCGTAGGCGGCGTGCGAAGATCACCGCAAGCCGGTCCGCGCTGTCAGACATCGTCGTCGGCCACCCGCACCAAGGTGTCGAGCCCTGCCGCCCTTGCCTTTTCGATGTCTTCGCGATATTTCAGCACCCAGCCGAGGGTGTGCTCGATGTGAATGTCGGCCAATTCCGGCTCGCCCAGTTCAGCCAGTGCTCGGGCCCAATCGATCGTTTCGGCCACTCCTGGGGGCTTATAGAGGTCGAGTCCCCGCAACGCCTCGACGGCGGCCGCGACCCGCCGTGCCAGCCGTTCGCTTGCCTCGGGCACGCGCAGCCGCACGATGGCCACTTCTCTGTCGATGCTGGGATGGTCGACCCAGTGATAGAGGCAGCGCCGTTTGAGGGCGTCGTGCAGGTCGCGGGTGCGATTGGAGGTCAGGACCACTAGCGGTGGCACCTCGGCCACGAACGTTCCGAGCTCCGGTACCGTCACCGCGAAATCAGACAACATCTCTAGAAGGAACGCCTCAAACTCGTCATCGGCACGGTCGATTTCGTCGATGAGTAGCACCGGCGGGGGGCCATCGCGGTTGTCGAGGGCTTGTAGGAGTGGTCGCCGAACGAGGAATCGCTCGGAGAAGAGTTCATCTTCGGCAGCCGCCACAGCCTCTGCGCCACCGGTTTCCGCGGCTTTCAGGTGCAGCAACTGGCGGGCGTAATCCCATTCATAGACCGCCTGCGACACGTCGATGCCTTCGTAGCACTGCAGGCGCAACAGCTTGGCGCCGGACAAGCGCGCCAAGGTTTTCGCAACCTCGGTTTTGCCCGCCCCGGCCTCACCCTCAAGCAGCAACGGGCGCCGTAGCCGCACGGCGAGATGAATGGCAGTGGCCAGACCCTCGTCGGCGAGGTAGCTGAAGCGGGCGAGGTCTGCTTTAAGCTGGTGGACCGCGTCGGTCGTCACGGGTGCACCTCCTGACAGGCTCCGAACGAGCCGCCGTGCGCGACCGCATACCACGCGAGTGCGCGCACATACTGCTGACTCTACGAAGCAACGAGGCCCGTCGCGCTGTCTTATCGAAAACATCGTCTCGAATGCGAGCGCCGCCCGTCCATGTGTCGCAATAGCGGGATGCACGGTGGCGTTGCCTGGCACCGCGATACCGTCGGTCACGCCAGACGGGTAGGTCGCGACCACATGCACCGGCTCGGTGGCCAACGCTGCCATCGCAACAACGGGCAGCTGGGTGTCGGCCTGGCGATCAGACGAGGTTGTGACCAACTCGATGGGATGGTCGATGTGCTTGAGCAACTCCGGTGCGGTGGCAGGCGGATCAACTACGCAGGGCCCGATTAATTCGACGCAGTCTCCCCAGTCTGGTGCGGATACTCGAACGGCTCGCCGGTGGCGACGGGCATGAGCGGTGCACGCTTCAATAGTTCGTCGGCGCTGCGAACGGCCGATGCGCCTACGGCATCACGAACCGCGTTCAGTGGCCGCAGAAGAGCATTTTCGAATGGTGCGGTTACGAATGGGCGAAGCGCCGCATCTCGCAGCCGGCCAACGAATCCAGGCCACGGGCGCACGCCGGGCCCGTATGGCGGCATTCCGCGCGATCGCAAGAAAGGCGTAGCGGCCAAAATGACACCCAGGGCAAGAAACCGGCATACGCTACCGCCGCTTCCCCCCAACAATTCGCGTCCACCACGAGCACGTCGGGCCTGACGGTGGCAATGACGCCTCGCGCGTCCTCGACCTCATAAGCAGCACGCTGTCCGAAAACGTCGAAGGCCACTTTTAACGCGGTCCGACTATTCGGAGCCATCCAGTCAATCATGACCGTGGCCTCGATCCGCCCATCGATTGGCGACGCCTCGAACCCCAAGTAGAGCCCAGTCGAGACTCCCTCGGCCAGGGTCCTCAACACGATGCGATGACCACGCCGCTGTAGTTCGATCAGCAGCGCACAATCGGATAGAGATTCCGCGAGCCGGCGAAGTATGCGCCAGGATCGTGGCCGTCAGTCACCGATTCCGGCGCGCGGCCCAGTCAGCGATGAGCAGGTAGTTTATCGGCAACAGCGGATCCACGACGGTAGTTGCCGCGTTCGTCCGCGGGTACGAGCAAACTCGCCTTCGCGCCGCGGCGTTGCTTGATGGCGAGGCCGCAGTGTGCCTTTTCGGGGTGTGCCCGCGAGGACCCAATCTGGGGGTGAAAACACCCTCTGATGTGATGAAGGAGCGGGGCCTCCGCTCCTCGTGTCCGTTCCGAGCGCGCATGCTCGGGGTGTTCACGTTTGTACGACGAAGGAGGCCCCTGTGAGTGAAGTGTATTCGGGTCGGCAGTTTGTTGGTATGGATCTGCATCGGCGCCGGTCGGTGTTGGTGCGGATGACCGAATTGGGCGAGCATTTGGAAACGGTGCGGATCCTCAACGATCGTGACAGCTTGGCCGATGTGATGTCTCGGGCCGGGGAGTGTCCCGAGGTGGTTC
>Ga0153922_1000630_pt1 | contig 13827 bp, 12 predicted proteins | sample TSNJ006MetaG_FD_104723 | JGI IMG/M metagenome (GOLD analysis project Ga0153922, IMG submission 104723) | Attine ant fungus gardens microbial communities from New Jersey, USA - TSNJ006 MetaG | ecosystem: Host-associated > Fungi > Mycelium > Unclassified | place: USA: New Jersey, Brendon T. Byrne...
CACCCGGCCAGTCGCAGACTCCGCCGCAACGTCCACCCAGATCGTCCCCGACTCCAACCGACGAGCGGGCACCGGCATCTTGCCCTCCCGAAACCACCCATACGCGGTCTGCGGGTGAACACCATTGCTACGCGCCCACTCAGCCAACTTCACAAACTCAGTCAAACATACATTCGATCACATTTACTCACACAACAGTGAACAGTTCACAACCCCTCTAGGGTGGCGGGGTGGCCGACCATATGTTCAGCTCGCCGGAGCGGGCTGCCGTCTACCGCGCGATCCACGAACGAAGGGATATGCGCCGCTTCCTTGGCGGCAGCGAGATCGCGCCGGAGGTTTTGACGCGACTTTTGCAGGCGGCGCATGCGGCTCCGAGCGTGGGTCTGATGCAGCCGTGGCGATTCATCCGCATCACCGACGAGACGCTGCGACGGCGCATCCATGCGCTGGTCGACGAGGAACGGTTGAGAACGGCCGATGCCCTCGGAGAGCGGGCCCAAGAGTTCCTCGCATTGAAGGTTGAGGGGATCCTCGACTGCGCCGAACTGATGGTGGTGGCGCTGTCGGACGGGCGCGACGGCCACGTCTTTGGGCGACGGACGATGCCGCACATGGATCTCGCCTCCGTGTCGTGTGCGATCCAGAATCTGTGGCTCGCCGCGCGCGCGGAAGGTCTGGGTGTGGGCTGGGTTTCGCTGTTCGATCCACCTCGGCTGGCCCGGCTCCTCGCCATTCCGGCCGATGCCGATCCGGTGGCCATCCTCTGTCTGGGTCCGGTTCCCGACTTTCCGGATCGGCCGTCACTGGAACTGGACCAGTGGACGGTGGGCAGGCCGCTGGCCGAGTTCGTTTCGGAGAACGAGTGGCGGTTTCCCGCGTATCAGCACTGAGACACGACCGAAAGCGTGCCGGCCGGGGCTATATCGAACTCCGGTAAAAGGGTTGGCGGCACTGGATCTCGTAGTCGACGCAGACGGAGCCGTCGCCGCTGTTGATCCTGCCGTCACCGGGGTTGTGTATGGCGCCGCCGGGGCGGCTGACGTATCCCTTGCCAGCGCACCCTTAGCTGCGATAAAAACACAATGTTTTTCTATCGAGTTGTGCGGCCGATAATGAGTCGCTGGAGGTTTGGATGAAAGTTCATCTGCGGTTGGACGGCTCGCCGCAGCGCGTGTCGGGCCATGCGCGCGAGATCGACAAGCTGGGTGCCGACGGCCTCTTCACGTTCGAGGGTCAGCACGACGTGTTCTTTCCGCTCGTGGTCGCGGCTCGGGACACCCAGCTGCAGTTGATGACCAACGTGGCGATCGCCGGCCCGCGAAGCCCGCTGCATCTGGCGCACGCGGCCTACGACATGCAGATCTACAGCGGCGGCAGGTTCCGGCTCGGTTTGGGCTCCCAGGTTCGGGCGCATATCGAGAAGCGCTACGGCGGCCAGTGGAGCCGTCCGGCCGACCGGATGGCTGAGACCGTGGCGGCGGTGAAGGCGATCTTTGCGGCGTGGGAGGGCGAGTCTCCACTGGCGTTTCGGGGCGAGTTCTTCACTCATACTCTGATGCCACCCAACTTTGACCCGGGCCCGAACCCGTTCGGCCCGCCGCCGGTGCTCCTTGGAGCGCTGGGCCCGGTGATGACCCGAAAGGCGGCCGAGGTGGCCGACGGCCTGCTGGTCATGCCGTTCAACAGCGCGCGGCACTTCGGCGAGCGCACCGTGCCCGCGATGGCCGAAGGGTTGCGGCGGTCGAACCGGACCGCAGAGCGCTTCCAGGTCGTCGTCCAGGCGATGGTGGCCGTCGGCCGCACCGAGGCTGATGTGGCCGCAGCGGTCGACGGCGTCGCCAGCCTGATCGCGTTTTACGGGTCGACACCCGCCTACCTGCCGGTGCTCGAGGTGGAGGGATGGTCCGACATCCAGCCGCAGCTCAACCAGCTGTCCAAGGTGGGTAAGTTCCGACAGATGAGGGCGCTGATCACTGATGACATGGTGCGGACGCTTGGTGTCGTGGGGACACCCGAGCACTGCGCCGATCAAGTTCGCGACAGGTTCGGATCGCACTCGACCGAAGTGTGTTGCTACTTCCCGGGATACACCCCGCGACCGGCCGACGTCGCAGATCTGGTCGAGGCGCTGCACGGAACCGCGGCGTTGCCGTGATCGAGGAACTGCTCGTCGAGATCGGTGACGGTGTGGCGGTCCTGTCCCTGAACCGGCCCGAGCATCGCAACACCTACACCGCCCAGATGGGGCGCCTTCTCAGTCAGGCCTACCGGGACTGCGATGCCGACGATGGCGTGCGGGCCATCGTGCTGACCGGCGCGGGTGACACGTTCTGTGCCGGCGCGGATTTCTCCGGCGGCGCCGCGCCTTTCGACTCTCCCGGCGACAACCCAGTCTTTTCCGCCTCGCCGATCGATCCCGCTGCGTTCGAGTTGCGCACACCGGTGATCGCAGCCGTCAATGGCCACGCGATTGGAATAGGACTGACGATCGCGCTGCAGGCAGACATCCGCGTCGTCGCTGAAGACGCGAAATACGCTGTGGCACAGGTCCGTCGGGGTGTCATCCCAGACTGCATGTCGCACTGGACGCTCCCGCATCTGGCCGGTGCGGCGGCCGCCGCGGAGGTGCTGCTGACTGGCCGGACGTTCGACGGCGTCGAGGCCGTGGCGCTGGGGATCGCCACGCGTGCTGTGCCTGCGGGCGAGGTGCTCAACCACGCGATGGCGATCGCCCGTGACATCGCGGTCAACGTGGCGCCGATGTCGGTGGCGTTGTGCAAACGGCTGCTCTGGGACACCGTGATCAACGGATATGCGCCGCGCCAGGTCGCGGCATTGGAAACCGCGTTGCACCGTCGGGTCATGGGTACGGACGACGCCCGTGAGGGAGCGGCGGCCTTCCTGGAGCGGCGGGCGCCGCGGTGGACCGCGTCGGTGTCGCGGGACTGGGCGGACCTCCCGGACCCGTCGCGTCGAGTGCGGTAGACACCCAGCGCTCCGACAGCTCCCACAGCCGCCGCGCGGTGTCGGGATCAGTTGCCTCGGGGGTAGATTCGGCCAGCTGGCAGTCGGCGAGATAGGCGCCGCCGTGTTCGCGCAACGATGACGCGGTGGCGGCCCACACCGCCGTGGCGGCGCCCTGAGCCTCTGACTTGATGTTGTGCGGAGCGAACGCGTCACCGCCCATATCGACGAGCTTCTTGATGGTGGCGCGGTCCATGTACCGTGCGAGGCCGGTCGTGACGATGTTGCCGGGATGAACGACGAGCGCGCTGACCCCGTCCGGGCCGAACCGCCGCTGCAACTCCACCGTCAGCAGAACATTCGCCGACTTCGACTGCCCGTACGCCGAGAACGGGTCATAGCCCCGGCGTTCGAAGTTGACGTCGGTGAGGTCGATGGGCCCGAAGTACTTGTGGGCGTCCGACGTGACGTTCACCACCCGTGCCCCGCCGCGGGCGGCGGCCGCGCGCAGCTGTGGCAGCAGCTGTGTCGTCAACAGGAAGTGTCCGAGATGATTGATCCCGAACTGGAACTCGAACCCGTCGTCCGTGGTGCGGTGTGGGGTGAACATGACCCCCGCGTTGTTGATGAGAATGTCGATCACCGGGTGGCGGGCGCCGATCTGCGCAGCTGCCCGGTGCACGCTTCGAAGTGAAGCGAGGTCCAGCGCCACCAGGTCGACGCGCTCGGTGGGCACCGCCAGCCTGGCGTAGCCGTCGGATGCCGAGAATGCGGCCGGATCACGAACAGGCAGAACCAGGGTCGCGCCCGCCGACCCCAATACCCGCGCGGTTTCCAGCCCCAGGCCACCCGACGCTCCGGTCACGACGGCCGTCACACCGGCGAGGTCTACCCCACGGACCACCTCATCTGCGGTGGTGTCGAAGGAGAACACGGGCGGCCCCATAAAACAACTAAGTTTTTTTAAACCGTAGCAAGAGCAGGTATCCCCCGGCAAGAAGAGCCCCGGGATAAGGAAACATCGATACCCGGGTCGCTACGATGCTGCCGTGGCCAGGCCGCTGATCCCCGTCGAGGTGATCTACACCCGCGCGCTTGAACTGCTGGACGCCGAGGGTGCGGGCGCACTCAATGCCAGACGTCTCGCCGCAGAGCTCAAGATCTCCACCCGGACGTTGTACCAGCAGGTCGGCAGTCGCGAGCAGTTGATCCGTGCGCTGGTCGCCCGGCATTTTTCGCAACTGCGGCTGGACTTTCGGGAATTCGACACCTGGGAATCCACGGCCCTTCACTGGTGCTTGGCGCTGCATGACGCGCTGCGGGCGCATCCTTACCTTACCGAGCTGATGGCCATCGATGACCGCACGGCGGTGGAGGATTACGTCAATGATCTGGTGAGATCCGCTCTTCGAGAAGGCTTTCCACGCCGACTTGCGACGGAGTGTTGCCGCGCTCTGGTCAACGTGACGATCAACCACACCATTGTTGAGGTGCGGGCGCTGCGTGAGCCCGAGCATTCCCCCGGGACAGCCGCCGAGGTGAAGAAAATCGAGAAGAACTTTCCGATGGCGATCCAGTGGATTCTCGTCGGCGTGAGAGCCGAGGCGATGGCCCGACACTAGCCCTGTCGCCACCACTTTTTTCAAAGTGATCCGGCGGGCGCCATCGCGCGAGTGCGCGACCGGGTCCCGCGAGCGGATTTCGGCCTCGGATCAGCCGGCGCTGTCAGCAATTTGGCCAATGTCATACCCAGGTCATGCATATTGGATTGCAAAGCATACGTCCGGTCGGCCGTCCAGTTGACGATCGCACCGGTGAGCGCACCGACGATGATGTCGGCGAGAATCTGCGGATCTTGTCTCAGGGTTATCTCGCCGCGGGTGACGCCCTCTTTCACAAGTTCCACGAAGGTCTCGTGCATGCTCGAGCCGCGCAGCACCCCGTAACCCGCCGCGCTTACCATGGCGCCCACGAGTTCTCGGTGGGTGTCTCCCGACTTGGCCAGCGTGTTGCCGATTTCGTCGAAGAGTGTGACGAGCCGGGCGGGCGTCGCTTGCCCTGCACCGTCGAATACCACATCGTGCAAGTTGCCCAGTCGCAGGTCTGCCAGCGCCCGGATCATGTCTTGCCGGGTGGGGAAATGGTTGAAGAACGTTCGGTTGGCGACGTCGGCGCGTTCGCAGACGTCCTCGATGGTTGTTGCCGTGATGCCTTGGCGCAGAAACAAGTCGTACGCAGCGGTGAGAATCCGCTGACGGACCTCTTGCTTGCGTCGGTCGGTCCGGTTCACGGGGCGAGTATACATTGAGTGCAACGGTGCAGTGTGATACGCAGATGCAGGGGAGTGCAAAGGATGCACATCGATGTGCTGGCTGACGGACTCGGTTTCACGGAAGGCCCGGTGTGGCTCGGCGATGGCCGGGTCGCGCTGACGTCGATCAGCCACGGCTGCGTCTACATCGTCGATCCATCGGGAGGTGTCGAGCGCATTACCACCGGCGGTGGCCCCAACGGCCTGGCTGCGGACGCGGACGGGACCCTGTACGTCGCGCAGAACGGGGGCATCTTCGGGGCCAGCGGACCGGCGGAGCCAGGTGTCCAAGTGATCGAAAATTCCACGGCAACCTACCTTGTCGAAGGTCTGGATGCACCCAACGACCTGGTGTTCGGGCCGGACGGGCGCTTGTGGATCACAGATACCGGGGCCGAGATCGACTACACCAATCCCGCCGGCGGACAGCCGGGGAAGGTGTGGGCCTATGAATTCAACCTTGGGGACCTGGAGCTGATGACCGCCACCGGTCCGGTGTTTCTCAACGGGTTGGGCTTCAGCCGCGACGGAAAGACGCTGTTGGTCACCGCGACCTTGTCGTCTCGGCTTCTCGCCTATGACGTCGCCCCCGCCGGCTCCTCGTCCTGGACGGACGCGCGGCTGGTGCACACGTTCGACAATGGCTGGCCCGACGGGATGGTCGTCAGCGCATTGGGGGAGGCGTGGGTCGCGCTTACCGCCGCCGACCGCATCGACGTCATCGATGCTCGCGGACGCAGGACAGCGTCGATTCCATTGCCGGCGGGCTCGCTGCCCACCAATGTATGCGTCGGGGGAGACCGATGCGATGAGCTGTTTGTCACTGCGGCCCGCAGTGAATCGCTGCTGCGGCTCCGGTTGGAGGCAGCCGATCCGGCGCTCGCTTGAACAAAGCTTTCTGCATACCAATGCAACATTGCAGTATTCTGCAAACTACTGCTAGGCTGGCTGAGCCGGCCCCGTGCGGTCGCGCGACTCAAAACCATTGCGATAAGGACGTGGTCTCCATGAGCGCTACGCAAGCTCGAGCCCTGTCGGTGACCCAGTTCATGGACGACCCGATCCACTTCTTCGGCCAGTCCTACACCCGTATGCACAGCGTGCCCCGTGAAGAACTCGAAGAGCTGCAGCGCCGGGCGATGGGTATCCGTTTTCAGCAGCACTACGACAGCATCGAGATGCTGCGCAAGCTGGCCGACAGACTCGAGATCACGGAGCTGATCGAATTCAACGACGTGGTGCCGCTGATGTTCTCGCACACCGCGTTCAAGTCGTATCCGCCGGCGCTGATCGACAAGAAGCGTTTCGATTTGATGACCAAGTGGCTGGACAAGCTCACCAGCTACGACCTGTCGAACGTCGACACCGACGGCTGCAAGAGCATCGACGAGTGGATCGATCGCCTCGACGAGCAGACGCCGCTGGAGGTGATCACGTCCAGCGGCACCACCGGCACGCTGTCGATCCTGCCCAAAGACAAGCGCGGCGCCGAACAAGGCATGGTGCTGTGGAAGATCTGCCTGTTCCAAACGTTCGGCCACGAGCCGACCGAGCAGGACCTCAACCCGAACGTCGACGTGATCTGGCCGAACTTCGCCAGCGGCAAGCTCGGGCACCTGCGGATCGCGAACATGATCAAACGCGGCTTCACTGGCGGTGACGAAAGCAAGTTCCACCCGCTCTACAAGGGCTCCGTCGAGACGGACCTGATGTTCCTGGCATCGAAGATGCGTGCGGCAGCCGCGCGCGGCGAACTCGACCGCCTAGAGATCGACCCGGCTCTGGCGGCCCGCAAGGATGAGTTCATCGCCATGCAGGCGCGCCAACCCCAAGAGCTGGACGCGTTCTTCACCGAGATCACCGAACAGCTGCGTGGCAAACGGGTGTTCATGACCAGCACATTCCACCTGATGTACGACATCGCCAATGCCGGCTTGCAGCGCGGCGTCAAAGGCGTGTTCGCGACGGACTCCGCGATCCTCACCGGCGGTGGCATGAAGGGTGTCGCCCTGCCGGCCGACTTCATGGATGTGATCACCGAGTTCCTCGGTGTCGACCGCATCCAGGTCGGCTACGGCTTCTCCGAATCCAGCACGTTCCATTGGGCATGCGAGGAGGGCCGCTACCACGTGATGCCGTGGGTCATCCCCTTCGTCTTGGACCCGGACACCAGTGAACCGCTCCCTCGCACGGGCCGGCAGACTGGGCGCGCGGCGGTCTACGACATCTTGCTGCGCGCCCACTGGGGCGGCGTGATCTCCGGCGACGAGGTGACCGTCGACTGGGACCTGCGGTGCCCGTGCGGGCGCAGCAGCGTCGCGTTCGAGAAGGACATCATCCGCTACAGCGAGAAGAAGGGCGTCGAAGACGACCGCATCACGTGCGCGGCGACGCATGAAGTCCAGAACGAGGCGATCGACTTCATGAAGGGCGTCGAGCTGTGAGCGGCGCCTTCACCGTGCCGCTTTTCCTGCGCGGACGGGTCATCACCGACGATCTTGTGTCGTTCGGTACCCGCAGCGGCGCAGCGCAATTCGAGGCACCCGACATGGGCAGGTTTGTCGAGCAGCTGCCGCTGAAGAACCCCGCGCAGATGACCGATCTGTACGACGTGACTTTCGACGAGATTCTCGACGTTCTCGAAGCGTTGGGTGACGCACTCGATTTCGACACGAACGCTCATCTGCAAGAAGCCTACGACGCGTCGCTCGTGGCCAACGTCTTGCCGGCCGAGATGCTGAAGAACAGCTACCAGGTGCTGCGGCCGCTTTTCAGCAGGGCACACGTGCTGGAGGTCGCCGACAGTCAAGTCGGACTGGAGTACCTCAACGGCTGGGTTCCACACCGGCTTTTAGACGGCCGCGAGCTGCGGGTGCGCGCGTTTGGTTCCCGCGTCCTGCACATCCCCGCAGGCAATGGCGGGTTGGTGTCGGCCGTGACGATATTGCGCTCGGTGATCACGCGATCGGACACGATCATAAAAGCGCCCTCGAACGATCCGCTCACGGCGATCGCGATCGCGCGCACGCTGGCCGATGTCGCTCCGAACCACCCGATCACCAAGCACCTGGCGGTCGGCTACTGGAAGGGTGGCGACCCGGCCGTCGAGGAGGTGCTCTATCAGCCGCACCACATCGAAAAGATCGTGGCGTGGGGCGGGCTGGCGTCGCTCAAGCACGTGACGAGATACATCCAGCCGGGCCTCGAACTCATTGCGCTGGACCCGAAGCGAAGCGCGACGATCATCGGTGCCGAGGCTTTCGTCGGCGAGGACACGATGCGCGAAGTCGCGCGGCGCGCAGCCGTCGACATCGGCGTTGCCAACCAGGAAGGCTGCGCGAACGCACGGGTCATCTACGTGGTGTCGGGCACCGATGCCGCGGGCCTGGCCGACGCCAATCGGCTCGGCGAGATGATTTACGAGGAGTTGGTGGCGTTGCCGCCGTTCATCAGCACACCTCCGCTCTACCCCGACCGGGACCTGTTCGAGAACATCGAAACCTCACGCATGACAGACGACTTCTACCGTGTTGTGGGCGGTGAACAACGCGAAGGCGCAATAGTGGTGTCGCAATTCGACGAGCCGGTCGACTATTCACCGATGCTGTCCGGCCGGGTCGCCAACATCGTGCCGGTCGACAGCATTGAAAGGGTCACGTCCGCGGTGAACACCTACACGCAGACCATCGGGATCTATCCCGAGTCGCTGAAACACGAACTGCGCGACCTGCTTCCGCTGTTTGGCGCACAACGTCTCACCAGCCTCGGCTACGCGTGCAGCGTGGCGATCGCGATGCCCCAGGACGCCATCGAGCCGATCCGACGGATGTGCAAATGGATCGTGGACGAGGAGTGCGACCCCGACGTGGTGATTCCCCTATGGCGGACAGCCGGCGCCGCCCGGACCTGATCTTGGCGGAGTTTGCCCGCCCAGCACGGCTGTCGCCTGACGGCCGAGCCGCACCCAATGGTGCCCCCTGCCGTTCTGCCACGAAGCGGGATAGCGTGTACCCGTCCAACGGGGTGACCGCGCGAAGGGATTCTCTAGATGTCCGAGGAGAAAACGGGATATGCGTGTCTGTTTGACGCGTTGACGACCAAGGGCACCGCCTTCACGTATGCCGAACGCCGCAAGTTGGGTCTCGTGGGTCTGCTCCCGACCGCAGAGAAGACCCTTGCCCAGCAAGTCGAGCATATCTGGCACGAGTTTTCCACTCGCCGTGATGATCTCGATAAACACATCTACCTGCGTGCCTTGCAGGATCGCAATGAGACCCTTTTCTACCGGTTCCTGCGCGACCACATCCCCGAGACGATGCCGATCGTGTACACCCCGACCGTCGGCGAGGCCTGCGAGCGGTTCAGCGAGATTTACCGGCGGCCCCGGGGACTCTTCGTGTCCTACCCAGACCGTGAACTGCTCCGCGAAGTGCTGCGCAACCGCCCGCAGCGCGGCGTCGACGTGATCGTGGTGACCGACGGGCAGCGCATCCTCGGCCTGGGCGATCAGGGTATCGGCGGGATGGGCATCCCGATCGGCAAGCTCTCGCTGTACACGCTCATCGGCGGCATCGACCCGTCCCGCACTCTTCCGATCGTGCTCGACGTGGGCACCGACAACGCCGAACGCCTCGGCGACCCCCAGTACCTCGGTTGGCATCACCGGCGGATCGACGACGACGACTACTACGCGTTCATCGACGAGTTCGTTGCCGCGGTGCAGCAGGAACTCCCGGACGTGCTGCTGCAATGGGAGGACTTCGCCACTGTGCACGCGAAACCCATCCTGGACCGTTACCGCGACAAGCTGCTCACCTTCAACGACGACATTCAGGGCACCGCCGCCGTCACCCTCGGCGCGCTGCACGGCGCGGCGAAGGTGGCCGGCCGCCCGCTGTCGCAACAGCAGGTCGTGATGCTCGGCGCGGGCTCGGCCGGCATCGGCGTCCTCGACATGGTCCGCCGCCAGATGATGTCGGAAGGACTGCCCGAACACGACGCGTCGGCGCGGATCTGGGTCGTCGACATCGACGGACTGCTCACCGACGACCGCACCGACCTGTCCGCGGAACAGCGGACGTTCGCCCAGCCGGCGAACCGCGTCGCGGACTGGGGCCTGACCGGGCCGGCCCAACTGGCCGACGTCGTGCACCACGTCGATATCGGTGTCCTGCTCGGGCTGTCCACGGCGGCCGGCGCCTTCACCGAGGCGATCGTGCGCGAGCTCGCGGGCAAGACCGAGCGGCCGATCATCTTCCCTCTGTCCAACCCGACCAGCCGCGCCGAGGCGCATCCCGCCGAATTGGACGAGTGGACCGAAGGGCGTGCGCTGATCGCTACGGGCTCACCGTTCCCGCCGCTCTGTCGCAATGGCGTGGAACGGCCAGTCGCCCAGTGCAACAACGTCTACATCTTCCCCGCGATGGGGCTGGCCGTCACCGCGGCGCAGGCCACCAGGGTCACCGACGAGATGATGCGGGTCGCGGCAGCCACCCTCGGGAACGCCTCGCCCGCGCTTGACGACCCGGACGGATCGCTGCTGCCCGCGTGGACGGACGTTCCCGATGTGGCCGTGCGTATCGCCCACGCGGTGGGCATCCAGGCCATCGCGGACGGCGTTGCCCCGAAACGCAGCGACGAGGAACTGGCCGAGCGCATAACGCAGGTGCGCTGGATACCCGAATACCCCCCAGTGCCGGCGTGAGTCGACAGGAGGTCTGCGATGCCCGACCAGTCCGATAGCCCGCCGCCTTCCTACACCGACCGTCCGATCGGAATCGATGCGACGGGAACGCGAACGGAATTCGACAGCCTGGGAAAAGTCGAGGTGCCCGCCGATCGATACTGGGGCGCGCAGACGCAGCGGTCGTTGCAGCACTTCTCGATAGGCAGCGACCACATGCCGATCGAGGCGTACCGGGCGTACGGCCTGATCAAGAAGGCCTGCGCGCTGGTTAACGAGCGGGCCGGGCGCCTGGAGCCGTGGCGGGCCAGGGTCATTGTTCAGGCCGCCGAGGAAGCCATCGCCGGCAAGCTCGACGATCAGTTCCCCCTGTATGTGTGGCAGACCGGATCGGGCACCCAGAGCAACATGAACGTCAACGAGGTGCTGTCCAACCGCGCCAACCAGCTGGTGGGCGGCGAACTGGGCAGCCAGAACCCCGTGGGGCCGAACGACCACGTCAATATGGGCCAGAGCAGCAACGACACATTTCCGACCGCGATGCACATCGCGGTGGTCACTGAGATCGATGAACGCCTCGTCCCGTCGGTTGAAGCGCTGCACGACGAGATCGCCGACAAGTCCGAGCAATGGATGGGCGTCGTCAAGATCGGCCGCACCCACCTGGAAGACGCGGTACCGCTTAGCGTCGGGCAGGAATGGTCGGGCTGGGCCGCGCAACTCAAGGCCTGCCTGGATGAACTCCACCACGCCAGAGATGGCTTGTTGCAGCTGGCGGTCGGCGGCACCGCGGTGGGCACGGGCCTCAACGCCCCGAAGGGGTTTAGCCGCGACGTGGCCGCCGAGCTGGCCGAACTCACCGGCAAGCCCTACGTCACCGCGCCAAACAAGTTCGCCGCGCTCGGGTCGCTGGACCCGATGGTGCGTGCCCACGCCGGACTTCGCGGTTTGGCGGTCGCTTTGATGAAGATCGCCAACGACATGCGGTGGCTGGCGTCCGGGCCGCGTTGCGGCCTCGGCGAGCTGATCCTGCCGGCCAACGAACCGGGTTCCTCGATCATGCCGGGCAAGGTGAACCCCACGCAGTGTGAAGCATTGGTGATGATCGCCATCCAGGTGATCGGCAATGACACCGCCGTCGCGCTGGCCGGGTCGCAGGGCAACTTCGAACTCAACGCCATGCGCCCGGTCATCATCAACAACGTCTTGCACTCGGCGCGCATCCTCGGTGATGGCTGCGCGAAATTCCTCGAGTACTCGGTGAAGGGCACGTCGCTCAACACCGATCGGATCAAGGGCTACGTGGAGAACAGCGCCATGCTGGTGACCGCGCTCAGCCCGGTGATTGGCTACCAGAACGCCGCGCACATCGCCGAAACCGCCGTCGCCGACAACACCACGTTGCGCGCGGCGGCACTGGCCTCCGGCAAGGTCACCGCCGAACAATTCGACTCAATCGTTAAGCCTATCAATATGATCGGCGACGGACTCGCGGGCGCGTAGGGCACCTGATGGCTGACGCCGAGGGCGACGCCGACGACCTCGATACGGTGCTCAGCGCGGCCGTGCTTCTCCACGACAACGGGCAGTCCACCGACATGACCCTGATCGCGGTGGACCGTCTCAACCGCGGCCTCGGTTTACGCACCACCCTCATCCCCTCGTGGGCTTCGATGCTGGTGATCGGTGAGGGGCCGGCCCCGCCGATAAGGGTTCGCGCCACTGAGCCCGTGGGGGTGAACATGCGGCGGGTGTCGGCGCTGATGGGTGCGGTCGACCGGGCCGAAGACGGCCCGCTGGATCGTCGGATCGTCCGGTACGCGCTCACCGACGCGGCCGGCGAGCGCGGTTCTTCCACTGTCGCGTTCACCGTCGCCTGCGCGACCGGGGCGGCAGCGCTGTCAATCGTGTTCGGCGTCAACGATGTTCGCACCGTCGTGCTGATTGCGGTAAGTGCTGCCCTCGGCGGTGTGTTTCGCCGTCTGCTCGGCCGACTCGGAATCGGCCTGCTGGCCCAGGCGTTCACCGCGGCGACAGTGGCGGGACTGGGCGGCGCGCTGGCCGCCCACCTCGGCCTCGGTGAAGCAGTCGGGCTGGCGGCTGTGTGTCCGGCGATGATTTTGGTACCCGGGCCCCACATCCTCAACGGAGCGATGGACCTGCTGGCCTTGCGGATGACGCTGGGCCTGACCCGCCTCGGGTATGCGACCCTGCTGCTCGGGGCGATCGCGGCGGGACTGGTACTGGGCCTGCGCCTCGGCGGCCAAACGCTGCCGCTGTCCTCGGCCGACGTTCGTGTTGCCGGATACGCCGACGTGCTGGCCGCCGGTGTGGCTGCCGCGTCGTACGCGGTCTACTTCTCCATGCCGTACCGGATGATCGGCTGGCCCGTCGTCGCGGGGATGGTCGCGCACGCGGCGCACTGGTGGTCGATCACCGTCTGGCACGCCAGCCTGGCCGCCGCCGCGTTGGTCTCGTGCCTGATCGTCGGCACCGCCCTCGCCCCGATCTCCCACCTGCTGCGAATACCGTTCACGGCCATCGGGTTTGCGGCCGTTGTCGCGTTGGTGCCGGGCAAGTATGTGTTCGAGACGCTGGCGGGCCTGGTTCAGCTGACCGGCAGTGCGTCGCCGCCCCTCGTTGCGGTCGCGGCATCGAACGGGGCGCTCGCGGCATTGGTGGTGGGCGCCATGGCGATCGGGCTGACGGTCCCCAACTACATCCGCAACGCTGTGTTGGCCGCGCGCGAGCGATGAGCGCTCGCGCGAAGAGCAGAAGGCAGCGATGAGCGCTCGCGCGAAGAGCAGAAGGCAGCGATGAGCGCTCGCGCGAAGAGCAGAAGGCAGCGATGAGCGCTCGCGCGAAG
>Ga0153922_1000631_pt1 | contig 13818 bp, 13 predicted proteins | sample TSNJ006MetaG_FD_104723 | JGI IMG/M metagenome (GOLD analysis project Ga0153922, IMG submission 104723) | Attine ant fungus gardens microbial communities from New Jersey, USA - TSNJ006 MetaG | ecosystem: Host-associated > Fungi > Mycelium > Unclassified | place: USA: New Jersey, Brendon T. Byrne...
CCAGGTACCTCGCCCAGCACGACCGCGATGACTACGTGTTGAGCACCAAGGTGGGCAGGCTCGTGTTGGACGAGGTCGACACCGACGAGCGCGATACCGAGATGTTCAAGTTCGGCCGGGCCAACCGTGTCGTCTATGACTACACGGAAAAGGGTGCACTGAAATCGATCGAGGGCAGCCTCAATCGCCTTGGGGTGGACCGACTGGACTTCGTCTTTGTGCACGACCCCGCACAAGACTTTCACGGCGACGGGTGGCTGGCGCAATTGGAAACCGCCCGCACCGGCGCATTCCGCGCACTGTCCCGGCTGCGCGAGGAGGGCGTCATCAAAGGCTGGGGCCTGGGCGTAAACCTGACCGAGCCAGTCGAATTCACCCTGGGCCTGACCGAGGCACAACCGGACAGCACGCTGCTGGCGGGCCGCTACACGCTGCTCGACCACGAGCACGCGCTGCAGCGTCTGATGCCTACCGCGGCCGCGGAAGGCATCGACATCGTCATCGGTGGCCCCTACAACTCCGGCATCCTCGCCGGCGGCACCCGCTTCGAATACCAAACTGCTCCAGCAGAGATCAGCGCCAAAGTCGCACGCATCACCGACATCGCACAACGGTACGACGTCCCCATCAAGGCAGCAGCGTTGCAGTTCTCGCTCGCTCACCCGGCCACGGCCGCGGTCATCCCCGGCGCCAGCAAGCCCGAACGCATCGCAGAAGACTACGCCGCACTGAACACCAAGATCTTCGTGTGGTGTGGTGACGTGCTTATGCGGCGTCTGTTTCTGCGGCCACGCAGTCGATGCCGCATGGCGTCGCCGGTTCGGCATGGGTCACGGGGCCGGTCGAGGTGTCCCGCAGTCGAGTCGCGCGCCAGTCAGCGATTCTGATAGTTGCCACAGCCGTTGTCCAAGTTCTTCGTTGGTGCCGTTCTTCGACGACTTGACGATGCCGGGGAAGCCGCGTAGTTGCTGAAAGCCCTTGGGACCGATGAATGTTCCTCCGGGGATGTCCTGGGTGGCGGCGAACAGAGTGGGGAGGATGCCCTGATCGACGGCGTGGCCCACGATGCGTGAACCGATGTCGAGCAAGAGTCCCGATGCGCCCGCGACGTGGCCGAAGAGTCCGGTGCGCACAACTCCCGGGTGCGCGGCGACCGACAAGATTTGGCTGCCGCAGGCCGAAAGCTGACGGTGCAGTTCGCGTGCGAACAGTAGGTTCGCCAATTTGGAGTCTTTATAGGCCTGGCTGCTGTTGTACGGGCGTCGCCGCCAGTTGGGGTCGTCGAGGTTCAGTTTGGCGCCACGGTGGAGGGCGGAGCTTAGTGTGACGATGCGGCCGCGGATCTGGGGCAGCAGCAGATTGGTCAGTGCGAAGTGGCCGAGGTGGTTGGTACCGAATTGCAGTTCGAAGCCGTCCGGGGTGCGGGTTTCAGGTACCTGCATGATGCCGGCGTTGTTGATCAAGACATCGATGGGTTGCTGCCATGACGATGCGAAGGCACGCACCGACGACAGGGAGCCCAGATCAAGTTCACGGACCTCGGTGTCTCTCGCGATGCCTTTCGCTACGGCCCGTCCTTTGGCGGGGTTGCGCACGGCCAGCACGACGTGTGCGCCTGCGTGGGCTAGCGCGTCGGCGGTGGCTTTGCCCAGCCCGCTTGTGGCGCCGGTGACAATGAACGTTTTGCCTGTCAAGTCGGGCAGCAGTGCAGCGGTCCAGTTCGTGACGGTCATGCGGGACTCCTTGAGAAGGTTCGGATATGTGGTGGTGGGCGGGGCACCATGGCACCGCACGCCTCAGACAGCTGGGGCGACACGAAACACTGGATACTCGTCGACGATCTGCTCGAAGTCGACCAGTGGCGCCCGGCGGGTGATCGGAAAGAATGGGCGGGCGCCGGCTGAGATCTCGAGATAACGGCGCAATATCGCGGCGCGATTACTGGAGAAGTCCTCCACCACGGACACGTTTTCGCGCGTGCCCCGCTGCAAAACAGCACGATTGTCGGCGCGCAGGTTGCGCACCCAGTTCGTTTGGTCGCCCATCATGGCCACCAGGTAGCGCTCACCCTCGTAGTCGACGACAACGATAGGAAACGAGATCTTGCGCCCGGTCTTGCGGCCTCGAACCTCGATTGTGGCGGCTTGGCTGGGTCCGATGCCCGCGGCAAAGGCGATGCCGAGCAAGCCGCTTAAGACGCGTGCCGACCGATTCGGACGCCCGGCGCGGAACTGCCACCGCTGAAACGCACTCACCGCGCCCCGCATCACACGAACCTTCCGCTAGAGGGTCCGACGGGGTTCGCGGCGCCGTCCTTGACGGTCATCGACCTGTCTGTCCAAGCGGACGTGAGCAGGGCCGACATGGTGCTGGCATGCCTAGTCACACGGGTGGACATGAGATTCCTCTCGAGATTGAGCCAGTCCGCTCCAGGGTGGGTTCTCGGCGAGGAATTGATCAAGATCGGTATCGGTGAGTTTGTGCATTTCGATTCTCCTTGGTTGCGTTGGTCGTGCCGTTGCGGGGAAATCAGAGTTGGTAGCACGCCCAAACCTCCATATGTGTCGATCACCCTGGCCTGCGCGGATGCCGAGGTAGCGCCGGATTCTTGGATCACAGTCCAGACTGTAATCCCAGTTTGGATCAAAGTCCAGACTGTAATCTCGACTCTGATCGAGATCAAGGCTATGATTGGTCGCATGAGGAGGCCACCGTCCAAGCTGGTCGAGCGACTGGTCGGGGTGAGCGAGGAGGTGCTGCGCCCGGACCCGGCACTTCGGTTGGAGGACATCGCCGCACTGATCGGCTCAGCTCGCGCAACGCTCTACTACCACTTCTCTGGCCGCGACGACCTGGTCGCGTTCCTACTGGAAGAGAACCTGCGCGTGGCGGCCGAGACAATCGAGCTCGCCATCACAACCCCCCGGCCACCAGTCGTCCAGCTGCGCTCAGCGATAACCGCGCTCGTCGGGTTCCTCGGGGGGCAGCCCGGAGTATGCGCCGGCCTGCTCTCCTTCGCGGGAGCCACCGGACGACTGGGAACCCTGATGGCTGCCAAGGACGCGAAGCTCGCCACGCCACTTCGAAAGCTCCTCGACGAGGGCGCCGCCACCGACCAATTCACGTTCAGCGACTCGCGCGACGCTGCCAACGCCATCCTGGGGGCCGCAATGATCGCTAACCTCACCCGCTGGGAAGATGGCCGCGACACCCAAGATCCCGAGTTTCAGCAGGCACTGACAGACCAACTCGTCAGGAGCGTCGCACGTGCCTGAACAAGCGCGCCCCAAGGGGTCATAGGGCAGGACACGGTGCCCGACGACGGACGACCAGACTGGCCCCTCCGCCGTCGAAACGACGAGGTTGTGGGTTCGAAGCCCGCCACCCCGACGGGCCCGGGGTCGGAGCCGACTTCGGTTACCCATGGATCGTTCCTGTGCAACTCGATCTATCATTTCGATGATCAGGCCGCCGCGCCTCCGCCGACTGCAGCGCGAACGAAAACCTCAGGCTGCCGTGCCATGACTACCTCCGCCGGCAGCCTCCAGGCCCCAACGTGGCGGATCAAGACGTTGAGCGCCAACGTATCCGGCATCTGCGCGTAGATCGTCATGTGACCCGCAGCGGTGCCCGTCCGCCCGGAATCGGCACGTTGGCGATACCGCGCCACGACCCACACGCTGTCAGGACCGTGCCGACCAGCGCCACGCTGCGACATGCGAGCCGCCCGATCGAGATGCTCCGTAGCCGCTTCACTGTCCCGGTCCTTCCACTGGGTAGCCGCCGGCCGGTGCCGATACGGGGGCCGCTACGCCGGGCGGAGGCCCGGGAGCCACACCCGGCGCCGGCACCGGCGGCGGACCGGGCTGCTGGTACCACGGCGGCGGCAACGGGTTGTTCTCACTGTAGGAGTCCGGCGGGCCAGGCAGGTTGCCGCCGGGCGGCGCTCCGAACGCGGGCGGAGCCTGCGGCATCGCGGCATCGGGTCCGCCCATCAACTCCGAAAGCGACTCTGGCGTCAGCATATTCGCGGTGAACGGCTGCACGTCGACACCCTGCATGCCGGGAGCGACGATCCAGCCCGGCTCGTGGTTGCCGAACGACCACAACGTGTCGCGCGAGAAGATACCCGGCACGGTGGTGTCCTTGTAACCCCCCGGTGGCTGTAGCCGCGGCTCGGAGTAGGAGATCATCTTCGGCAACGTTTCGGCCGTGGTGGCCATGTTCAGTCCGAACGGCAGATAGTTGAACTTGATCGCGTCCAGGATCGGCGCCAGGTACTGCGCGCACAGTTCCGCCGACTCCTGGTAGCCCAGCCGGCTGCCGGCCTGAATCGCGCTGCAGATGAACTGCATTGGATTGGCGAAGTTCGAAAGGACCGGCAGGGTGACTAGGCCGCCCGCAACCGGCGACGAGATGTTCGCGATGTTCGCCGCCAGGTTCGGGAACACGTGCAAGCCGGTCTCCAGACCGTCTCGCGGCTCCGGCTGCAGGATCGTGTTCGTGGTGTCGGCGAGGTTGTCGATGTCGTGGATCAGCACGTCAGCGTTCTTGTCGACGAATTGCCGGGTGGTGGTCAGCAGTTGGTTGAGGTCTCGCAGCGCGTTCGCGACTTCGTTGTCGGTGTTGGTGAACTTGGTGGTGAAGCTGGCAAGGTCGGTGTTCAGCGCGACGAACTGCTGGTCGCTCTGATACAGCGCGTTGACGAACAGCGCCAGGCTGCGCACCACACCGAAGAAGTCGCCGCGGCCCTTGTTCAGCGCGGTGAGCGCCTCCGCAAGGCTGTTGAGCGTCTTGTTGATCTGCTGGCCCGCGCCCGCCAGCCCATCGGCGGCGGACTCGATGACGTCACCGAACGGACCCTTGGGCTGTTGCTGTGTTGGGCCCAGGCCCTGCAGGATGCGGTTGATCGAGTTCCTCAACTCGTCCCATTCGACCGGCACCTGGGTGCGTTCGATCGGGATGACGGCACCGTCGGCCATCACCGGTCCACCGGTGTAGGGCGGTGACAACTGGATATCGCGCGATGCCACCAGGCTGGGGTTGAGGACCGACGCGGAGGCGTTGGCGGGAACTTTGTACGTGTTGTCGTAGTGGAACGTCACCTTCATCTTGTCGCCGGCGGGCTCGATGCTGTCGATCGCACCGACCGGGACGCCCATGATCTGAATCCTGTCGCCTGGATACAGGGCAAGGGTCTCGGGGAAATACGCCACGACGCTGTTGTTGGTCAGCTTCTTGTACACGTTCCAGCCGATGAGCCCACCGACGATCGCCAGCACCACGACCACCGTGCCGACAACCAGTGCTGTCCGAGAAACGCCGGGCAGCTTGAGGTTTCGGATGTTGAAGATCGTAGACATCGGTCAGTGGCCTCCAATGTCTACAGGTATCGGCACGCCCGGCGGCGGGTAGTCCGGCACTTGCGGGCCGGGTCCAGGAGGTGGCGGCGGTCCCGGCAGATCAGCGGGCGGCAGCGGGACCGGGAGGCCCTGCAGCTCCGGCGGAGTCTGCCCCGGCATACCGGCGCTCGTGATGCCCGGCGTGTACCCAGGGCCGTTCGGGTTGGGAGCCGGCCTCCTCATGCGGCGAATCATAGCCCTCGATCTCGATCAGAGTCGAGATTAAAGTCTGGACTATGATCCAAGACTAGATTACAGTCTGGACTGTGATCCAAGAACTCCGGCGCAGCCTCGGCATCCGCGGAGGCGAGGGTGATCGACACATATGGAGGTTGGGCATGCGCGGCGGGGTGAGAAATCGGCGACGCCCATCATCACTGGACTGGCGAACATGTCCAATCAACGCTTGGTGATCCTCGCCGTCGGCGTTTTGCTGGTGATAGGCGGCCTATTCGCACTCCGGTTCCCCGTCTTCCTGGGCGACTTCGACCAATGGGGCTTCCAAATCAATTGCGGCAGTGGATTCCAAAGCGCGTTGACGCAGGCCGTGATCGCCGACTCGGCGGGAACCCATTTCGTTGATCGATGCCACACAGCCCTAGCGATGCGCCGCGGCTGGACCATCGCGCTGCCGGTGACCGGAGCGCTGTTGGTTAGCGCACTGCTGATCAGACCGCGGCGTCAGCGGTGCTCGAACCTCGGGTGGGAAGCGGCACGTCAATCGACGTCACTCTCCCACTTGCGGCGCCTCGCCGAGGAGCTACGAAGAGCTTGACGAACCTCAAAAAACAGGAAGGGCACTCGTGTCCAATAGTGAATCAACCCAACGGATTGTCATTACTGGTAGCAGTAGTGGTTTCGGTCTTCTCACGGCGAAATCGCTGCTGACCCTCGGCTACGAGGTGGTGGCGACGATGCGCGACAGCACGACCCGCAACGCAAGCACGGCAGCGGAACTGCGCGCGTTCTCGGCCGACACCAGTGGCGAGCTGACTGTGGTGGAGCTCGACGTCACAGGCGATACCTCCGTCGCATCCGCCGCTGAGGAGATTGGAGAACTTGGGCGCGTGGATGTCTTGGTGAACAACGCCGGAGTCATGAACATCGGCATTACCGAGGCGTACTCGATTGATGAGGTGAAGGCCCAGTTCGAGGTCAACACCTTTGGCCCGGCCCGGGTCGCCAAGGCCTTCATACCTCAGATGCGCGAGCAAAAGTCGGGTTTGATCATCAATCTCTCCTCGGTCCTCGGGCGCGTGAACCTGCCCTTCTTCGGTGTCTACTGCGCGAGCAAGTTCGCCCTGGAAGCCTTGTTCGAGGCCTATCGCTATGAACTAGCCGCCTTCGGAGTCGACTGCATCATTGTCGAACCCGGCCCCTACGGATCTGCCTCTGCCCTCCTCGCGCACAGCCCCGCTCCGAAGGATCAGTCACTCATCGACGCCTACGGCGAGCTTGCCGCGACCCCGGGAGCGATGAAGGCAAACTTCCAGCAGATCTACGACGGGCCCAACCCGCCGCGAAGCGAAGACGTCTCGGATGCGATTGTGCGACTGATCCAACAGAAGGGACGCCGCCCCCTGCGAACCGTCGTAGCGGCGGAGGGCATGGACTTCGGAGTCCAGCGCCTGAACCACGAGGTCGGCGAGATCCAGAATGCCGTTCTAACGGGCATGCAGTTCGGCGACATGATCTGATGGACCGCGCTGATCGTCGCCAAAGGCGATTACGTGATGCTGCATGGCGATTCACCAATATCGGGCAACCCGCCAAACCGATAGCAGCCGACATCGTCCGCATCGACGACAGCCGGCTCGCCGAACACTGGGATGTCATCCAGGACGAAGCCACCCGGGAAGAGTCCAAGAGCGCGCCGCCGATGTTCAAAGCGGAATTCCCTTCCTAGCACACCCCGTTAGCCGCACCACGACACCACGGCGCGCCGCGGTGCCGCCGCCAACTCGAGGAGTAACGCTGCATGACAACTGGAATCGTCGTTAAGCCCGACCCCGCCGCGGCCAACGCGGTCGATGACGCGATCTCACAAGCTTCCGGCGCATTTCACCGCGGCGTGGCCCAGGTGTGGCTCAATCAGCGCTTTGACGTCGACGCGCTCACCCTGGCGGCGGTGATCGCCACCGCGGTGCCCGGCCTCGGCGTCGGCACCGCCGTCGTTCCGATCAACCCCCGCCATCCGCTGCTGGTCGCCTCCGCGGCACAGACCGCCCAGGCCGCCGCGCACGGCAACTTCAGCCTCGGAATCGGGCTCGGCGGAAACGAGCTGGAACAGCGTGCTTTTGGCATCCCCGCCGGCAAGGAAGTGACCCGCCTTCGCGAATACCTCACCATATTGCGGTCGATCCGCGATGACGGCGAGGTCGACTTCCAAGGCCAGGAACTGGCCGCGCGCCCGCCCCTGTCGCCGGCGGTCACCGGCGGTCGCCCGTTCCCCGTCTATGTCGCCGCGATGGGGCCGCGCGCGCTGCGCGCCGCCGGTGAACTCGCCGACGGCACCGTTACGTATCTGGCCGGCCCCCGCACCATCGAGGAGTTCATCGCACCCACCCTCGCCCGAACCGCCGCCGACGCCAGCCGACGGCCGCCGCGGATCATCGCGTTGGTCCCGGTTGCCGTCACCAACAACTCCGACACGGCCCGCGCAGACGCGGCGAAAGCCCTGCACTTCTACGACCAAATCCCCTCCAACCAGAAGAGTATGGCCCGCGAAGGTGTCGCTCACGCCGCCGATTTGGCGGTCATCGGAGATCCGGACGCGGTGATCGGTCAGCTGCTGCGCTACCGGGCCGCCGGCGCGACCGACGTGGTCCTCAGCCCCTTCCAGACCCAGCCGTCGGCCCTGCGGGACCTATGGGCCGTCGCCGCCGAACTGTAAACCCAACCCACCCGGAGTCGCCGTGTTCTACCACCCGCGTATTGCCGAAGCTTCGGAAAGGGTACTCGCCGCACGCCGACGTGGATCGACGAGCGAAAGGTGTTCGGGATGAGCGTGATTCCAATTACCCGTGTGCTCAAACTAGTGTGGATACCCCTGGTCTTAACGGTTGTGCTCGCTGCGTCGGGGTACATGGTCTACCGGCTGCACGGGATCTTCGGCTCCCAGGCCAATGCGCGTTCGGGCTCTGGGATCGAGATCGTCCAGTTCAACCCGAAGGTCGTGAAATATGAGGTCTTCGGACCCGCCGGGACTACCGCAAACATCAACTATTGGGACGCTGATGCGAACACACACCAAGTTAGCGCGGCTCCTGTGCCGTGGTCGTTCACGTTCAGCACGGTCTATCCCTCGGTGAGCGCGAACATCATGGTGCAGGGCGACGGCGATCAAATCGGCTGCCGCATCACCGTAGACGGTGTGATCCAGAGGGAGAACAAATCCGATGGTGTGAGTGCCCAGACGTTCTGCCTGGTGAAGTCCGCATGACCGACACGAGCACGAAGCACGCCATGCCGCGCGCCAAGCGGCCCGTCATCGGGCACACAGTGCGCCTGTTGGCGGTGCCGATCATTTTGATCTGGGTCTTCATTTCCATCCTGGTGAATGTCGCCGTCCCGCAATTGGAAGTGGTTGGGGAACAACATTCAGCACCGATGGTGCCCGCAGACGCACCTTCGATGGAGGCGATGAAGCGTATCGGTCATGACTTCAGGGAATACGATTCCAACAGTTCGATCATGGTCGTCGTGGAAGGTCAGCAACCGCTGCGTGATGACGTTCACCACTACTACAACGGGCTGGTAGATCGACTGTCGCAGGATCGCAAGCATGTGCAGCACGTTCTGAACCTGTGGGGGGATCCGTTGACGGCGGCGGGCGTTCAAAGCTCCGACGCTAAAGCCGCCTACGTGATGGTGAATATCGCCGGTGATCAAGGCACGCAATTGGCGAACGAATCCGTGCAAGCTGTCCGCGAAATCGTGGATCGCAGCACCGCGCCGCCTGGGGTGAAGGCCCATGTCACCGGTGCGGCGGCGCTCACCGATGCCCTGCAACTCATCGCAAACGCAAGCTTGGCGAAGATAACGATCTTTACGCTCGCGGCGTTGACCATCATGTTTCTTCTCGTCTACCGCTCTATCGTCACCGCAGCGGTCCAGCTTTTCATGAGCCTGATTGCGTTGGCTTCATCGCGGGGAGTGATCGCGGCTCTGGGGTATCACAATGTTTTCGGGCTCACGACATTCGCCACCAATATCCTCACGATGCTGGCCATCGCAGCCGGCACCGACTATGGGATCTTCCTCATCGGCCGCTATCAAGAGGCGCTGCGCGCCGGTGAAGACCGCAATACGGCCTACTACACCACTTTTCGCGGGACCGCCCCCGTCGTCTTGGGTTCGGGTCTGACTATCGCCGGGGCCACGTTTTGCCTGAGCTTTACCCACTTGCCCTACTTCCAAACCATGGGGGTCCCCGTCGCCATCGGCATGGTCGTCGTGGTTGCGTTGGCGCTCACCCTCGGGCCGGCCGTGCTTACCGTTTGCGGCCGTTTCGGCCTGCTGCGGCCCAAGCAACGGGCCAGGGGCCGACTGTGGCGGCGGGTCGGCACCGCCGTCGTGCGCTGGCCCGCCCCGATTCTTGTCGCCAGTGCCGCGGCCGTCCTTATCGGTGTGTTGGCCCTGCCCGGCTTTAAGCCCGGCTACAACGATCGCTACTACCTACCCAACAACTCCTGGGTCAATATCGGATATACGGCTGCGGACCGGCATTTCTCCCAGGCCAGATTGAATCCCGACATGTTGATGGTCGAGGCCGACCACGATATGCGCAATCCGGCCGACATGCTCGTCTTGGACAGGGTAGCCAAAAACGTCCAACGCACCGTGGGCGTCGCCATGGTCCAGGACATCACCCGGCCCTTGGGTATTCCGATTCAACATAGTTCGATACCGTTTCAGATCAGCTCGCAAAGCAGCGGCCAGATCGCCAACCTGCCATACCAGAAAGACCGCGCGGCCGACCTGCGGACACAAGCCGGCGAGATCGCGAAAACGATCGCGATTTTGAAGCAGCAGGATGCCCTCCAGCAGCAGGTCGCCGCCGCTACTCACGACGAGACCCAGAACTTTCACGAAACGATGGCCACGATCAATGAGCTGCGAGATCAAGTCGCTAACTTTGACGACTTTTTCCGGCCGCTTCGCAACTACTTCTACTGGGAACCGCACTGTTTCGACATTCCCAGCTGCTGGGCGATCAGATCCCTGTTCGACGCGATCGACGGTATCGACAAGCTCACCGACCAGTTGGCAAGCCTGACAGCAAGTTTGGATAAATTGGATGCACTCCAGCCGCAACTGGTGGCGTTGATACCGCCCCAGATCGCCAGCCAGGAGATCGAGCGGGCGCTGACGTTGTCGAACTATGCCACCACGTCGGCCATCGATAGCCAGACCGAGGCACTGCTGCAAAACGCAACCGCCATGGGACAAGCCTTTGACACCGCCAACAACGACGACTTCTTCTACTTACCTCCCGAGGCTTTCGATAACCCGGAGTTTATCCGGGGCCTGAAAATGTTCTTATCGCCCGACGGAAAGGCCGCTCGCTTCTTCGTCACCCAGCAGGCAGATCCCGCGACCCCGCAAGGAATCTCACTGGTCGATAAGGAGCAAACCGCCGCGCAGGAGGGCCTCAAACAATCGTCCCTGTCGGGCGCCAACGTGTATATCGCGGGGGAAGCCGCGACCTACAAGGACATGCACGACGGCGAAAAATATGACCTCATGATCGCGGTGGGAGCTGCGCTGACGCTGATCTTCATGATCATGCTGATCCTCACCCGCAGCCTGGTCGCCGCGCTGGTGATCGTCGGCACCGCCGGCAGCACGCTTGCGGCGGCCTTCGGCCTGTCCGTGCTCATCTGGCAAGACCTTGTCGGTCTGCGGGTCTACTGGGTCGTGGAGGCGCTGGCCGTCATCGTCTTGCTGGCCGTCGGGTCTGACTACAACCTGCTTTTGGTGTCCCGGTTCAAAGAAGAAATCCACGCCGGATTGAAAACGGGCATCATCCGCTCGATGGCCGGCACCGGCGGCGTGGTAACGGCTGCGGGCCTGGTATTCGCCTTCACCATGGCCTCGATGGTCGGCAGCGACATGCGAGCCATCGGTCAGTTCGGATCCACTGTCTGTGTCGGGCTGCTACTCGACACACTGATCGTGCGCGCGCTGCTCATGCCCTCGATCGCCACACTGCTCGGACGCTGGTTCTGGTGGCCCCAAGTTGTCCACACCCACGCCGCCTCGCAGCCGCCTGCTAACTCCCCCGCTCGCGGTCCCGCGGCAGAGGCCACCACTCAGCCGCTTGGGCCAGGTGCGATGAATCCCGAAGGACAACAATGAGATTGGGCAAGTGTGGCCCTGCTCGCCACCGTTTGGCTAGCGACAACCGCAACACTTCCCTGCGCGCACTTCCACGTGGCGCGTTCTTGACACCGATTGCCGGCCAGTAATGCCGACAGCGACAGGAGATTTGTGGGTGTCGGGTAGCGTGGACTCATCTGGCGGGCGGCAGGCAGCAGGCGTTATGACCGGCACCCAGGAGCGGGAATGAGCGATCTACTCGAAGTCGCCGTCGCGGCGCACGGCGGCCTGGACCGGTGGAACAGCGTCACGTCGATCGAAGTCGCCGCGTCGATCACGGGGGCGATCTGGTACGTCAAAGGCAAGGGTGATGCGCTCAAGAACGTCCGCTTCACGGGCGACACCACACGGGAGCTGCTGACGATGGACTTCATCGGTCAGGACAAGCGTTCGCTCTTCGAGCCATTCCGCGTCGAGATGCAGCGTGCTGACGGCTCGCTCATCGACTCGCGCGATGACCCGGAGCGGTCATTTGACGGTCATGTGTTCGACACCCCGTGGGACGACATTCACGTCGCCTATTTCAGCGGGGAGGCACTGTGGGCGTATCTGAATACACCATTTCTCTACACGTGGCCCGGATTCGTCACCGAAGAAACCACCCCGATCCAGGTCAGCGGTGAAACGTGGCGGCGGCTGAAGGTGACGTTTCCCGAACACATCAAAAGCCATACCCGAGAGCAGATCTCATGTTTTGGTCCGGACGGGTTGCTGCGCCGCCAGGACTACACTGTCGATATCCTGGGCGGCGCGCCCGGGTTGAACTATGCCACCGACTATCGCGAAGTAGACGGGATAGTTATCCCCACTACGCGGCGGATCTACGCCTGGAAGGGTGACTATCAGCTCGTCCCAGAGCCGCTGCTGGTCGCCATCGACATGGGCGAGGTCATCATCCGCTGACCAGCCGTCCCGTTTCAACTGCATGCTTCGCCGCAACGAGGCGCTCCACCTCGACCTGGAAGCCGCCCTCTTCGTTTCTCTGCCGTTGGCCGTGATGGTCCTGCCGAACCGGATCGCGATGGCGTCCACGACCCGGATGCGCACGGCGCCGGTCAAGCGCCGACACCGTTGAACGCGAAGCATCATTGCAAGCGCTCCCGTGCCGGGCTGATCGTCGCCTACGCCCGTGGCTAAGGCTAGCTACGGCGCATCTACAACCGAGAGCAGATACACGGACTGGATCTGGCTAGTCTCGTTCATCCCGTTGGTGTCGGAGTTCTTGGCAGAACGCGCGACACTTGCCGCGTGGCAGGCGTCGAGGACCGTGGGGAGTTGCCATGAGCGGCTACAACAATGGCGGCGGCGGCAGCGGCGGCGGCCACTGTTGATGATGTACGTTTTGCTTGCGGCCGCGGGTGTGCACGCACGAGGCGCTAACAACACGACTGTCGAGATGCAGGGAAGATTGACCGGAATCGCCGTTGTACTTTGACCAAACCTCGGCGGGTCGAAAAAGCTTGCTAATCTTCGTTGCATAATCGCAGCTCACAGCCATATCGACGGTTGGCGCCGCCTCCCCTGCCCTCGCTCATCCGTAACGGATCAGATCGCAGGCGCGACCTGTCGGACAAGGTCTTCCTTGCTCCCATCGCCGCGTCGGCACTGGGCGTGGTCATGCTGCTGGCGATGCTGACCTACGTGCGGCGCCATGAGATGTCGGCCGTCGCGTTGAACCTGGCGCTGCTGGTGATGGCCGCCATCGTCGCCTGGGCACGCTTCGGCGCCTTGGCGGCATAACTCACCTACGACTTGGCCCGCTGACCCATCCGGTTACAGGAATAGCGCCATGTTGGTAGCAGCGCCGCTGGATCTGCCGCGCGCAGAGCGACCATCGGAGCTCCACTCGTTGGCTGCTGATCGCCCTGGGCGCAGCTGGCCGATCATGTCGCCGCCGTCGTCGGCTGATGGAAAATCGCGAATTCCTCGGCAACATAGCTCGCGCCCAGATCTCGTCTAGGCGGCCACCCGACATCAGGTCATCACCAGGTCATCACCGCGATCCGTTCGGCGATCATCACCGGATCATGCAGCG
>Ga0153922_1000632_pt1 | contig 13813 bp, 8 predicted proteins | sample TSNJ006MetaG_FD_104723 | JGI IMG/M metagenome (GOLD analysis project Ga0153922, IMG submission 104723) | Attine ant fungus gardens microbial communities from New Jersey, USA - TSNJ006 MetaG | ecosystem: Host-associated > Fungi > Mycelium > Unclassified | place: USA: New Jersey, Brendon T. Byrne...
CGGGGGTGCCGGTAACTCCAGCGGCACCTCGGCGATGGTAAGCCCGACGTGGGCGCCGGCCGCTCGCATAACCTCACCAAATGCTGCAGCAGAGCCGGGGCGGCGTGCCGGATCGACAGTCAAACCGAGCTCTAATGCCGAGCAGATCGGGTCCGGGACGCCTTTGGCGCGAAGATCGGGGACCGGACCGGCTAGCACGCGACGAGCAAACGCGACGGGATTCTCGCCTTGTCGAAACGGGAATGGCGGGTCGCCGCTTAGTAGTGCGAAGACCGTCGCCGCCAGACTATAAACGTCGGCGGCTACCGACACCGGACGACCCTGGAACAACTCCGGCGCGATGTAGGGCGGGGATCCCACGATGACGTTGGCGGTCTCGCGGCTACCCGCGATGCGCGCAATGCCAAAGTCGGCAAGTTGCGGTTCCCCATAAGCAGTGAGCAGTACGTTGGGGGGTTTGACATCACGATGAAGAACACCCGCACGGTGAGCGGTTTCCAGAGCGCCCGCCAGTCGCACCCCTACCGTCAACGCATCGCCGGCTGCGAGCGGTCCATGGTGCTTGATCCAGGTGCCCAGCGTGTCCCGCTTGTGGTAGGGCATCACGATGTATGGGCGTCCGGTGAAGGTTTGGCCGCTGTGCAGCACAGGCACGATGTTCGGGTGGCCCGAGACCCGTCCCATCGCCCGCTGCTCGCGATTAAAGTGTTCGAGCTCGACGTCGTCCTGATCGGCACTGAGCACTTTGATCGCGACGACGCGATCGAGTGATGGTTCGTTACAGCGATACACCACTCCGAACCCGCCGCGTCCCACTGGCTCCGCGTCCTGGTAGCCCTCCGCCTCGAGCTCGGCGACGATTCCTGTAGCGAGGCCTCGTTGCGTGTGGTCGGGATTGCTCACCACTAGTCCACCCACCTACGCGCCGCACCGGGGCGGATCTGATCCGACCGACAGAGCATAGTTTCCATGCCACCCGGTGCCGAGTTCTGATACAAGGTACCTCCGTTGCAGCTGTTCACCCTACTCTGACGCACCTGGCTGGCAAATGTCACGTGCCCACCACAGTCCCAACGCGGTGGGACGCCGCAGGACGGCGACCGAACTTGCGGGCTGCCGTGCGGATCGTGGCATTGACGGCCGCTACGAGGCTGCTCTAGTATTCGAGATACTTCGTCTCAAATATTGCCACCGCGCCCACGCGGATCGATGACAGATGAAACAGAAACGGAGCAAGGTGCGCCCTTACGCCGATGTCGACGACGACGCCGCGCCATCCGAACGCGGAGTCGCTATGCATGGCCGCGGTGAATTCATCGCCGCAGGGGCGTTGTGGCACAACGCAAAACGTTCCCCACGAAAGCTGGAAAACCTCTGATGCGCATTCTCCGACGCTCCCAGCATCTAATTGGCTCGCAACCCGACCTTGACCAGGGATGGCAGTCAATCGACTGGTCGGCCCATATGCGTGACGCGACCATTCGCGGACGCCGTATCCGCTACACCGACATTGGCAGCGGCCCGGCGGTGGTATTGATTCACGGACAGGGTGGGTCTTGGCAGTTTTGGCTTCGGGTCATTCCGAAGTTGGCCGGGTGCGGCCGGATCATCGCCGTGGACCTTCCCGGTTTCGGGCAATCTGAGCCGATCGCCGCCAACCGCGATGTGTTCGGAGAACACGTTGAGACGGTTGCCGGCTTGCTCGACCACCTGTGCCTTGCAAGAGCCATCGTGGTCGGCCACTCCATGGGCGGTCTCGTCTCGCTTCAGCTGGCGTGTGATCACCCGGAACGAATCTCGGGCCTGATGTTGACCAATGCCGGCGGAGCCAACATCAGCCCCGGCCGGCTGCGGTGGATCCTGACTGTCTTGCGCTTGTTCAATGCGATCTTTTCCATTCCTTGGGTTCCGCGCGTCGTCGCTCGGACCCACTGGCTGAGGAGCATCTTTTTCGCCGCAGGTGTCAATAATCGTCGGACCTTTTCGGAGCCTTTGGCCGCGGAAATTCTTCCCTACATGGCTAGTCCGGGATTTATGCAGTCGCTCGAAGCGGCGGCGGTTGCGGTGAATCATGTGAGACCCCAGGACGTAACGTGTCCCGGCCTGGTTGTTTGGGGCACCAAAGACCGAATTTTGCCATTGTCGACAAGCTACTCGCTGGTAGCGAAGATCCCTGATGCGCGGCTGGTGCTTCTTGAAGCAGTGGGTCACTGCCCGATGATCGAGGCCCCAGACCGATTCAGTCAGTTACTTGCCGATTTCGCGCGTGATCCGGTCAATGGCCGGCCCGCCAGCGAGGAACCGGCACTGCCAAAGCGGCATCGTCGCAGATGGTGGCCCAGACGCCAGAAAGTCAGCATTACGGACCGCGTTGCGTCGGTCCCACGCCGGTCAGTTTCATAGCCGGCCAATCGAAGATTGCGCCGAGGAGGTTTAGGAATGGGAAAGTCTGGACGCGAGGCCCTCGAAGAACTGCGGCACTGGGGTCGCGAGCCGGAGCTCAATCCACTCGATGCCCTGATGTGGCGAACCGAGCGCCCACCGGCGAATTCATGGACCGGTGTGGTGGTCATGATCTTCGACTCGGCGCCCGATTGGGCGCGGGTGGTCGAAGCCCACGAGTGGGCGATGCACGTCGTGCCACGATTCAGCGAGAAAGTCGTCGAACCCGTTGTTCCGGTGGGACCACCAATGTGGACCCGCGATCCGAACTTTGACCTGAGCTACCACGTGCGGCGAGTGAGCCTGCCGCCCCCCGGAAGCGTGCAGCAAGTACTCGAAATAGCTCAAACGCAAGCCGTTACCCCCCTCGACCGGAGTAGGCCGCCGTGGGTGGGGCTGTACGTCGAGGGTGTAGAAGCTGGACGTTCGGCCTACATCTTGCAGGCTCATCACGTGTTGATGGACGGGGGAGGCGCCACCCAACTGTTCGGTCGCATCATGGGGCGTAGGCGGGAAAGCCACCCGGGGCCGTTGGCGGAATGGGCGGAGAAGCGGGCAACATTTACCCCGGTTCAAGCAACGTCATCAGGTCTCTCGCGCATCGTGAAGAGCATTCCCGCCGTGGCGGGCAAGGTCGGCGCCACGTTGGCCGACGCCACGGTCAATCCGTTGCGGGCGGCCAAGTACGCGAGATCGGCTGCGCGGGTGGTTGCTCCGCAGTCGGACACGCTTCCGGATTCGGTGAAGACCGGCGCGCGCACCGCGTGGAGATTCGGGACGCTGGAATGCGAGCTAGCCGACCTGAAGAAGGCCGGAGCGGCGGCGGGCGGCACGGTCAATGACGCCTTTGTGGCTGCCGTCCTTGGGGGCCTGCGCGAGTACTACAAATCCCAGGGCACCGACCTGCCGGACATCCCCATCTCGATGCCGGTGTCGGTTCGCAAGGACGATCAGATGGGCGGAAACCGGTTCACCGGTGCCTTTTTCGCTGCGCCCGCTGGAACGGAAGATCCCGCTGAACGGATCCGGGCACTGCATGACCGGGTGCTGGCAGTGCGCAACGAACCAGCGCTCGACATCATGGGCTCCGTCACGCCGCTCCTGAACTTCGCCCCATCGTCGGTGGTTGCCACGGCACTACAACAAATGACTACCTCAGCGCTTGTCACGGCAAGTAGTTGGCCGGGATTGAAGGAACCCGCCTATGTGGCCGGCGCCCGTTTCGACAGGATGTTCGTGTTCGGGCCACTGCCGGGCACCTCGATGTGCGCGGCAATGAACAGCCATGTCGGAACGTGCTGCATCGGCATCAACGTCGACGGGGCCGCATTTCCGAATATCGACAGCCTTTGGGCTGCTATGCAGCAAGGCCTGGATCAGGTAATCGCCTTAGCCAAGTGAGCCCGCCGTGACGTGAGCACGACATTGGATCTACGCTGTTAACGCACCGTCCCATAGCAGGAAGGTGACTAACCGTGCGAGTGCGCGTCCGCCTGGTCGACGTCGACCAGCAAACCCCGACGGCATACATCGGTGCCATGACAAATGGCATCGAAATCGGACACCAGTCGCGATTGTGAGCGCTCTCGATGGCAACCGCGGACCCTACCCAGACTCAGCGTGACGACGCGGAATCCATCGTCGCGGAGTTGGCCGCAGCTGGCTTTGCGGACGCCACACTAATAGGAAAGGGCGGATTCGGCGCCGTCTATCGGTGTGTTGAAACGAGCTTGGACCGGACCGTTGCGATCAAGGTCCTCAATCCCAACCATGACGAAGAGAATCTGACCCGGTTTCTGCGCGAGCAACGCGCAATGGGACGGCTTTCGGGCCATCCAAACATCGTGGGCATCCTGCATGTCGATGTCACTGATCGCGGCGAACCCTACATCGTCATGCCGTATCACGCCCGTGGGTCGATCTTCGACCGGATACGCGATTCGGGGCCGCTAAGCGCTCGCGACTGCCTCCGACTCGGCGTCAAGATTGCGGGTGCTCTCCAGACGGCTCACCTCGGAGGAATCCTGCACCGAGACGTGAAACCGGCGAACATCCTGATCTCCGGGTACGGCGAGCCACAGCTCGCCGACTTCGGCATCGCGCGCGTCCAAGGCTCATTTGAGACATCGTCCGGCGTCATCACGGCATCTCCGGCATACGCGGCCCCGGAAGTGCTCTCGGGGCAGCCCCCAAACGTCACATCCGATGTCTATGGCCTTGCCGCGACTCTGTTCTGCGCACTCACCGGTCATGCGGCATACGAACGCCGCGAGGGCGATCGCATCATCACCCAGTTCCTTCGCATCTCGGATCGAGTTCGAACCGGCCTGGATGAGGTATCCATCCCACCAGCACTGACGTCAGTGATCGAGCGGGCAATGGCACCCGAACCGGGTGATCGCCAATCCAGCGCGGCCGAGTTCGGGGAACAGATGCAGGAAGCGCAGAAGGTCTTGGGCTTCGGAGCGGACTCGATGATCATCCCCGGGGCCGACGTCGAGGACGATCGGATGTCCGCGAGCACCCCCTCAGTCGAACCCTCGACGGGAGCGTATTACCACCGACCCCCAACGCCCTCGACACGATTTCGGCCGCCGGCGCCAGTACGGCAGACAGTCGTCAGGGATCGACTTATACAGATCCTCGAGGCTCACGGCCCACGACGCTTGACATTGATCCATGGCCCCGCTGGTTTCGGAAAGAGCACATTAGCTGGACAGTGGCGCGAAAAGTTGCTGGCCCACGGAACGGGGGTTGCATGGCTAACTGTCGACGAGGATGACAGAAACGGCACGTGGTTTCTGTCTCATCTTGTCGAGGCGGCAAAGCGCGTGGATCCTGCTTTGGTTTCCGGACTGGATCTCCTGATCCAACAATTCGGCGCTGATTCGGAGCGAGAAGTACTCACCAGATTCGTAGACCGAATTCATCGACGCGGCAACCAATTCGCGCTGATCATCGACGACTGGCATCGCGTCGCAGAATCGCCGGCCGCCAGAATCTTAGCGTTCCTCCTCGACAATGGCTCCCGCAATTTTCAGCTGGTGGTGACCAGCAGAAACCAGGCCGGACTTCCCGTCAGCCAACTACGGGTACGTGACGAGTTGACGGAGGTCGATGCGGCGGCCATGCGCTTCGACGTCGACGAGGTGCGCGCGTTTGTCCTCGAACGATGCGGCTTGTCACTGGACACCGACAACATCACGCGCCTAACGGAGTCTACGGACGGCTGGGCGGCCGCCATTCAACTCGCAACACTTACGCTTGGTCCGGGCAGGAATTCCTCCGTGACCGAGATCTCCGGACGACACCACGCTATCGGCGAGTTCCTTGCCGACAATGTCCTTGACAAACTCGATCCAGACGTAGCCTCATTTCTCCTCGACATTTGCATAACCGAGCGGATCTGCGGAGACTTGGCTGCCGAACTCAGCGGCCGCGACGACGCACGCTCGAAACTCGAGGACGTCGTGCGGCAGGATCTCTTCATAGACCGGCTGGGCGACGATACCGATTGGTACCGAATCCACCATCTGTTTGCAGATTTTCTAAGACGCCGATTACAGCGCGACAACCCCGATAGAAGTCGCGAACTTCACCTTCGAGCCGCGCGATGGTTTGGCGAACGGATGCACCTCAGTGAGGCGGTCGACAACGCTCTTGCCGCCGGAGACCCCCGCATGGCGGTGGAGATCGTCGAGAGCGAGGGGATGCGCCTTCCCGAGCAGGGACAACCTGCGACGCTGATGGCGCTCATCGAAAAGCTACCGCCCGCCCTGTCGCGGGCTCGCCCGAGGCTGCAGGTCGCCATCGCAGCTGCAACCGTTCTGACGCGCCAATCGGATGTCGCGCGATCGGCTTTGGCTCGTGTCGATTCCGCCCTGGCGTTCTCAGACCTGGCACCATCAGAGGCGGCCGATCTCAAAATAAAAGCCGACGTGTTACGGGGCGTGTTCGCGATATTCGACGACGAAGTCGCCGATGTTCACGCACTTGTCCGGCCGGCCCTGCAGCAGGCCGCGGACCTTCCACACTGGGATGTTTCCGCCGCCAGCGGGGCCGACCAGTACGCGTCGATTCACAACTTCGATCTGGCGTCGGCGCTTCGTAGGCAGAGCTGGGTGGAGCAATACCAGGACGAGCGCCGCGGGCCGCTCGGCGTGATGTTCGGGCACTGTTTCGCGGGCATCGCCGCCCACGAGCTACTCGAGATCCCCACTGCCGAGCTGCATCTCGAAACGGCTATCTCGGTTGCCGAGACCATCGGTGGTAAGCACTCAGTGCCGGCCCGTCTGGCCGGCGCGCTGCTTGGCGCACTGCGCTACGAGCAAGGCCAACTGGACGAAGCTGAACGGTTGTTCGAGGCCAGCGCGGCCCTCGGCTCCGAATTCGCGCTCGTCGACTTCATGATCGCTACCTACGCGACCGGCGGACGATTGAAGGCCCTGAGACGTGACTTTGAAACTGCCACAAGCTGGTTCGATACCGGCTTGAACGCGGCGGAACGGTTTCGGCTTCCCCGGCTGGCCGCACGAATCCGGGATGAACAGGTTCGTGTCGGGATGCCGACACAAGTGCCAATTGAAGGCGATACCTCGTTCAGCGAATTAGCTGGCACGGCCTTGGAAACCGCAGAATCGTGCGAGGCAAGCCTCATCAGACAGGAGCTGCGGCTTGGCGGACAGGCGAGGCTCCTGCGCGCCGTCGAACGCGCCCGGTCGCTTGTCGCAAGCATTTCCGAACGCCATCGACCTCGCGCCAGCCTCGGCGCGGGACTGTTGCTCGTCTCGGCCCTGGAAGCGGCGGGACTGCACGACGAGGCATGCACCGATCTGCTGCCCCTTCTGCAGACCGGCTCGGATTGCGGGCTGAGCCGAGTCTTCGTCGACGAGGGGCCGCTGCTACTTCAAGCCGTCTCCCGCCTTGTGCCGAACGAGTTCATACGGTCAATAATCGACGAAAAATCGCTCTTACCTACCTCGCCTGCTGCGCGTTAGTTTCCAGTGAAGGTCGCGCGGCGTTTTTCGTGGAATGCGGTGATGGCTTCCAGCAGATCGTCGGAGGTCAGCGTGTCCATTTCGTGCAGGAGTGCGGCCTCGACCACCTCGCCGGCGCGTATCTGGGTGACCTGGTTGAGTGCGCGTTTGGTGCCCTGCACCGCGAGTGGCGGCAGCGACGCGAGCTTTCGAGCCAACTTCGCCGCCGTCGGCGCCACCTCATCGACGGTGTCGACGAGGTCGGTCACGAGTCCGAACTCGTAGGCGCGTTCGGCGTCGATCTCGTCCCCCGTCAGCAGGTAGCGTCGGGCACGCAGCATCCCGGCGGCCTGCGGCCACACGAGCGCCCCGCCGTCGCCGGCGACCAGCCCCATCGCTACATGGGCGTCGGACAGCGATGCGGTCTTGACCGCGACCACCGCGTCGCACGCCAACACCACGGTGGCGCCCAGCCCGACGACCGGTCCCTGCAGGCCCACCACGATCGGCTGGATCAGGCCGGTCAGGGCCGATAGCACCGAACGCGCCTGCTCGATGATTGCGCGGCGTGCGCCTGCGGAGTCGTGAGCCGCGCGCATCAATTCGAAATCCCCGCCCGCGGAGAACACCTTTCCGGTCGATGTCAGAAGTATGGCGCGAACCGCTGGATCGCCGTTGAGCCGATTGAGGACCGCGGCGAATTCTCGGTGCAACGTCGCATCGAAGCGGTTGAGCACCTCGGGCCGGTTTAACCTGATGTCCGCCACGTGGTGCGCGATGTGCAACTCCAGAGCCTGATAGGCCATCGGGGTCACGTCCCGCTCGCCGATGTGAAATCAAACGACTGCGAAATGATCACTTTCATGATTTCGCTCGAACCCCCGTAGATGCGGCTCACCCGGCCGTCGAGATAGAACCGTCCGACGACGTCTTCGCTGGTGTAGTGGGACAGCCCGAGTACCCGTGTGCAGCGATCCACGACGCGGCCATGCAATTCGGTGGCATAGAGCTTTGCGATCGCGGCGTCGCCAACGGAGAGATCGCCGACCAGGTGTGCGTCCAGCGCTCGGTCGATCAGTGCCTGGCCGGCCTCGATCTCGGTTCGGCAAGCGGCGAGTTCGAACTTGACACGCTGGCCGGGCCCCGAGCCTGCCAGGGCTCGCACCGTGTGGTCGAGCGTTGACTGGGCCGATGCCTGAGAATTCAGCGCGATGGACAGCCGCTCTTGCGCCAGGTTTGACGTCAGCATCGCGAATCCGTCGCCCTCGGCGCCCAGCCGATTCGCGACAGGCACGCGCATGTCGCTGAATGCCAGCTCAGACAGGTCCTGGGCGTGCAGACCGAGTTTGTGCAATTTCCGGCCGCGTTGAAAGCCGTCGGCGGCCGTCTCGATCACGATCAGACTTATGCCATTTCGGCCGGCTTCTGGGTCTGTCTTGCAGGCCAGCACGACGAGATCCGCCGCTCCCCCGTTCGAGATGAAGGTCTTGGCACCGTTGACGACATACTCGCCGCCGACGCGATCCGCCCTAGTGGTCATCGCCTTGACATCGGATCCGGCGCCGGGTTCGGAGATTCCGAGCGCGACCACCGCCTCGCCGGAGACCAGCTTTGGCAGCCAGCGCGCCTTCTGCTCGTCGTTCGCATACTCGAGGAAATACGGCATCGCAATGTCGGTGTGAACCCGAACGCCGCCGAGCGCAAGACCCAAGCGCTGGGCTTCCTCCGTCACGACGGCGCTGTGTTTCAGCGTCGAACCCGGCAGACCGCCATACTCGACCGGAACGCCGATACCCAATATCCCGCTCTCACCGGCTCGCCGCCAGAACCACCGCGGCGGCATACCTACCGCCTCCCAGTTCGGATAATCGGGGCACACCTCGTCAGCCAAGAACGCTCGCACGACTGCGCGAAAGTCCTCGTGGCTGTCGTCAAAAACCGTTCTGCGCATTGCTACTCCAGACGATGGTTAACACAGGATCGCGGGCGTCGTGCGTCGCAGGCTCAGCAGCCGACACCGCGGGGTCTGCGCTCGCCGCCGCCATTCGTCCAGCCGGGGGGCAACGTCCGAGATAAAAGATACAAGATATCTCGAAATTAGTCAATTTTTGCTGTTGATCGTCGACTTCATAGACCGCTGGCGACGTAGCTCACCGGACTTCCAGGATGAATTGCGCTCTGTTGCTGCAACATTGAACGCACCAGGCGGGACGTCCAAGACGTGTTTCGGTGCCCCGCAACCAGCGGGCCCATCACCGGCCGCGACTGGTGTCCGCGCCGCCACGTCTCAACCCGGTAGCTGCCAGATGTTCCTGTTCACCACGCTCGACTGGGTGCCTCAGCACCGCAGGGATGACGAACAATTCGAGGTAATGGCGCGGGCCTCCGAAATCCGTGAACAGATCTGGATTCTGCAACAACATGAATGTAAGGGATATGAACCATCGCACGATTTCCGCGTCGTCGAGATCGTCGCGAATTTCGCCCCGGCCGCGGCCATAGGCGATCAGCGGACCCCAATAATCCCATCCGGAATCGACCACACCACCGGGCGCCGCGATGATCCGCTCAACGTCATGGGCGGCCTCCGGCGAGACCATATACTCCGTTACCCAATCAGCCGCTGAGAGCTCCAAGCCGTCCACGATCGAATCGAGCAGCAACGGACCGACCGGGCCGCGTAACGAAATCCGACGCCGCAGATCCCGACCCCGCCGTCGCACTTCGTCGACAATGACCTGTCGGACGATGTCGTCCTTGCCGGAAAAGTGCCGATACAAGTGGGGACGCTGCATCCCGGCCTCGTCGGCGATGTCCTCCATTCGGGTCGCAGCTACTCCGTTCCGCCGAAAGCAGCTTGCTGCAGCCGAGAGGATACGCTCACGGGTGTCGCTGCCCGGACTGCGCCGAGAACGACCGGATTGCGCCGCGCTGGTCGGTGGCATTCTCAAGGTCTACACGATCGGCACGAATTCGTTCATAACGCGGTTGCTCTTTCGAGAATCTCGATGATGCCGCTGGCTCCATCGATCATGATTCGGTCGCCGGTTTTCAGGGTCCTGCTGGCGTGCTTTGTGTTGACGATGCACGGGATGCCGAGTTCTCGTGCTACCACCGCGGTGTGACTCATGATTCCGCCGATGTCGGCGACGAGCCCGGACGAGAGGAACATCAACGACGCCCAACCCGGGTCGGTGTCGTGAGCAACCAGGATTTCGCCGTCTTCGATCTGGGCGTCACCGGGATTGGTGACGACGCGTGCAAGCCCGACAACCACTCCTGGGCTGGCTCCGGTTCCTTCGATGGCGACGGTGTCGCCGCCGACGTGGGGCCGGACGATCGGCGGGACGCCACGGAAGGATTGCGGTATCGCGAGTCCTTCGTAGCGTTGCCGGGTCGTGCGCCTCTCGGCGATCAGCTCGGTGATGTTGGCCGGGAGGCCGGCTCGGTGCTCCTCGATCGTGGTGAAAAAGATGTCCTCGGCGTCGGCGAGCACGCCCGCCTCCGCCAGGTTTTGGCCGAGTCGTCGGGCCGCCGCCCTCACAATGTCGACGCCGCGAAGGAACGAGACCTTGCCGACGCCTCGCAGTGGGACGTATCGGGCCGCCATCTTCAATGCGTAGCGGCCCTGCAGTCGGCGGTGCAAGGGCAGGCGGGCAAGAAAATCGGCCTCGAGCTGCTGACGGCGTTCGCCGCGCTCACGCTCGGCGATCGCGGGGTCCGCGTCGTCAGGCTTGGCGCGATAACTGTCAATGAGTTGGACGACCGGCGCGTAGTCTTCACGCCACACCTTTGACGAGATCTCACCGGATCGCCAGCCGTGGTACCCGTGCCTGGCGACGAAGGTGTCGATATCGAGTTCACCGCGCGAGCAGGCCCACGCGTCGATGACCGTCTGGGTTTCCAGGTGGCCGCCGTATCCGGCCATCAGCTCGTGGCCCGATACACCGGCCAGATCGGCGAGCCTGATCAGCAGGTTGGTAGCGGGTTGTACCGTGCCGAGAGTGACCAACGATTGGCGGTAGAGGCTTTCCGACCACAGTGCTGCGCCGTCGAAGAGCCACCGGCGGCAGACGTCGTCCGGCGCGTCAGGCAGGATGCGCATCGCATCTGCGTAGATGCGCTCGACGCGGTCGTGGTCCTGGAGGATGAGCCGAGGACCTTGCACGAACGGTGTGAGTGAGCGGACCGCGACCTTGGGATAGTGACGGCGCTGGGCGCGGCTGACGTACCCCTGTGGCACCGCGGAAAACGTCTGTTCGGCCATCGCGGCGCCGTCGGTGCCGGGTATCCGCTCGACCCATTCGCACAACAGGTCGACCCGAATAGCACTGTGCCCGTAGAAGATCCCGATGAGGGAGTCCTCACGCTGGGCCGGCATCACCGCTTCGTGCGTTGACAGCGCGCCGATGCTGTTGAAGGTACGCCGCACTGCGAGTTCGCCCGCCGGGTACCAGATCGACCATCCCAGCGGGGTTGGCACTCCCGGTATCGATTCGGCCAGATTGGTGGTTGACCACGTGACATCGGGCCGTGTCGGCGCGTGCAAGAGATTGATCTCCTCCGCGCGCGGGTCGCCATCCGAGTCGCGCCTGCTCCAGACCGTTTCCGGTCGAGACTGAAGCATGAAGATCTCGCTGACGCCGTCGCGTCTGACGAGGGCCCATTCGAGGTCCTGGGCGCTGCCGAAGGCCTCCTCGACATCCTTGCCAATCTGCGCCAGCGTGGTGAGATCAGCCGGGGTGAGCGCGGGCTTGTCCCTCTCCGCCCACGCCACGTCGGTTAGCCGAACCTCTCCACGCTCGGGATCAAAGCGGTGCGCCTGCTCCTTCGACGCCACGTCTTCGTTTCGGGTTTGCAACGTCGCCTTGTCCATCCAGTAGCTGTCGGAGGCGACGTCGCCCTTCACCACCCCCTCGCCCAGGCCATAGGCAGCGGCGACATAGATCGTCGAATTGTCACCGGTGGTGGGGTCAATCGTCATCATCACACCCGCCACGTCGGCCGGGACCATTTGTTGGACAACGACGCCCATCGCGAGATCTTCAACGGGCACGCCGAACCTTTTGCGGTAGCCGATCGCCTGCGGCGTGAAAAGGCTTGCCCAACAGCGCACCACGTGCCGCGTGACTTCGTTCGCGCCGCGGACCCACAGGTAGGTGTCCTGCTGGCCGGCGAACGACGCTTCGGCGGTGTCTTCAGCTGTCGCGCTGGAGCGCACCGCGACCGGCACGTCATCACCAAGCGAGCGGTAGGCCGCAGCGATCTGCTCGGCGATGTCGTCGGCGAGAACCGAATCGTCGAAGAGCGCGCGAAGCTTGTCCGAGGCCTCGTTTACCTGGGCGGCACTGTCCGCGCCGTCCAACATCTCGCTTATCGTCGCGGCCAGACCGCAGGCGTTGAGGTAGTCGCGGTAGGCATCGGTCGTGACTGCGAATCCGGCAGGCACGGGTAACCGGTTACGAAGCAACGCGCCAAGCCCGATGGCCTTGCCTCCGACTCGCTGAGCGGTCTCCGCGGAGCAATCAGCCAGTGGTTGAACGTATTTCGTCGTGATCATCTCAGATGCTCGTTCTCAGTAGACGTGGCGGACAATCGCCTGCTCGACAAGACTGAGTCCTCGCTCGCCGTCGAGTTCCCAGTCGATGACCTCGTCCCAGGCACAGAAGGTTGGGCCTTCACGCTCGGGCAACCCGATTGGGCACCACATGCCAGCCACACAACCACGCTGTTCGAGCGTCAGCGTCCTGCCGTCCGCGAGGTCCAGTCCCAAGCGGATCGGCTGCCCGGCAGAGTTTCTCGTGACGTGCACGTCAGTGATGGTGATTGTCGCGTCCTCGGAGACGATCACGCCATCGGTGCGCAGTGAGCCGTCCGGCCACCGGAACTTCATCACCGTGATATCGGATGACTCAAGGCAAATGAACAGTGAGATGTACTCCTGGAACTGTTGCGAGTCATCGCGGTACCCCCACGTGCGGGTGCGAAACCCGAGAGCGTCGATACTCACGGTCTTGCCGTCGAGCACGAGGTCACCGGTCAACGTGAGTCCCTGCTGCCAATGCTGCAGCGGTTTGCCTGGCACCAGCGGCGGGAGGATCTCACCGGGTGTGTAGTCCGCGGGTGAGAAGCGCGGTGCGGCGGTAAGACGGCCGCGCAGACGCTCACCCCTGACCTCGATCTGACTTCTCATGTCGTAGTCGAAATGCTCGCTGGAGAAGTGCGTCGTCGACGGCGCAAGCCGCTCTTTGATATCGAGGGCCTGGCCCTTAATCCACACGCTCAGCTGGGCCTTGCCCGTGTCGTGGTTGGGCGAATTGTTCCAGTGGAAGAACCCATAGACCTCGGCGGCGGCGTCCCAAAACGCCAGGTAAATGTGATCCTTCCACGGCGGA
>Ga0153922_1000633_pt1 | contig 13797 bp, 9 predicted proteins | sample TSNJ006MetaG_FD_104723 | JGI IMG/M metagenome (GOLD analysis project Ga0153922, IMG submission 104723) | Attine ant fungus gardens microbial communities from New Jersey, USA - TSNJ006 MetaG | ecosystem: Host-associated > Fungi > Mycelium > Unclassified | place: USA: New Jersey, Brendon T. Byrne...
ACTAAAGAAGTCAGGATTTTCTTACACGGACGAGGTGGGTATAAAAAACGAATTCGAGGAAGATACGTCAGGGGAATATTGACATATATTACCTTCCGGAGTATGATATATTTAAACTTGTTGGTGGTTTATAAGGAAAAAGAGAGATTATGTAAATGGAATGGGAGGTTTTGGTTTTATGAAAAAGGGGATTATTATTTTATCAATTGTGACATTGTTGTTTCTAAGTGGCTGTGGAAAGAGTTCTGCAAGCTATGATGAAGTGATAGAGAATGTCGTAAGTTATAATCATGAAATTTGTGAAGAAGCGTATAAAGATTTGGATATGCTTCCAGAAGAAAATCCAAGCTGGGTTGAAAGAGAAGATAGTAATTTTACAATTTGGGAAGATGAAAATAATTATTATATTCTTATTCAGTATAATCATTTTTCGGAGTCTAAGTATTCAGATGAACCTGAAAAAATTGAGAAGGTACTTTCAGAAAAGTATAAAGTTGGGAAATTAAATAAAAGAATATCAGATTCGTACGATGATAAAAAACAAATTGTGAATTTTTATGAGTCGAATACAGAGCCGATATATACGGAAGAAAATGTTGAGCTTGTTGAAGATGTAATAAATTAAGGGTGAAATTTTTATTTTATGAAAGAGGGTTATTGGAATTGAGTATTAAAATTGAGACATGGGAAACTATGTCTCAATTTTAATATGAGTATATCAAGTAAATAAAAGTGATGATATGTAAGAGGTATGAAGGTTGAGCTTTCTACTTTTTTTTATGTATACTAAGTGAAATGTTGGAGGTGATTTGAATTATAGATGATAGATAGGAATGTAAATAGTGAAATTTCTAGTTTACTATCCAGCTTTAATGGAGGTATAATTGAAAAAGCAGACGTGTTAGAAGAATTAGAGAATATGTTGAATAAGCAAGAGATTTTAAGAAGACATACTAATAAAATATGGCAGGCATCGGATGGTAGATGGAAAACACATTTACCATCCAGTGATAGAAAATTAATAGCGAGGTCAACATTAGAAAAATTGCAATTAGAAATAATCAAATTTTATAAAGAGGGTGAGAAAAAGGATATAGAGAAAAAGACAATTAAAGAGGTGTATCCGGTATGGTTGGAATATAAGAATCTAAGAAGTAAATCAACGTCATATGCAACTAGACTAGATGTGGATTGGCGAAAGTATTATATAAATAATGAAATAATACATATTCCTATTGACAATCTTACAAAAATCAAATTGGAAAATTGGGCATACAAGTTGATTGATGAATATAAGTTAACTAAAAAACAGTATTATAATATAACAACTATACTTCGTGGAATTATTGATTATGTGTATGATAATGTTGAAGAAAATAATATATTCCGTAAAGTCAGAATAGCCAAAGGAAGATTTCATAAACCACCTCAAAAAGAATCTAGTTCACAAATTTATTTCTTTGAAGAAAAAGCAGATATGATTAGATTGGCTGAAGAAGATTATGAAAAGTCAGAATTGACGGTTTGTCTTGCTGTATGCCTGAATTTTTATTTGGGTCTTAGAGTGGGAGAGTTGATGGCACTGAAAGAAAGTGATAGAGAGGGGAATTATCTTTATGTCCAGAGACAGGAAGTGCTAGATAATATTTATGATGGTGGTAGATGGAAAAAGACTGGATTTACCATTGATGATTATTTAAAGGCAGATAAAGAAGTTAGACCGCTTTTTCTAGTTAAAGAGGCAAGGCGATATTGGGATATGATTGTATTGAAAAATAGCGAGAGTAGTTGTTCTGGCGATTATTTATTTATGGATGAGGGGATGCGTGTTCATGTTTCGGCATTGCATTATCGTTTAAAAAAATATTGTAAGGCATTGGGGATTAGACAAAAAAGTAGTCATAAAATTCGAAAGACCGTACTTTCAGCTTTAGCTGATGCTGTAGGTTTTGATGAAGCCATGAAATGGGGAGGACAGTCAGATGTCAATACGCTCTTTAATAGTTATTATTATAGTAGACAGAGAGATGAAGAAAAAGAAAGAGCTATTGATAAAGCATTAGAAAATGTAACCGAGTGTAACCGTAATTTTATTAAAGAGAAAAACTCTGAAACCATGATAAATACTAAATTTCAGAGTTGAATAATGAATGCAGTCGACGGGACTTGAACCCGTACGGGCGCATTGCCCACTAGATCCTTAGTCTAGCGCGTATACCAATTCCGCCACGACTGCTAAGTCCAGAAATCATAATACCATCAAGGAGGAGGTTTTGTCAATACTATTTAGATTATTTCTGTTGATTCTCAGCCTTATATTGAACGATGTGGGAGACTTCCTTTTGGTTATTCTGAGTTAACTGCCTAAAATAATACAGCAGATGCTTTTCGTTTCGGTTTAATTCTATTTCCGGGATACGGTCATGGTCATATGGAAGATTATGTAATTCTTTAAAGGAATTGTAAAGCTCTTCAGGATATAAAAAAGCTTCAATACTGACATTATAAAGGCGAGCCAGTTTATCTAAAGTTAATACATCAGGAAAGCGGATTCCATTTTCATAGTTAGTGTAAGTAGACCTGGCCACCTGCAGGTAAGAGGCTATAAATGCATGGCTGTAGTTTCTATCTTCACGGTATTTTTTCAATTGCTCTTTGATAATATTACTATTAAAATCTGACATTATTCGGACACCTCATCTTTCGTATAGTTAATCTCATTATATCAATTTGAGAATATTTGGAAACAAATGATTCAGATAGAATCGAGTCACACATATATAATACTTTAAAAATCCTAAGCATTATCAAAGAATTATAAAGCATGAACCAATAAAGTGTTTTCATCAATATGATTTTCAGGTATAATAAATATTACCCTCCATTGACAATGTACAACACGGTTTTGAAACAACAATTTTTTATTCTGCTTCGTTACTGTCAATGGAGGGTAAAGTAAAAAGAACTTTAGGAGATGAAAAATGGATAAAAGAGTCAGGACGCGGTTTGCGCCAAGTCCTACAGGCAGGATGCATGTAGGGAATTTAAGAACAGCATTATATGCTTTTTTGATTGCGAAGCATGAAGGTGGAGATTTTTTATTAAGAATTGAAGATACAGATCAGGAGAGGTATGTTGAAGGTGCTTTAGATATTATTTACAGGACACTTGATAAGGCTGGTCTTATTCACGATGAAGGTCCGGATAAAGACGGTGGTGTGGGTCCTTATGTACAAAGTGAGCGTCAGACCATGGGTCTATATTTAAGGTATGCCAAACAGTTAGTTGCGAAGGGTGAAGCCTATTATTGCTTTTGTGACAAAGAACGTTTGGATTCTTTGAAGCAGGAAGTGGCCGGTAAAGAAATTATTATTTATGACAAGCATTGTCTTCATCTGCCGCCAGAAGAAGTTAAGAAGAAGTTATCAGAGAATATCCCTTATGTCATACGCCAGAACAATCCTATATCCGGAACGATTACTTTCCATGATGTGATTTATGGAGATATCACCGTAGACAATTCTGAGCTTGATGACATGATTTTAATTAAATCCGATGGGTACCCAACCTACAATTTTGCCAATGTGGTAGATGACCATCTGATGAAGATTACCCATATTGTCAGGGGCAATGAATATTTGTCCTCCGCACCGAAGTACAATAGGCTGTATGAAGCTTTTGGTTGGGAAGTTCCAATCTACGTCCATTGTCCGTTGATTACCAATGAAGAACATAAGAAGCTGAGTAAACGTAGTGGTCATGCTTCCTATGAGGATTTACTGGAACAGGGGTTTCTATCAGAAGCTATTGTCAATTTTGTGGCATTGCTTGGTTGGAGTCCGGAAGATAACCGGGAAATCTTTTCTCTCGATGAGTTAAGACAGGTGTTTGACTATCATCATATTGGAAAAACACCCTCGGTATTTGATATGGTCAAGTTAAAATGGATGAATGGGGAATACATCAAAGCCATGGATTTTGATGCTTTTTATAAGGTGGCCGCGCCTTATATTACAGCGGTTATCACAAAAGATATGGACTTACGAAAGATTGCCGATATGGTAAAAACCAGAATTGAAGTGTTTCCCGATATTAAAGAGCATATTGATTTCCTTGAAAAGCTGCCGGACTATGACACCGCTATGTATACTCATAAGAAGATGAAGACCAATGAAACCTCATCACTGGAGGTTTTAGAGGAAGTTCTCCCTCTGTTGGAAGCTCAGGAAGACTATAGTAATGATGCTTTATATACATTATTAGTTGATTTTGCCAAAGAAAGAGGATATAAGAATGGATATGTGTTATGGCCTATCCGCACTGCGGTTTCCGGTAAACAGATGACTCCGGGAGGAGCCAGTGAGTTGATGGAGCTGCTTGGCAAAGAAGAGTCTATTGGACGTATACGCAGAGGAATAGAAAAACTAACTTAGGAGAGTTGAATGGCTTTTAGTGAAGTACAAAAACGGGCAATAGAGCATTTAGATGGACCGATGATGGTGCTGGCAGGACCGGGCTCCGGCAAAACGACTGTCATTACCAGACGTGTCCGTTGGTTGATAGAATCGGCAGGGGTTAATCCTGCCAATATTCTTGTGGCTACTTATACAAAGGCTGCGGCCATGGAGATGAAGGAAAGATTTCTACATTTAATGGGAAATAAGAGGGTCTCGGTGAATTTTGGCACATTACACAGTGTCTGTTTTACAATACTAAAGCAGACCTACCACTATAGTTCGGCCAATATTATTATGGAAGATAAGAAGTTTCATATCCTAAAGGAGATTGTTGATGAAGAAGGTATAGAGCTTGATGATGAAGCGGATTTTATTTCCGGCGTTTTAAATGAAATCAGTGTTGTCAAAGGCACCATGATATCTTTAGAGCATTACTACTCAATCAATTGCTCTGAGGAAGTATTTAAAAAAATTTATATTTCTTATCAGAACAAGATTAAAAACCTTAGGCTGATTGACTTTGATGATATGCTTCTTTATACATATGAATTACTTGGTAGCAGAGAGGATATTTTAGCTGCCTGGCAACAGAAGTTTAAGTATATTTTAATAGATGAATTTCAGGATATCAATTTGCTTCAATATATGATTATACGTTTGTTAGCCGGTAAGACGGCGAACTTATTTATTGTCGGCGATGACGACCAGTCGATTTACAAATTCCGGGGCGCTAATCCGGAGATTATGTTGAATTTTAAAAATGATTACCGAAAAGCGAAAGAAGTCATTCTTAATATCAATTACCGCTGTAATAAAAATATTGTGGAGGCATCTAAAAGGGTTATCCAAAATAACAAAAATCGTTATTCTAAGAATTTAGAGGCTGATAAAAAAACAGGAGGACCGGTATCAATTAAGTCGTTTCATAATCAGGCGGATGAATACCGATGGCTCATTAAAGAAATTAATGATTATCATCAAATAAAGAAAATACCTCTTTCGCAAATGGCAATATTATTCAGAACCAATATGGGTTCGGGTCTGCTGTTAGAAAAGCTAATGGAGTACAATATTCCCTTTAAGGCAAAGGATATGCTGCCAAATATATATGAACACTGGATTGCAAAAAATATATCTGCTTATATGCGTGTCGCCGCAGGGAAAGGCAAGCGGCAAGACTTACTGCAGATAGTGAATCGGCCGAACCGGTTTATTTCCAGAGAATATCTGAAGAATCAGGACGTGACTATTAATGATTTGAAACAAAGCTATCGGGATAAGGATTGGATGGTGAAACGTCTTGAACAGCTATCCTATGATATGGAATTATTAAAATCAATGCCTCCTTATGCCGCCATTAATTATATTCGCTTTGGTATTGGTTATGAGGCTTATTTGATTAATTATGCAAATGAACGGCGAATGAATAAAGATGACTTGATAGAAATTCTTGACGAATTACAGGAGCGGGCGAAACCGTTTCCGGATATGGAATCTTGGTTTGCTCATATTGATGAATATGGCAAGCTCATTAAGAAACGATTTGAAGATAAGAAAGATGAGACGTTTGACGGCGTATCACTTATAACAATGCACAGTGCGAAAGGCTTGGAATTTGAAGTTGTATTTGTCATAGATGCGCTTGAAGGGGTTGTTCCCCACCAAAAGGCGGTAATGGAAAGCGACATAGAAGAAGAACGCCGGATGTTTTATGTGGCATTGACAAGAGCTAAGGATTATCTTCACGTCTATTATCCAAAGGAGCGTTTCGCTAAAAAAACTCTGGTTTCTCGTTTTGTATGTGAAATACTGCCGGAGGAAAAGCAATCCGCTTTGTAATCAACAAGGATTATGGCAAATTGTGTATTGCAATTTATTAATATATCTGTTAAAGTTGAAATATAAAATTTCATGAAAAGAGGTATTTATGATGAGTGAACATAAACATAACGATAACTGTGATTGTGGCTGCGATCACGATCATGAAGAGGCAACGGTAACATTGACGTTGGAAGATGATACTGAATTAGAATGTGCTGTTTTAGCGATTTTCCCGGCAGGAGATCACGAATATATTGCGTTGATGCCTACAGAAGAAGGCGATGATGATGAGACAGGTGATATATACCTGTATCGTTTCAAAGAGTTGGAAGATGGAGAAGTTCAGCTTGATAACATTGAAGATGATGATGAGTATGAATTAGTTGCTGATGCTTTTGATGAATTAATTGATGGCGAAGAGTTTGATGAACTCTTGGAAGATTTAGAAGAAGAACTGGAAGAACTAGAAGAAGAATTAGAAGAAGATTAGGCTGCGTCTGCAGCAGATGCATTTTAAGAGGAGGGTGTGTGAACATCCTCCTCTTTATAGGTTGTCAATAAAATACTTAGCTGCTTCAGACATGGGAACTTTATTATCGTGAGCCACAACCAGATGTCTGGCAGGCAAAGTTTCCGTAGTTGATATGGTAAATAAATCAGGATCATTTTCCGGCAGGCAAAAGTCGGGTATAAAAGCAATACCAAGACCTATTCTGGCTAAATCTATCAATAAATCATTACTGCTCAATTCTATTTCCGGAACTAAATCCAGTTGCTTTTGCTGAAAAAGACTGTGCAAAAATTCACTGGTCATGCTGCATTTGTCAAGCATCAGCAGGGGATATCCTAAAAGATCTTCAAGGCTTAATGGTTTGTCTTTGAGATAGGCATATCTGGAATTGGCGATAAAAACATCTTTAAACTCCTTAACCTTTCGCACATTGGCGAGGGAATTAATGCGGGGGTTGGGGTAATTGGTAATGATTAAATCTACCTGACCGTTTTCCAGCAAGTCCACACATTTAGAAGAAATTTGATTGCTGACTCGGATATGAACATTTGGGAATTGGGTATGAAAATCTTTTAAATAAGGAACAAGGAAATAACGGCAAATCGTATCACTGGCTCCGATTCTCAACTGGCCGCCGCCTAGTGTGCCTGCATCAAGTACTTGGGTTTCGCCGCGAACAATCAAATTAATGGCAGGCTCAATATGTTTGAATAGCACTTCCCCCTCCGGAGTCAATTTCACTTTTTTGGTACTTCGGATAAATAAAGATTGGCCAAGCTTCGTCTCAAGAGACTTGATGGATTGGCTGACCGCAGATTGCGATATGAATAATTGTTTGGAAGCATCAGAAAAGCTTAATGTTTTGGCTACATAATAAAAGACTTTGTATAATTCATAATTAATATCCATCTATTTTCTCCTTATCGTATTGACATATACCATTAGTATAACATAAGTTGTACTAATAAATCCAATTAAATTTATTCATTTTATTTATAAATACAGAAATGATATAATGTCTAAAGAAAGCTTACCCGGGAGGTAAAATCATGGGAAATATAAAAAGGCTATACGTGGAGAAGAAAAAAGATTATGCCGTCGCCGCTAAAGAGATGTTGGCAAACATTAAAGAATTTTTGAATATAAAAAATGTCACAAACGTAAGAATACTCTGCCGTTATGATATCGAAAATCTATCAGAAGGCGTCTATCAATTGGCAAAAGGAACGATATTTAGTGAACCTCCGGTAGATATTTTATATGAAGAACAGTTATCGATTGCCAAAAATGCAGCGATTTTTTCTGTTGAATCCCTTCCGGGACAATTTGATCAACGCGCAGATTCCGCAGTCCAATGTGTGAAACTCTTAAACGAGGAGGAAGAGCCGGTTATCAAAACAGCAGTGACATATGTCATTGAAGGTGAATTGAAGGAGGATGAATTGGGGAAAGTAAAGGCTTTTTGCATTAATCCGGTGGATTCCAGAGAATGCGATGAAATGAAACCAGACAGCCTTAAGACTGTGTTTGCAGAACCGTCAGATGTCTTGATATTTGATGGATTTATAGCCATGGAGGAGATAGCGCTTAAACAATTATACCAATCCCTGAATTTGGCGATGACATTTAAAGATTTTTTACATATACAAAATTATTTTATGAACGAAGAAAAGAGGAATCCATCGATTACAGAAATCCGAGTCTTGGATACCTATTGGTCAGATCATTGCCGGCACACCACCTTTTTGACAGAGTTAAAGAACATTGAATTTGAAGATGGTTATTACAAGGCGCCAATTGAAACAACATTTAAGATGTATAAAGAGCATCGGCAAGAAGTGTTCGGCGATCAAAAAGCGAAATATATTTCTTTAATGGACATCGCCTTAATGGGCATGAAAAAATTAAAAAAAGATGGAAAGCTAAATGATTTGGAAGAATCAGAAGAAATTAATGCATGCAGTATCGTGGTTCCGGTAGATGTAGATGGTAAGGATGAAGAATGGCTCATCAGCTTCAAGAACGAAACCCATAATCATCCCACGGAAATCGAGCCTTTTGGCGGTGCGGCCACATGTCTTGGCGGGGCGATAAGAGATCCGCTGTCAGGTCGCTCTTATGTCTATCAGGCGATGCGTATCACCGGTGCTTCTGATCCCAACGTGCCGCTTAAGGACACCTTGGAAGGGAAATTACCGCAACGAAAAATAGTGACCGGTGCCGCTAAAGGCTATAGCTCTTATGGAAATCAGATTGGACTGGCCACCGGCTTTGTCAATGAAATTTACCACCCGAATTATGTGGCCAAACATTTAGAAATTGGAGCAGTCATTGGTGCAGCTCCAAGAAAAAATGTCGTCAGAGAATCAGGAGAACCGGGGGATATTATTATCCTCTTAGGGGGGCGGACAGGCAGAGATGGCTGCGGCGGAGCAACCGGCTCATCTAAAGCCCATACAGACACATCTATTGATACTTGTGGTGCGGAAGTCCAGAAAGGGAATGCACCGACAGAACGGAAGATACAGCGTTTATTCAGAAAAGAAGAGGTCAGCCGTCTTATCAAAAAGTGCAATGACTTTGGGGCGGGTGGTGTTTGTGTGGCCATTGGCGAATTGGCCGATGGCATCCGCATTGATTTAAATAAAGTGCCTAAAAAATATGAGGGACTAGATGGAACGGAATTAGCAATATCCGAGTCACAAGAGAGAATGGCGGTTGTCATAGCCAGAAAAGATGTAAAACAATTTTTAGCCTTTGCGGATGATGAAAACTTAGAGGCTGTCTGTGTGGCCGAAGTCCAGGCATCGCCGCGTTTAGTCGTGGAGTGGCGGGGGAAAGAAATTGTCAATATATCAAGAACCTTTTTGGATACCAATGGTGCGCATCAGGAAATAGACGTTTATGCCAAAATGCCGGATTCTCGCCCGAATTATTGCCGACAGAATGAGGAGATTAAGGATATTAAAGAAAAATGGCTAAACACTTTAAGCGATTTGAATGTTTGCTCGCAGAAAGGGCTGGTAGAAATGTTTGACAGCTCGATAGGTGCGTCATCAGTCTACATGCCTTATGGCGGGAAATATCAATCAACGCCTACGCAAGTTATGGCTGCCAAAGTTCCTGTTTTAAATGCTGCCACTGAGACAGTGACGATGATGAGCTATGGTTATGATCCTTATCTTTCTTCATGGAGTCCTTACCATGGCGCCGTATATGCCGTCTTGGATTCAATGGCTAAGATTGTGGCGAGCGGCGGCGATTATTCAAAAATACGTTTTACCTTTCAGGAATATTTTAAGCGGGTGAAAGAGGATCCAAAGCGGATGGGAGAACCGTTGCTTGCCTTACTAGGTGCATATGCAGCCCAAATTGGCTTCGGTTTGCCGTCAATAGGCGGAAAGGATTCTATGTCAGGAACATTTAACCAACTTGATGTACCTCCCACATTAGTATCCTTTGCAGTTGATACAGGCAAATGTAGTCATATGATAACACCTGAATTAAAAACTTCCGGAAATAAGCTAGTGCTATTTAAAATCAATCAAGATGAATATCAGCTGCCTTTATATAGTCAGATTAAAGACCTCTATGACCGCCTTCATCAGTGGATTAAAGCTAAAAAAATCAAATCAGCTTATGCGATAGGACATGGCGGTATCGCAGCGGCAATAAGTAAAATGGCCTTTGGTAATAAATTGGGAGTAAAACTTTCGTCACATTTGAAAGAAGAAGACTTATTTAAAGAGGCATACGGCGGTATTGTTACAGAGATGTCAACAGAGGATATCAAAGAACTTGGCCTAGAGAGCTGTATGATTGGGGAGATTACAGAAAAACCGGAAATCATCTATAAAAATATGGTGCTGCCTCTAAAAAAAGCTTTTGCGGCTTGGACGAAGCCATTGGAAAAGGTCTACCCAACCCAAAGCGGTATAAGGTTAAATGAAGTGCGAAATGATATTTTTATGACCGGAAACATCTATATCTGTAAAAACAAGATATCAAGACCGAATGTGTTTATTCCGGTATTTCCCGGAACTAATTGTGAATATGACACATTAAAGGCGTTTGAAAAAGCAGGGGCTAATGTAGAAACGGTTGTCTTTAAAAATCTAAATACCAATCATATCCGCGAATCTATACAGGCATTTGAAAAGGCTATCCAAAAAGCACAGATGATTATGTTTCCCGGTGGCTTTAGTGCCGGTGATGAGCCTGACGGCTCCGGCAAGTTTATTGCAACGGCCTTTAGGAATGAAAAAATCAAAGCGGCGATAATGGAGCTGCTAGGCGAAAGAGATGGATTGGCTCTGGGTATTTGCAATGGCTTTCAGGCATTAATCAAATTAGGTTTGCTTCCTTATGGTGAGATCAAAGAACAGCAGGCAGATTCACCGACATTGACCACCAACAATATAGGCCGTCATGTTTCTAAAATTGTGTATACGAAAGTTGTATCAAATAAATCTCCATGGTTTACAAAGGTTAAGAGCGGTGATATATTTGCTATCCCGGCATCTCATGGCGAAGGGCGATTTGTTGCCGGCGAAAAGTGGCTGAATCAATTGTTTGATGAAGGCTGTGTAGCTACCCAATATGTTGATGGCGATGGAAATCCAACAATGGATGAGGCCTTTAATCCCAATGGTTCCTACCAAGCAATCGAAGGAATTACAAGCCCAGACGGAAGGATACTGGGTAAAATGGCACATTCGGAGCGGATTGGAAATGGTGTGGCGCTTAACATAATAGGAAAACAAAACCAGTATATTTTTGAGTCGGGAGTAGAATATTTTAAATAGAATTAGGTCTTTATTATGGGAAGAAGGCGAAAATAATCAGATAATAGAAAAATTAATCTGAATTTAGTTGCTTTATAAGCGAAAGAAATTATGATTAATAGATATAATTCATTTAAAAAATAATTAAAAAGAAAACTTTAATAAATTTGAAAAAATGTATTGACAAATAAGTCGTGATTGATTATAATGAATACAAGTTAAAGAACCTAGAGAACATAGCACCTACAAAGTACTGATTTAAAGGAGAGTTCATATTGATGATGGTACACTGTAGTTATAAAGAAGGAGGTAGAGTCCAATGTACAAGTTATAATATTATTTGATTTATGAGCAAGAAGATAAGTTCAGGAGAGAATGGATTTCCGTAATAGTTCATTTCAGGTTATGAAAGAATTTATTTATTGTAAAGTCTATCAAGTAATATAACAGACACTTTAATATAGATGATGATATTACTTTCAGAGATTAAGTACATATTCAAGAGTTGCATAAAGATAAGATTAACGCAAGTTAATAAAGCAACATATAATGATAATAATATAAATACGAGGAGAGTAATATTTATAAAACTGAATATCGAGATATATTCTGAAGTACATTTTATTTAAGGAATATTTAATATACAAGATAAAAGAGGTAAGAAGATGTTAGAACCATTTAACTAGGGAAGGAATCGATAGTGAGATACTACGATTCCTTCTTTTCTGATAACTCTGTATTTGACTCACTGGTGCTTTCATTATTTTTAATCAAATAGATGTGAATGACTTCGATTCGGTTTTTATCCATTTTTTCGATAACCATTTTGGTATCTTGGCTGACGACTTCTTCGCCTTCCTGAGGAATATGTCCTAATAAGTCAATGATATACCCGGCAATAGAATCATAATCATCAGATAAAAAGGTGGTTCCGATCATATCATTTAAATCGTCAAGTTTTGTAGAACCATCAACGATATATTCGCTTTCTGAAATCGGCTGAATTAAATCATATTCTTCATCATCGTATTCATCACGAATATCACCAACAATCTCTTCCAAAAGATCCTCTAAAGTAATAAGCCCTGCCGTGGCTCCATATTCATCTAAGACAATGGCTATATTGATGGAATTTTCCCGCATCTGAATCAAAAGCTCAGATGTTTTTTGATATTCATAAGTAAAGTAGGGTTCCCGAAGAATATCATTGAGTACGAAGTCCTCAGGTTGACCGGTGTAGTAAAATACGTCTCTTAGATTGACAATACCAAGGACATTATCTTTAGATTCATCATAGACCGGGATCCGGGAATATTTTTCTATTCTAAAAGCCTTAACAACTTCATCATAAGAGGATTCTGCTTTAATAAAGGATATGTCAATTCGGGGAACCATGACATCTTTAGCCAGGGAATCGCCAAAATCAACAACATTATTAATCATTTCCCGCTCTTCCCGTTCGATAACTCCTTCTTCATGACTGACATCAATAATCTTTAGCAGTTCGTTCTCTGTAATCGTTGTATTGCTGCCCTTTGTATCAATACGAAATAAGACAAGAAAACCTAAGGCTATTTTATTAATCAAAAATATAATGGGAGTCATTAAAACTGTCAGAACATAGATAATACGGGCATACTTTAATGATATCGATTCGGCATTTAAAGTGGCATAAGTTTTTGGCGCGATTTCTCCAAATAGTAATATAAGTAAGGTCAGCAATCCGGTAGCAAGTCCGATTCCGGTTGCGACACCAATTCCCAATCCGGCATCTGAAAAAATATCAGTGGCCAATAAAGTCATCTGTGATGAGGCTGTCAAGTTGACAACGTTGTTGCCCACAAGTATCGTACTGAGTAATTTTCCGGGATTACTGATAAGCTTTATGACTATTTTTGCATTTTTATTGCCCTCTTCTTCAAGGTTTTGTAATCGGATTTTGTTGACTGTTGTCAATGCTGTTTCTGCAGATGAAAAAAAGGCAGAAAGCAGAATTAAAATAAATAGAACAATTAATTGTATGACCGCGCTGGGGTCCAAATAAATCATCTCCTAGTACTATATTAGCTATATTGTATATGAGGATTAAATTAATGTCAAGAAAAGCGTAGACAGAATAATTTCGTTTGTCCCCATTTTTAACTCATTGGTGGCAAAAATAACACATAAAAATCTAAGCTACATTTTGAAAAATGATAATAAATGGAATATTATTGTTTTCAAG
>Ga0153922_1000635_pt1 | contig 13787 bp, 16 predicted proteins | sample TSNJ006MetaG_FD_104723 | JGI IMG/M metagenome (GOLD analysis project Ga0153922, IMG submission 104723) | Attine ant fungus gardens microbial communities from New Jersey, USA - TSNJ006 MetaG | ecosystem: Host-associated > Fungi > Mycelium > Unclassified | place: USA: New Jersey, Brendon T. Byrne...
ATCTTTGAGGGTGTTGAATTCTTTTGATTCGCCATCGGGATGGCTTCGAGGATGATAGTATTTTGCGAGGACACGATTTCCTTCTGAATCAATAATGACGAAAGCTTGAATGCTATAAAGGGAGAGGTTCATGGTGTTGTTCCGTAATAAAATGCGATTGGGGGCAAATGTGATCTCGTGATCGACACATCCCATCACTACATCACAAGTGCCTTTGCCCTTGCTACGCTCATGTTAGTCGAATAACCGAATGGATAGTTTTGAAGTTCAAGATGTACTCTACTTGGCCTCATCGTTCCCCATCGACTTGCATGCTTACTATCACTCTAAGCCTATGTCCTCAAAAATTCACCGATACTTCTGTAGGATGAAGCAGACATAGGAAATAGGCTTGAAACACAGTTGTTTCTTGTATGAGAGATGAGACAGGCCATCTCACTATTGATCCATGTGTTGTCTTCCGTCTTGCTGACATGGAACTAGTCCCTACCTCTATCTTTGGTTGCCCAAATTTCTGTCTTCGTGACCAGATCATTACAAAGGAAAATGTCGTTCTGCTATCCAGTAGCCGGATTGTACCAATCAGTAAAGTCCTAAGATCTGGCTGCACCCAACAGCGTAACGTATATATTCATTATACCATTGACAAATGTCATGATCAACCTCCCAGGATTAATCTGTTGTCAACTCAAGGTTCATCAAAGTCTTTCCGATTGAAAGACTTGAGCCGGAACAATGGCATAACTGTAAGAATATCGGTTTAGGTTTCACAGACTGCTGCTCACTTATATCATAAAGTGTAAGTAGTCCTGATCTCCTTCAATATTCCATGTTGTGAGAAGGCACGATCAAGGACAATATCAAAGCAAGGACTTAACGAACGTGTAATGGTATTGTGCAAAGAAACGTGTCTCAGGTAAGAAGTGATGAGTCACACCCTAGAATGTGCCTTCAGACTTTATATCTGTGCTATAGCTGCACATGTAAAAATCTGAATAGACAGATTTTCGCACCATTTTTTTAAACCAGCAATTTGTTACACTTTCACAACATTAATCTTGATGACACATACTAGAAGATTATTTAAATTGTTTTGACAGCTTTTAGAGCTTCGGACGAAGTTTCCAGTGAAGTATCTCATCATAGAGAATATCGACAAGTGATAGGATTCCTCTGCAATCTAGTGATTCAAAAAAGGTGAATATATGGTCTCTGTCTCAACATGTCAGGCTGTGGCGTTGCAAATATGCACATAATGTGAACTGCGATCGAGCACCACGTTACAAATCTATGATATTCAAAAGTATCTACATGACATAATAACGTCCAAAATCATGTCACAGACTGATATCGAAAGTTCCCAGATTCCCTCAGAATCCCTGCAGGAAATCATTCATTGCTGTTGTGTGAGGTATGTTCTCAGACCTAACTCCTTCTTTATTTAGTAGTTAATCAGTACTCTCGCATGACGGATAGTTCCTTTCAGGAACTGAATGTTTATCCCTTATATCTGAATCTCATAAACGGTAATCAGTTACAACCGGCTTCATTGTTGATAATCACACGTGGCCTCATTCAGGGTCCCAGCATTTGTTGTGGACCAGAAATTCTGAAGAAAAAGTAACGACACGTGCGCGTCTCCAATGGAGGGCTGTCTTATAAAAACTGACGGACTTCTGGAGGTAGTGTCTGCTCTTAGGGATTTTGATCTTCGGATGAGACTTATAGTTTCCTCTTTTGTTGGTTTGGCGGTCCTCGGACTGGCTCAGGGGTGTGGACACGACCATAGTCACGGGCACCAACCACCACCACCACCCAAGGTTCAACTCACACCACCAACGCGCCAACTAGTATGGGGAGATATTAACATCATTCATACCACTGACAGCCATGGTTGGCTTCTGGGTCATCAAAAAACTTCGTTCCCTGAACCCAATTACAGGTGTGCGACACCAATTCCCGTGATATTGTGTCAGGCCGCTGAACTGTTCCTTCCAGTGCTGATTTGGGTGATTTTGCTTCATTCGTTAGTCACATGAAAGAAGCGGCCGACGTAAGTTAATACTAATCTTATGCCCCCGAGTACTAGTGATATCTCACATGTGTATCAATGTTAGAAACGTGGTGTGGATTTGCTGTTAGTTGATAGTGGGGATTTACATGATGGAAAGTGGCTTCGGTTCGTTAATGATTCATATCAGCTGAAAGGTGATATAGGTACTGGACTCACTGATGGATTTCCACCTGGTGGAGTTGACGCCCATGATGTATGTTTAAATCCTCGTTATTTCCTTGCTCAGCTCTTTACATCAAGCATAGGCCAATAAATTTATCAAGAAGCTTCCCTATGATGTTATGGTCATTGGAAAGTGAGTCTATGGATTGAGCTCTGGAAACCTAGCGCATTTATGCTGTGAATCAGCCATGAATTATATATCTACAACAATACACTTGATATGTGCGTATCTTGGTTCATTGACAGGACAGATACACTCAATGGACCACTTCCGAAGGTACCAAAACTTCGTTCCTGCACTGAACGGACGTTACCTCTCATCTAATGTGAATATCACCATTCCGACGCTGTGTGGGCAAAATGTCAGTGTACCAGTGGGCGGTATGTCGACTTCATGTTCAATCAATCTTCTGAAGATAACTGATTCATCAATTGCAGACCGTTTCGTAAAATTCCAAACCGAGCAGTGAGTATGCTGACATTCATTATCACCAACCTAACCATGCACCAGCGGTCGCAAGATTACTGCTCTTGGTGTTCTCTATGATTTCACGGACAATGACGTTGGCACGACAGTGCAATCAGTTGCTAATATGGTTAATGAAACCTGGGCAAGTGGCTTGATATGACTTGTAATGTGTACAGCCGTTTATCTACTTCTAGTTTAAGGACGCGATTCAGGATGAACCTGATGTGTTTCTACTCGTTGGGTGAGCTCATCCCAAATCTTCTATGGCATGTCACGCTAAAATGCTTGTCAGGCACATGCCAGTCTCCCGTGATAATTGTCAGCACTTTTCTTGATGTGGACACCAGCAATTAAAATGAAATTGAATCTAGGGCCGCTTGTTTTCAACGCCATTCGTGCTATCCACGCAACAACTCCCATTCTAATCCTCGGAGGTCAGTATCACTCTGTCCAGTGGTATGCAAGAAACTGAGGTCTTTGTCCAGGTCACACCCACATTCGCGATTGTAGTGCGTATCACAGCTGTAACAATGTATTGATCTGATCCCTAGATGAAACGTGCGATCAGTACAACTTGACCAAAGGTCTATGTCATTGGAAAGCGGCCGTTACATGGAAACAGTTGGTATGTCCTTTGAAATCAGATGGTGATGGATTTGAACGTTTTCGCAGGTTGGCTGAGTGTGTATCATACTATCGATCCCATGCTCCCGTGTGACCTTTGAATCAGGTGCCAAGCTGGACAAAAAGGGTAGTAAAGAAGCTATCCAATTCAGCAGAAGATACCTTGATACCAATCGCATCACATATGAAGTATGCTCCCCCTACCTAATTTTTTACTCTGAAAACCAACTCCAGCATCAAGTTCCACACTAAAACAAATGGACACGACTTTGACACATCTCTAGGCGAACAAATTTCCAGCGGCCTCCAGGAACTGAGCTCTCGCTTCGACCTCAGTGCTCAGTTTGGGACTGCGCCTCAAGATTACAAGCTCTTCACGTAGGTTGGATTGATAATCACACCTCATTGCCGATCTAAAGATAAAAATTAGAGTACCATACCCCTCAAACAGCTCCCTCTTTTCCCTTTTCATTAGTAAAGTCATGCCTGTAGCACTCCAGCTTAACAACAGTGAAGCCTCCAAGCCTGCATTGTTTATCACCAATTCGGGCTCTTTAAGATTCGATCTGTACGCTGGACCTTTCACCAAGAATGATCAGTTGACCGTTTCACCGTTTATGGACTCTTTCCGTTTCTTGTCAAATGTCCCGCTCAGCGTTGCTGAAACGACTGTGAATACTTTGAACAAGGCAGGTGCTAATGAAAGGAGGACCCCAACCTCCACCAGTGGTCTTAGCCACTATGAATCAATAAAGGGATATGCAAAAGGAGACGTCGAGGGCGTCTACAAAGCATGGATGATGGGAATGATGGATAGGTCGACTGGTATGGAGAGGAGGGCAACGTCTGCGAACTTGACCCTTGGGTATGTGACGAAGGATGTCAGTACTTTGAGTTTTCTTTCTTGATCTTATAAAAACTAATCTTCATTTCCTCTCGGTAGTCTTGCCCTGGTGTAGGCGATGATACCCTCCATGTTGCCCTTCCTTTCTTCAACCCCCCGGATTTCCTTGCCTCAGATCCGCCGTCCGGTGTGACATCTGATACACCGATTGATTTCGTATTTGTCGATTTCATTCAGGATCAATTGCTTGAGATTGTTAACAGTGTGCAGAAAGACAAGGTGTATACGGCAGCTGATACCCAGCTGTACTCCCCAGTCTTGTCGAGTGCTGTCTTGGGTGTGTACGCGCAGCAGGAATGGAACTGAGGGACTTTATGGACATCAGCTTATACGTGTTTGGACTCATATCCGATATCTTGGTTCATATCTTGGTTCGCATTGACTTAGTATACTTCAGTTCAGTGTAATCATAGTATGTACGTTACCTCAGAGCCCTGCAACACTTCGATGTCGACAACGAGACTTCACATGATATAGACTGAGGTTTGCAGGCAGGACGACATGCACGACGACATGCGGCTGCCGTAGGTTGAATGAGATCGGTCAACAACGGCACGTGTGAGGAGTGAGTACGAGACCAGAAAGCAAGCAAGTGGGGGTTAATTTACGAAACGAAACAGTTACGGTATATTTAAATGAATGGCTAAATCATGATCATAGAGAAATGACTGCAAAGGTACTCACCCGACGGGTACTCGACCCCAGAGATAGATATATCCGCAGGGTACTCAAGAATGCATTCAATCTAAAATAGGTGTCGTGGCGTTACCAAAATAAGAAACGTCGAGTAGGTTCCACCTACGAACCCATGAGATCAGACGTAGTGGAAGAAGAAATTCGTTGACGATATTCTTTTATCGGCGAGTGTCCGATCTTTTAAACCCAAGCTTTCAGAAGTGCAAGATACGAACATCAGAGTTGTGTTGATGTGTAGAAATTGGATCGGCATTCATTAGTGTATAGGCATGCCGGTCCGGGAACATCCTGTTGCTAATGACAATATTTTATGTCTTCATCAAGTGACAAAAGGCCTTCAGCAAAAGATGTTTCCGTCAATGAGAATGATAAATACCAGATAACCACTACGTATTTTTTTCAGATGCATTTTGTAACTGATAGCTTACAAACGTGAAGCATAGATGATAAGAACTAAGACTCTTTGGGCTGTCTGAGAGGTGAAAGGAAGGGGAAGAAGAGTAGACAGTAGGTACAACTGAAAAAGCGAGAATTTGGATAAATGCTCAAAGATGATGAAGAACAGATCGTTGTTCCTGGGACTAAGATGAATTGGGCAGACTCGTGGAACACAGATCTATTACAACTGACCGTGGATGTACGAACCAAGGGCATTCACTGAGATCAACAAAGCCTCAATCTCGCCGACGTGGCCTCCTGCTCGGTGTTTGAAATATGACAGTCTCATATTTATCGTCCGAATTGCCGCCAGCTTTACGACCTGGTTGTAGAAGAAACACATCAGGGGAACTATCTAGCATCCACGCATCGTCATCATCAGTCTTGTCGGTACGTGTGCCAAAAAGGCCCTGATTGCTTTGCCGCGTGCCGAAAACATCGTTTGAAGATGTGGGATCACAATTAGACAGAGACGCCTTTCTACCAACGACACGAGGCTTTTGAGGTGTATCCTCTACTAAAATAATTTCAGTTTTTCCGGTTTGTAGTTTGCCATATCCGTTGGACTGAAGATCAGAAGTCGTCTTGGATATCTTGGGTTTGGGTTTGGGTTTGAATGTTCGCGACATACTAACTTCGCGATTTAAGGCACGTTTCTTCCCTGGACCAATGCTGACAGAACGTTCACGCTCTTCCCTTTCCTGCGCAAGTGATACGGAGAGCGAACGGGACCGCACACGACTTAGGGAGCGTGAGCTGGCCGTCGAAGAGACCAAATCACTTGTGGATATCGGTAACGAAGGGACCACCAGAAGCTCAGGAGAGGAAGATCGTGAGGTTGTCGCAGTGTCGATATCAGAAAAAGGTGAATTTGGAAAGACTTTTGATCTCAGCAATGAACATAGTTCAGGCAGGAGTGATTTGAACCTATGAGATTGCACATGAGGCAAAGGAAAACAAAAGTGTATCCACTCACGCAGCTTCTACTACATCCTCACAAAAGAGTTGAGCCCAATCCCGTTCATTACGATTGAGTTGCGACTCCTCTGTTGATAAATGGCTGGTCAACTGCAACATGGACAACTTGTCCATCAAGTTCTCTAGTCGTTCCTCCAATGAGGCTGAAGGGACATGTATCTTCTTTCTAGACCGCTTTCTCTTCTTGGGATGTGCGATCACAGGTTCTGGTGCGATCGAGAGTTTCATCATGTAAAGTAATATCTGTATTTGCACTCTTATCAGACTTTGACACATGTCATATGGTATTTGACAGTAAAATACGCACTCGCGTTTCTCTAGGCGCTCAAGCCAGTTCTGCCTCCACGTGGCATCCATCCAAGGCTCCAAAATCCCATTCTCAACCAGGTCGGATGCCTCTCTGTCGTCCACTTTCTCGTGCTGCAATGCATACCACATCATACTTTCTTCTATCTCTCCAGCACCCCCACCATCCTGGAGGATCTGAAGCAGTTCCACATGAAATTTGTTGGTGATTGTGCGCGTTGTTTGAAGTAATGGCTCCAGCAATGAATGAAGAGAGTGATTGGATTGACCGGACGAGGGGAAATCTGGGACGCGGCGCAAGGACGGTATAAAAAACTGGAGCGGTACGATAGACTAATTTCAAATTTCAGGACAAAAAATCAACGGATGAGGCTTGGTCCATCACCTCTGGGAACCATAGAAATTGCAAGTAAGTCTGAGTTATGAATTGATCGGCAGTTTCTTGTTGTAGATCAAATGGAAAATCAGCTGCGATAGCCTTTTCTTGAGTGGCAGTCCACGGACGGCTCTCTGTAAATTCTAGGGAGTAGTGCGGGGGACTTATTAGAGTCATAGCGAAATTGCTGAAATGACAATTGACTTTAGACCCTGATACGTCACGTGCCCCCTTTGGATTCAGCATTTCTATTCCGCAACAAGCAAACTAGCACTAAGACGCGGAGGGCTACAAAGAGCCCGATGTCTGGGGCATATCTATGGGGACGTGCCCCCTTTTTTTGATTCAAGATTTCTGTTCCACAACTAGTGTTAAGACATGGAGGGCCTGAACCGGGCCCAGCAGGGGGTGTATCTATGAGAGGCATAAATCCAGAGGTGGAGTGTGTGAGCAAAGTTTGCTGGCAGATGGTAGAGATGGGAGTGTGTTTGCAGTAGCTGAAAAAGGGAATTATTCATTGCACCTGAGCAATTGATGCCATAGAGGCCTCAGACCCCCCTCAGAGTAGCTCTCCAGGGGTCTATCATCAACAGTAGGTTTCTATTGGGTAGGGGTTCTCCATCAAAAATTTCTAACGCGGTACTCGAGCGCAGTCCCCGGTAAAGTACAAGTACTCTATAATTGATCACAGACTACTAGAAAAGGACAAAAGAAAAAAAGGATCACTCAAACCTGATCCGGGCATAGATAAAGAAAAGAGAACAGAAAAGGAAGAAGAAAAGAAAGCCTATATAGAGTTTCTAGTCCAGGCAAACGCAGCGGGATCGTCTGTCAAGAATTGAATCAAGTTTTGATAACCGTACGATCTTCAGGGCTGTAAATGATATGACGACAGTTATGTGGCCTTCACCTCATAGGGCAAATCCTCCGCTGTCACATGCAAATTGATCTATCGAGGAATAGGAGCCTCAATCCAGAAATCCACTTTTATCGATAGAGCCAGATATCAAAATGGAAATACTCATCAGACTCACCAGAAACGTGCGCAATATGTACCAGAGTTCAACATTCCTACTTTTCCCTCCATTCTGTGCCTTTCCTCATCAACACTGCGATGGACAAGAACGACAAAGTGCTGTATATGACTCCATCAGCCATTTATTTTATTCCTGGTCTCCACTTGTTATTCACCAGATGCTTGCAAAAACTACAAATGCCCATTGAAAACCAACCTGAAGTGAACGAAATCCAGTCATCTACAAGCGCCGAACTATAAGGATTCAGTCTATCTGCTCCCACTTACGCGTTCACCAAATGGAATTCTAGTCGCATTAAAGCTCAAAAGCTGAACAGATTGAAGCTCTTTGGACTGACATACTCATAAAATGTTAATGCAACCAATAATAACACTTTGACAAAGCTAGTCATCTATGAGTGAAGCATTTAAACGATCTATCCACGAACGTACTTCAAACATTGGCTAACGTCGTTGCTCTGAGTAGGAAAACAGTCGCTGCAAGTATACGTAAAGCAAATGGTCGAAGTAATTTGCACTTATCCGCACTAATAAGCCTCAAACGTAATATCCTAGCAACGTGAAAAACTTACCACCGATGCAAGCGAATCCTGGAAATGTATTGCAGGTGGATTACAGGTAAAATGCTCATTTTTGCTTATCTGTGAATAGACATGCGCCTTACCAATTGCCACACAAGGTGCTATAAATGTTCTGGTATAGCGAATTGTAAATCCAACTTGAGTTTGGCATCAGTGGAATACCAATTGATCGATTGTCTCTACGTTCTTACACCTAAAGATAAAGGTAAGAAACGGAGCCTCTATGAGTGGCGGTTGACTCACATAACAAGTCCAAGGGGAACAATCACGGCTGCAGGCCATATTCCCCGTAATCGAATTTCAGGCTCTACTGGCCTTCCATCTCTTATAGCGCGTATACGAGCGCGTCTGATCATATAATCTGTCATTGAACCAGAGAATACTTCCCCGATTAGCCTATAAATCGATGTGCACATCGATAAAAAGATCTTTCAAGCCCAAAAAATCACGTACACGCCTGTTTGAACACTCAATCCAGTGGCAAGCCTTGAACCTTCTTCAATTCAAAATGAATAGAACAACATGAAACACTGACCCATTCTGAAGCGAGTTGAAGTGATATATCTTTGTAAAGATGGCAGGCGCGATAAATACAGGACCCGCAGAGGCATAAGTCAAGACGAGACCACTAAACAAAAACAATTATTTTTCGACTTGATAAGTTTACTGATGACATTGACTGACCTGCAGACTGCAGGAAGAAAAACAGAAGGCCGTACTAGCAATCTGAAGGGGCGGCCCAAAACTTCTCCCAAGCGAAGTTTACGATCAGTAGGCATACGTTCTGAATCCAAAAGACTTAGGCAACGAAGATATGTAGATAGACTCATAGGCGGCGCAACGAAAGTTTCCCTCGGGATCGACTCCACACTATCAACCAAGTCTTTATTGCGCGGGTCGTTCAGGGTGAGGGTTCGGTCTGGACGCTGAAACAGCGTGTCTGGGAGAAAAAATATCAATACAAAAAGAGCGCAACCTAAGACAATTCGTTCGCCATGAACCAGTGTTGATTGTGAAGAGAGCCATAAAGAGTTTATATTTACCAGAAAGGATCGCCCCAACTCGAGGAGTCCATCTCCAACCCATCTTAAATGCTATATACCCGCCAATCTACTATCCATCATCAACTATATAAGGGAAAAGTTACGTTCAACTTGGATCTCACAGCTGGAGCTAAGTGTGTTCCACTGAACGAAATAAGAACATACAAACCCATCATCCTTCCTCTTTGATGCACAAAGAACAAGCAAGGTATAACACCCATTCCCAAGACCGAATTAGTGAATGAAAGGCCCATCAATCCACGAAGTACAATCAACATCGCGAACGACGTCGACTGCGCTGAAGCAGCACTAACAATCGCTGTAAGTGCAGTGCAGACTAGGAATATCAATCGGTGTCCATAAACATTTGCAAAAGGCACCACGACTAAAGGAGTAATAGCACCGACAAGTCCTTGGGCTAGAGAATGATATGTCGCAACCTGGGGGGAAATGCCGAATTCTTGCGCTAGTTGGTCTACTGCTGGGTTAAGCATTCCAGTTGCTAATCCTGCTATCATCCCAAGGACACATATTTCTCCGAGTATGAGATATTTCAGCCACTGAGTCAAGTGAAAAATTCGATGAACAAATAACATCGCAAGAATAGCGTACGTCTGGATAGTTCAACGGATCCAGAGGTGAAGATGCTGGCTGTGGAATCAGGGGTAGACCGTTCCTATCTTGTTTCAGCCTCGTTCCTTGATCTCGAGGTACTGTCCCAGCCATGTTCGATGAAGGATAGCTCGTCAATGGCCTTTACATCGCACTCAGAATCATGCTTTTATACGATCAGGTATTTATTTTATGTCAAGAAAAGCCTGCCCTTTGAAGCACGGTTGAAGCAAAGTTCTCGATTGCATCTCGATCGCTGTAACGGATGATTCCGGTACCTGACGAGGCAAAAGAGAAACCAACATAATCTCCGTCTCACAGTGAGGGCCTACGAGGCGAAGTGATTGACTGCCCAGTGTCAAAACATGACAACAAACGCATGTACGATGTATTTCGCTTGACATTTGATGTCAGAAGCCTGCCAAGACGAACGTAAGTATCACAGGAAATTAGTAGCGGATATCGCATGCCATTGCGCGATGAAATCAATTTGTCAGACACACCGATCTGAAGCATTGAGAAATTATCGAATCTTTCCATGACTGATAAAATGCGTAATTCGGCGATGATGCAGAGCTACAACCCTGAAACTCCATTAATGAAATCCACCTCGAGTTTGCTGAGGTATCCTGGCTATTTCGTCAGCGATCGAGGCAAAGATTAACTCCCATTTGGTTTCCTTCTGTGATTCGAGGACCAGGCGTTTCCATAGATTGTTGGACCACTTTCATGTCCCTGCATAAGATATGTGCGAGGCAGGGTACGATACAGTGCATCCCTTGGGAGGTGATGATAAATGGGACGATTGTGCTTGTGATTTCTATGAGCGATGACGAGGCCTGCCCAGTAATAAATTAAAGATCAGGGGAGATTGAGACAAGTACATTGGGGCAAGATACCTCATTCACAAAATTATACTCTCCCCTCACGCAGACATAGCCAAGGTGTTATCCGAATCAAAATTATAATGGGCATTGCTTGACGTTGATCGTTAGCGAGCATATCCAGATAAGGAGCTGGACAACTTGAAGCCATTCGGTAATCCACCACACAGTTTTCGTTTCAGTAAGCGCCCCTCGTAACACAAGAGACGGATGTAAGAGGCTAAACAATTAATGCACCATCATGATTCATTGTCGGCATCAAAACACTTGGAGAAATCAGCCGAGCTGGCACAGGGATATTGACCAAGAAGAGTGGTATGAGTGAAGTCATGTCAAGACAATGTTGGTATTATATTGAGGCAGGAATATAATGTATACTATGTTGTAAAAATACTCAAATATGCGACTGTGTTCAAGCTGATGTTCAAGACCTACCTCTTGTGCCTCTTTTGAAAACATGTATGAATGGGTGGTGTGCTCCTTATGCATGGGCCCTTGACGTAATGTAGATTCGACAAATGGTACACTCTTGGCGTCAACGTTGCTCTTCAATTCTACCTGATTAATATGGCCATACTTTACATTGTTCTTTACATTGTCATGCATGCATTTCTTTCCTGATCTTTTCCTTCTGTACCTTATTGTAAATAAATCGATTTTACGATAACCGTCGCTGAGTTTCTTCAGGATAACATTTTTTGATAAATTGCCACTTGACCACACTATGTTTAAGAAGCCTTCCTGGATCTACATACACTAAAATACATTAAACTACTCTCACGCTTGTCATTGACTTTACCCCATCTTCCATATCCACTGCAGTTCATCCAAAGACACCCTTTTGACACTCTCCTTTTCACAAGAACAACCCAAGCTTTCTGCCACCCAAGACCGTGAACCTATGCCATGTTGTCTGTAAGGTGTCATCAGCACTTCAATATATGTAACTCAGCATACACCATTGTCAATATCAGAATACTCACAGAAATCAAATGAACTAGTGCAAAAAAATCAGCCGACAAGGGTATTGAAGGCAGTGTTTGGAGTCCAAGACAAAGATCTAACACGCAAAATAACATCATTAGTCGATACATGGAGTACCAGGGAGTATAACACGTACTGCTCATTGCACTTACTCCGCAGGACTAATCGGTGCTGAAGGGGATTTAAAACGGTAATATAATCCTCATGGGACTGTGACCTTCTACTCGGGCAATTTTCGTTGAGCATGCCTCTGTCAGTATAAACATCGCCTGTCTTCGAAAAGGACTTGTAACAACAAATCATTGTACTGGTCCACCCTTCATGCCTCGCGGGATAAAACGAGTATCATGCCATTGACTGATCACGATATTTGCCATGTCCCATAACCTGTTGAAATCAGCATAAGACAAGGATATTTAGCTTTGTTCCATCTCGGATAGACGCTGCGTCACTTACTCAACCCCGAAATGGAACATACAAATGGCCAGTATCCCCGAATTGAGTTGAACAAGGACCTTCAACCTGCGAATTGGACGAGGCAAATATCTGAACCAAAGATCCATCTTCATCATCTATCCAAAAGATCAAGGTGATCCTTTCGCGATGACAGCCATACTAAAAGAAGACGAAATCAACACTTTCAAATTGGAACTGCTTCTCCCCCTTCTCAATGCCCCAAACTACCGCACGTGAAGATAACGTGGTCTCGGGATAGTCTCCCAGTATGTCTCTCGTCAGGACTGAAATAACTCTGCGCTCTCAAGATCCAATTCAAAGAGGCCTCTGATACCACGACCTGTTTCAGAGTCGCTTAGCTGTAAACGCAGATGCCGATATGAAAATGTTCATTGTTCATTAGGCAGGCTTGCCTTCTGGGACCCTGAGAGCGTTGGGAAACCTCAAACGGAAATTTTTGGAAACGAGGGAGTTATTATGTATGATGAGCTGAGAACATATTTGAGGAGGACTTTTGAAAGATCAATGAAGCGGCATCGCAGATAACGACATCAGATCTTTTCCTAGCCAGCCAGTCTCAGAGATGTATTGCAGGAAGCAAATTCAGGACATACCGTCAGCTCAGGCCATTTTAAAGCCCTTTGAGGATTGCAGACATCTCATGAGCCTTTACCGGCAAGTTCATTATTTCTAGCCAAAAAAAAGTGACTTCTTGTAGATTAACCTCATCACCTTCATCAAAGTCTTCTCGGAGAACAATGGAGAGAGATGGCGGGCCTATCAGGAGCTGGAGTGTTTGAAGAGTCCGGGTATAGGATAAACACCGCACAGCAAGCACATGAAAGTTTTGATTCTGGATAACAGAAAGATCAGATAGGCTATGCCAAAAGGAGGGAGAAAAAGAAAGTCTTTGAAAGAACGACAATCGAAACGGAAGATGGAGTCAGAATCAAATGACAGACCATGAGACCATTCGGGTATTTCTAGCTGTGGATTCTGGACCCCAAGAACCTTCATCATCAAGTGACTGATTGTTGCCCCCACCTCATCTTTACAGCAAGTCCGAATGGTCTTGCGACGATAATGACACCACGGGCAAACAACTGTCAAATGGAGTCACAAGGTTTGATGTCAAGTGATCTGTCAAGTGGTTTGTCAGCTTAG
>Ga0153922_1000638_pt1 | contig 13761 bp, 14 predicted proteins | sample TSNJ006MetaG_FD_104723 | JGI IMG/M metagenome (GOLD analysis project Ga0153922, IMG submission 104723) | Attine ant fungus gardens microbial communities from New Jersey, USA - TSNJ006 MetaG | ecosystem: Host-associated > Fungi > Mycelium > Unclassified | place: USA: New Jersey, Brendon T. Byrne...
ACTGTCCACCGGCGGATACGAGCGCGGGCTACACCGAGAACACTTGTGCAAATGAGAACCGGCTGCATCACGAGGCCCCCCGGAACCCGATCCCCTGGTGCCGTTCGGTGTGGCGCCGTGAGGGAGGGGTGATGGCGCAGCGACAGGATGTCGAGTTCGCCGTCGAGGGTGATGTGACGTTGCGCGGCTGGTTGTTTGTGCCCGAGGGTCCCGGTCCGCGTCCGGGCATCACGATGGCGCACGGCTATGCCGGGGTGCGCGAGCACGGGCTGGAGCGCTTCGCCCGGGTGTTCGCCGAGGCCGGATTTGTGGTACTGGTGCACGACCATCGCGGTTTCGGGCACAGCGACGGCGAGCCGCGCTATGACGTCGACCCGTGGCGGCAGATCGCCGACTGGCGCCGGGCGATCTCCTATCTGGAGAACCGCCCCGAGGTGGACCCGCACCGGATCGGGTTGTGGGGCACCAGCTATGCCGGTGGGCACGCGATCGTGCTGGGCGCCACCGACCGGCGGCTGCGGGCGGTGGTCGCCCAGGTGCCTACGATCAGCGGCTATCAGCAGAGCCTGCGCCGGGTTCCGCCGGATCAGGTGGCTGCCCTGGAGGCGAGCTTCATCGACGACGATCGGCGCCAATTCGGTGGTGAACCGCCGGCGACCCAGGCCGTCGTGAGCTCCGATCCGGCGGTGCCGGCCGCCTACCGCTCGCCGGATGCCATCGCGTTTTACCACCAGCCCGCGCCCGAGGGCGTCTGGGACAACATCGTCACCGTGCGCTCCACCCGCGCCGCCCGCATGTATGAGCCGGGAACGTGGATCTCCCGGGTCTCGCCGACGCCGCTGCTGATGATCGTGGGGCTGGGCGACGCGATCACGCTCGCCGATGTCGCGCTGGATGCCTACGAGCGGGCCCTGCAGCCCAAGAAACTCGTCACGATCGTAGGGGGCCACTTCGATGCCTACCTGAAAGGGTTCTTCGACTCCAGCGGTGCCGCGTGTGGGTGGTTCACCCAACACCTCACCTAGCCAGCCCCAATAGCCCTGCCGCGGAGAGGAATACGATTATGACCGAGCTGCGCTATGAGGTGCTGGTGAACGATGGCGTGCGCCGCAACCGGGCCGAGCGGCTGCCCGACGGCAGTCCGATCGTGTCCTCGCCGCTGGCGTCGACGTTGATCGTGGGTGAACACGACGCCGTCCTGGTCGACCCGCCGTTCACCCGCGAGCAGGTGGCGCGGGTCGGCGACTGGATCGAGCGCTCCGGCAAGCGGCTGGCATACATCTACGCCACCCACGGGCACGGCGATCACTGGTTCGGCACCGACCTGCTGATGCGGCGCTTCCCGGGCCCCATTGCGTATGCCACCGAGGGCACGATCGCGATGATGCACCAACAAGGCACCCAAGGCCGGGCCGAGCGGTGGGACGTCGATTTTCCGGGCCTGATCCCCGACAGTCCGGTGGTCTACCAACCCATTCCCGCCGAGGGGTTCGAGTTGGAGGGCCACCGTCTGGTGGCGGTCGAGACCGGTCACACCGACACCGACGACACCACCGTGTTGCACGTGCCGTCCATCGGCCTGGTCGTCGCCGGCGACGTCGCCTACAACGGGGTGCACCAGTACCTGCTGGAAAGCGCCGGGGGTGGAATTGAGGCGTGGCTCAAGGCGATCGACAAGGTTGCCGCGCTGCAGCCACGAGCTGTGGTCGCCGGCCACAAGAACAAGGACCTGCCAGACGATCCGGCCATCCTCGACCAGACCCGCGACTACCTGCTCGACGCGCGGCGGCTGCTCGCCGACAAACCCAGTCCGCGTGCCTATTTCGACCAGATGATCAACCTCTACCCGGACCGGCTGAACGTGGGACCAGTCTGGTACGGCGCGTTGGGATTGCTGTCGTGATTCCCCGGGACCAACCGCGACTTAGGGAGATCCGTTGAGCGAGTCGAAGTCCGGAACATCTGTGCGCGACGAGCTGACACACTGGTTCTTCGATTGCTACCTTCCCCTCTGGGTCGGGGTGGGAAGCGGCACGATCGCACGAGGGCCAGAATTTATCCTCGACTACTGGGGTGTGCCCCTGCATCACTGCACGCCGGACGGGAGCGAATGGTTGCTGGATGCGGCCGCCGTGGTGGGCCTGCTGGAGCGCAATCACGTTGGATTGCGCGCGCAAGGCTACTCATACACCGCTGTGCCGGACTGGAAGGTGAGCGTGTATCACGACGCCGGGGCGGCGATTGAAGTGATCTGGTCACGCTGCCGCGGCGATGACAGCGAGATCGAACGGCTGGCTGTGCATTTCGAGGTTGCCCGGGGATCGGTGGGCTGGCGTGTGGTAGGGATTCAAAGAGCGCCGACGACTGCGATCTCGCTGAATACGGCATGGCACGGGACGAATTGAGCGAGCGCGTAGTGTCCGGCCGGCTGGTGTTCATTCCGGGCTTCCTCGACAACGCGGCGCTGTGGCAGGGCGTCATCGACCACCTGGCGCTACCCGGCTGGGACTCGGTGCCGGTAAACCTGCGCGGCACAGGCCACTCCGAGTCGAGCGGTCCTTGCGCCACGCTGGAGGCCTATCGCGACCAGGTCCTCGACGTCCTCGACCGCCTCGACCGCAACGCAGCGCGCCCGGTGGTCGTGGTCGGGCACAGCATGGGCGCACAAGTCGCCGAGCTGGTGGCCGGGCGCCGCCCACACAGCTGTGTCGGACTCGTCCTGGTCACACCGATCCCGTTGCAGGGCTTTCCACTATCGGCTGAGCAGGCGGCTGCGTTCGATACCGCGGCGCGCACCAGAGATCCGGCAGTCGCCGCCGCCGCCGGCAGGAAAGCATTATTGGTGTCCACCTCGCCCGACGTCCTCGACGCACTCGTTCGGTCCACCCTTGCGACCCCGCCGCCGACCGCGCTGGAAGCCCTGCACGGGTGGACCTCGGGTCATCCGCTGGGCACCAAACCCTCCATCGTGACCGCGCCGACGTTGCTGATCACCACCGACGACACCTTCGCCTCCCGCGAGCTCGTCCGCGACGCCGTCGCCAACCGATTCCGGCACGCCGAGACGGCCTACGTGCCCGGTGCGGGGCACTGGCCGCACGTCGAACAGCCCGCCGCCGTGGCGGCCATCCTCACCCGTTTTGTCGGCGGTATCGAACGCTCTGTAACGAGCCCATCAGCCGGGACCGCAGACAGTGACATGGAGGTCAACCCATGAGAGCGATAAAGTTCACCCACCACGGCGAGCCCAAAGACGTTCTCGCAGTGACCGATCAACCGCTTCCCGAACCAGGCCAGGACCAGATCCGCGTACGGGTTCTCCTCAGCCCGATCAACCCGTCAGACCTCTTGTATGTGCGCGGGCACTACTCTGGGGTCACCCCCGCCTTTCCGGCCTCCGTCGGTTTCGAAGGCGTGGGCGTGGTCGACGCCCTCGGACCCGGCGTGCACAAGCTCAGTGTGGGCCAGCGCGTCTTTGTCCGAAACTCCCAGGGCGGCAACTGGGCCGACTATGCGGTGATTCCCTCAGCGCAGGCGTACCCGGCCCCGGAGGGCATCCCCGACGAGCAGGTGGCGTCGTTGCTCATCAACCCGGCCAGCGCGATCCTGATGGTGCGCCACGTGCTTCGCGTGCCTCGCGGGGAGTGGCTTTTGCAGTCCGCCGCGAATTCCGAACTGGGCCGCATGATCATTAGGCTGGCCAAACGGGACGGCATCCGCACCCTCAACGTCGTCCGCAGAAAGGAGGCGGCCGCCGAACTGGAAGCGCTTGGCGCCGACGCGGTGATCGTCTCGACCGACGCACCCATCGATCAGCAGGTTCGCAAAATCGTGGGGTCAGAGGGAGTGCGGTACGCCATCGACCCCGTCGCCGGGCAGACCGGTACGGAGATCTTTCGATCGCTGCACCAGGACGGCAGAATGCTCGTCTACGGATCACTGACCGGTGAACCCATCCGCGTCGGAGAAGACCCTCGCTTCACGCTGTCGGGTCGCCGCACCCTCGAGGTGTACTGGCTCGGCTACTGGCTACCACGCCTGGCGGACAGCGGCTTCTATCCCAGCGAAGCCCCCGCCGTAGCCCAGCTCATCGATGAGATCGCCGAACTGATGCGAGAAGGGGTTATCGCGACCGCCGTCGGCACGAAGTATCCGCTCGCTGAGATCCACGCGGCCGTAATCGAGGCCGAGTCGGAGGCGCGCAACGGCAAAGTGTTCCTTGCGCCCAGCCAGTCTCACTGTCCACAGGCCGATACGAGCGCCGGCGATGCGAATGACACTGATCAGGGAGGTAGTCGGCGAGCGTCCCCGGCCACCAGCACCGATGGAGTCACACCTTGAGCATCTGGTTCAACGGCATCCAGCCGCACTTTCGGACCATCGACGGGTTATCAATCCGCTACGCGGAGAGCGAGGGCCGCGACGATCACGCCCTGCTGCTGAGTCCGTGGCCGGAAAGCCTTTTCGCGTTCGAGCCCACCTGGGCGCGGCTCGCTGAGCACACCCACCTGGTAGCCATCGACCTGCCCGGGTTCGGCCATTCCCAGCGTCGCGATCAGCTGCTCTCACCACAGGCCATGGGCGAGTTCGTGATTGATGTCGCCGACGCATTCGAACTCGCCAGCCCGCATGTGGTCGGCCCAAACATCGCCACCTGCGCCTCGCTGTTCGCGGCCGCACGGCATCCGGGCCGGTTGCGCAGCCTCGTCGTCGGCGGTGGTGTCACGGCTTTTCCGCTGCAGCTAGGTGGGTTACTCAAGGAGTGGGTCGAAGCCCCCGATCTTGGGGCATACCGCCAAGCTGATCCGCGCCAGATCGTCGGCGACGCCCTAACCCACATCGAGCGGTATGTCCTTTTGGACTTTGTCCGCGAGGACTATCTCTTTTCCTACGACGGAGACCGATTCGTCGAGTCCATGCGCTACGTGCGCAACGTGCCAACCGAGTTGCCGGACCTGCGCGATCTGCTACCAACCATCGCCACCCCGGTGCTGATCATCGCCGGGGCGCGAGATCCGCTGGTGCCACCGGCCAACGCCGAATTCCTCGATGAGCGGCTACCCAACAGCAAGCTCAACATCCTCGACGCGGGCCACTACACGTGGGAGGACGCCGCCGACGAGTACGCGGCGCTGGCCACCAGCTGGTGGGGAGGAGGCTACGCGATCACAGCATCGGCTACAGCCCACTGATCAAGACCACGGATCCACCAGAAGGCACATCTCGGACCCAGCAATCTGGGAACCGCTCATTCGCGCAACATCAATCCGCCGTCGACGGAGAGAATCTGCCCGGCTCAACACATAACCCTGGGTTTTAGGACAGCGCACCCGCGCTAGAGGCAGTGAAGAGGAGTCTTCGATGAAGATCGTTGCCTACGACGACGAGGGGGGCCGCCCGGCGATCGGTGTCCGCCTCGACGGCGGCGTGCTGCCCTCTGGCCACACCGACCTCGCGGCGCTGATCAACGCCGGCCCGCGCGAGCTCGACCGGTTGCGCCAGGCAAGCGACAGCCCAAGCCAGGTGGTGCACCCGAGGCGGTTTAGGGCTCCGATAGCGCCGACATCCGCACTGCTGTTCGCCGGCGGCAACTACGCCGACCATCTCGCCGAAACCGGCCTGCATCCCACCGAGCCTGTGTTCTTTGCCAAACTGCGCTCGGCGGTCATCGGCCCCGACGAGCCGATCAGGATCCCCACACCCGACACCCACACCGACTGGGAAGCCGAACTATGCGTCATCATCGGCAAACCGGCCTATCGGGTGCCCGCCGAGCGTGCCCACGAATTCATCTTCGGCTACACGATGGTCAACGACGTCAGCGCACGCGACGTGATGGACCGCGAACCGCTGCAGATCACCTTGTGCAAATGCCCCGACACCTTCTGCCCGCTCGGCCCGCACATCGTGACCGCCGACGAGGTACCCGACGTGAACACCCACGCTCTGGAAATCAGCACTCGTGTCAACGGTGTGTACAAACAGCGCACGACCACCGACACCATGATCTATTCCATCCCAACGCTTCTGGAGTTCCTGACCGAAACGGTCACGCTGCAGCCGGGCGACCTGATGAGCAGCGGCACATGCGGAGGCACCGGTGTCGGCCGCACGCCGCAAGAGTTCCTCCATCCCGGCGACACGGTCACCGTCGGAGTGAGCGGGGTCGGATATCTCAGCAATCCCGTCATCGCGGGATGGCCAGAGTGCACCTCTGGGCCGGGCACCATCTAACCGACTGACAAGGAGAAACAGTGCTACCCACAGAAGCTGACGTTGTTGTTGTCGGAGGTGGCCCGACGGGCTTGGTGCTGACCTCGATGCTGCGTCAGGCGGGTCATGACGTTCTGACACTGGACCGCCAGCCCGAAGGCGCCAACGCGTCACGGGCCGCGGCGATTCACGCGAAGACCTTGGAGGTCCTGCGGGAGTTGGACGTCACCGATCGGTTGGTCGCCGAGGGCGTTATGGTACCCACGTTCACGTTTCGTGATCGCGACCGGATCTTGACTCGACTGGACTTCTCCGCGCTGCCGACCCGGTACCCGTTCGTCTTGACCCTGCAGCAGTACCGGACCGAGAAGATCCTCACCGAGCGCATGCATGCTCTCGGTGGCCAGGTGATGCGTCCCTACAGCGTCACCGGTGTCTCGATCGATACCGACACCGCCGACGTGGAGGTCGACGGTCCCGATTGGCGGGAAGTCGTTCGCGCCCGCTTCGTCGTCGGCGCCGACGGCACCAACTCGGTGGTGCGCCAGAGCGCCAAAATTGAATACGCTGGCGGGACCTATGACCAGTCCTTCACGCTGGCCGACGCGCGGGTGGAGTGGCCGCTGCGCTTCGATGAGGTGCAGAACTTCTTCTCCCCCGCGGGCATCGTGGTCAGCGGACCGTTGCCCGATAACCAACGCCGCGTGCTCGCGACAGTCGACGACGCACCGGAGGTGATCGACGTCGACTTCGTTCAGCACATCCTCGACGAACGCGGCCCCACGGGAGCACGGGTGAAAGAACTGACCTGGTCATCGCAGTTCCATGTCCACCACCGCATCGCGCGCACGTTCCGCCAAGGGCCGGTGTTTTTGGCCGGCGACGCCGCCCATGTGCATAGTCCCGCCGGAGGGCAGGGCATGAACCTGGGAATTCAGGATGCGGTCGATCTGGCGCACACGCTGTCCGCGGCGCTCAACGGCGCCAGATACGCCGATCTCGACGGCTACGAAAAGCGCCGCCGACCGATCGCCCGCGCCACCGTCATTTTCACCAATCTGATGACCCGCACCTCAATCGTCGACAACCGCCCCGGCCAACTCCTCCGCAACGCCGTGTTCTCCCTGATCGGAGCCCTCCCACCCACACGTAAACAAATGGCCCTGCACATGGCCGAACTCGCCTGAAGAGGACGCAGGGATGACAGCACCGCGCCTCAAAGGCCTCCATCACATCAAACTGCCGGTCACCGACCTGGACACCAGCCTGAGCTGGTATCAGCGGGTGTTCGACGCCGAGCACCTGAGCCAGTTCGATCACTACGATGGCGCCGGCGCCCGCTACGCCGTGATCCTGCAGCTGCCCGGTGTCGACATCCTGATCGAGCTGCGGTGGGCCCCCGATGCCGCCACCGCCACCGCCGGCTACGACCCGGTCAGCCTCGTGGGCCGGCGGCGCCGATGACCTCCAGGCCTGGATCGATCACCTTGACGCGCTCGGCATCGAGCAGTCACCGATCATCACGGCACTCGCCGGTCAGCTGCTGATATTTCCCGACCCCGACAAGACATTCCTGCGTCTGCTCACCCTGCCCGAAGGTGGCATCCAGGCGATCACGATGAAACCGCGACGCGGCCGAACCCGAGGCCCGTGGATCGCGCCGGACATCATGAGACATCCATGAGGCTGAAATCTCCGGATCGCAGGCATCTTGATTTGGCCAGTCTTGGTAACACTTCGTCGAGGAGATCAGTTGCGCTACGAGCCGGGCGCGGGGTGCGTGCTGGTAGCTGACGAGGGCGGCACCGCGACTCGGGTGTCGTTGATCCGCCCCCGGCCCGCAGGCTCATCCGGAACCTTTTCGAACACAATCTGCTCGTCAGCGGGCACGGCGACGTGCTGCTCGGCGGGGATCACGTAGGCGCGAGCGAAGGAGGTGTCGAGTTGCGCCTCGTGCAGGTGGCCGCCGATAGTCCGGTCTCCTTGCACGGCCATCACGGCGTGGATGTGGGGCTTGCCGTCGACGATCTCGCCCGTGGCGGTCATCTCGGCTGGCAGGGAGTAGGCAGAATACGTGTGCGCGGTGGGGTCGGCGGCAGGGTTGGTGGACACGGTGAAGCTGTCGACGGCGCCGATCAGGGCCACGATAGCGGCATAGGTGATGCCTTGTTCGGCTGCTTGTGTCGTCAGGGATTCCATCAGTTCTGCGTGGCGGACCTCGAATACGTGCATGGGCTCTCCTTGGTGTTGTGGTCGTATTCGTTCGCCGACTGCGATTATTTGGTGGGGTGTTTGGGTGCAGGTTTCCAGACCAGTGTGCTGATGGTTTCCGCGCCGTCGGGCGCCGTGGTGATGGCGGACAACGTCAGATGGTCTCCGTCGAGCGTGCTGTGCCGTATTTGGGTCAGGTTCAGCCAGTTCGGTAGCAGCGACACCCTGGGTTGGTGTTGTAAGACGCCGGTGTTTTCGTCGACGGTGAACGGGCCACTGTAGGCGAGGTATCCGGCGGCGGCGGCCTCAGACTGCTCGGGAGTGCCCCCGCCCGTTTCGGGACGATCGAAGGCGGGCCGGTCCGGGCGCATAATTTGTGCGGACATGTAACCGTCGCCGGTATACATGATCAGGCCCAACGCATCGGGTCCCAGCGGATAGGTAACCGGGCCGCCGTGGTTGTCCCCTTCGGTGTAGGAGACCAGCTCCCAGGTCCCCAGAACGTCGTCGTGCAGCATTTAGTCCTCCTTGGGATTCGGCGAATCGGGGAAATCGAACATCAACCAGGACTGGTTGGATTCCCAGTCGGGGTAGCGCTTGGTCATTTCGTTGAACAGTTCTTCATCGGTTGTCGTGCTCACCTGCAGTTCGCCGAAGTCTTGCAGGTAGCGCTTGCTGTCTTCGATCGCCGACGGTGAATCGGGCACACCGGGTTTTTTATGCCCGGCGACGGCGATCTTCGGGCGCAGCGCCGCCAGCCGATCCAGTGCCTCGATCCAATTACGCCGGCTCTCCGGGGTGGTGCCTCCGACGAACATGTGGCATTGGTTGTAGAGCACGTCGCCGCCGACGACCAGGTCGATGGAGGGAACGTGCAACGAGGTGGTGTGGACGGTGTCGGTGCGGCCCTGCTCGATGATGCGCAGTGCGTGGCCCTCGAGGGTGAAAGTGTCATCCTCGTAGGGTTCGGCCGTTGTGATCTGCGGGGACAGTTGACCTGGCCACCATCGCCGGAAGAACCCATCCGACGGCCCGGATTCCAGCTGCTGGTGCATGATCTCCACCGACTTCGGGGTCGCGATCGCCCGAGCGCCCGGGAAGCGGTCGAGCAGGACGGTCAAACCGAAGAAGTGATCGAAGTGTCCGTGTGTGACATAGATCGTGGTGAGGTTGCGGTGATGCAGCGCAACCCAATCCGCGAGCGCTGTGGCCTCGGCGACGGTGGTCAAGGTGTCCACCAGCACCGCGTCGTACTCGCCGTATATCAGCGTCGAGGTGATCGGATCCCAGCCGAGCGGTTCGCCGAACGGCCTCGGCCGCTCACCCACGACGGCCTTGGCGGGTGCGGTAAAAACGTTGACGCCCAGTCGCTTCGGCGACGAGGACTGCCGCGCGGTCACGATGCCCCGTCCCGCAGCGCTGGGGGCAGGTCGCCGCCCATGTCGATGATCAACAGAGACAACAGATAATCGAGTCGGTAGCCCACCACCTCGATGTCGGGGTTGTCGTAGCTGGCAAACAGCAGGCTGGGTTGGTCGACGACGAGTTTGGTGTCGCCGTCCGGGTCGGCGTAGAGGAGGGTGCGCAGAGGAGCGTGCAGCATGACGACGGGGTCGTGGCGGAACATGCGTTCGGCGATGGTGTGGTTGCCCATCAGGTAGTGGGTCGCCTTCCAAAACGAAGCTGACCCCGCCATCGCCGCGGTCACGTCGCCGCGGTAGTAGCGCATGAACCCGTGCGGGGCATTGATTTCGGCGAGTTCCAGGGTGGCTTGCCAGTTGGCCATTTCGCCGAACCGGGCCCGGTCTACCTCGGGTACCAGGGTTTCGTACAGTTCTCGGGCCTCGTCGTAGGGGCGAGGCAGATGCACGATGAGCCGCCGCGACGGGTGCTCGACGGCGGTGCTGACTGTGGTCATGGCCTGGCCTGTTCGTTGGCGTAATGGAGCCCGACGTTGCCGATGTCGAGCGTGATGGACGGCATGTTGAGATTGACCGTGTTGTCGGGGTTGCGCCGGAAGACCCGGCGGCGGGTGGCAACCTGGAGTCCGTCGAAGCAGCGGTACTGGCCGCTGTAGTGGCCGACGAGCGTGCTGCCGAGAACTTCTGTGACGTAGTCCATTCGGCGTTGCAGTCCCGTTTCGTCGAAGTAGAACACCTGCTCGGGATTGTGGGTCGCGATCGAGGCCGGAAACCGCACCCGTAGCCGTCGCCATGTTTGGCCTGCCTCGTGCCAGGGTTCGATTTCTTCGGCGGTCACCCCGGGATAGGTGAACAGGAACGGGGTCGTGAAGTAATTCCAGTTGGCGTAACCGAGGAAGTACCCGAGGTGGAGCGCGTCCCACGGCGTTGGTCGCAGGTGACCTTTGAATGCGGCCCGAGCCGGAGCCAGGGTGCCCACCGCGTGCCCGTCGAGTGCCTGTAGCGCCACGGTGTCAGTGCCCGCATCAAAGGTCATCCGCCAGTCTGGCCGCGTGAACGGTGAAAACTCGATGTGTTCGTCCCCGGTATTGAGGGTCACGGTCTGATCGAATGTCGCACCGGGCGGCCACCCTTTCATCGCCCACACCGGGCCGCCGACTGAAAGGTCGACGGTTAAGCCGCGCAGCGTGTTCCAAAGCGTCTGGCCACCGGCTGCCTCCATAGCGGTGGCAACCAGGTCGTCTGTCACGCATCCCATCGTCGCGCGCCGTGCCGGCACTCGGATCCGCCTGTGGACAGTCTGAGTGGTCAGTCGTGTGTAGGCGATGGTGATAAAGGGCTGGAAGCATCCGGTCACCGTAGGCGTTTACACCTGGGTGGGCGCTGTAGCGGCGGTGCTGGGTAGATGGCGGTAGGTTTGCCCGTTCGCGGTGTCGCGGAGCTGAGGGGCCGGCGGGGCGAGTGCGAGGCGCTCGACCGGCTGGTCGACGCTGTGTGCGACGGCGAGAGCCGGGCGCTGGTGGTGTGTGGCGAAGCCGGCGTGGGTAAGACGGCCCTGTTGGATTATGTGGCCACGCACGCGTCGGGCTGCGCGGTGGCGCGTGCGGCGGGTGTGCAGTCGGAGATGGAGCTGGCATACGCGGGGCTGCAGCAGTTGTGCGCGCCGATGCTCGATCACCTACAGCGGCTGTCCGCTCCGCAACGCGATGCGCTCGCAGTGGCATTGGGCATTGGTTCGGGTCCGGCGCCGGACCGGTTTTTGGTGGCCGTGGCGGTGTTGGGTCTGTTCTCTGAGGTTGCCGAGCAGCGGCCGCTGATCTGCCTGGTGGATGATCACCAGTGGGTGGACAGCGCCTCGACGCAGGTACTGGCGTTTGTGGCGCGGCGGCTGCAGGCCGAATCGGTTGGCGTGGTGTTGGCCGCGCGCACGCCAAGCGAGGAGCTGGCGGGGTTGGCGCAGCTGGTGCTGGGGGGTTTGGGTGACCAGGATGCCAACGCCGTGCTGGATTCGGTGCTGGCCGCGCCGCTGGACGCGCGGGTGCGCGAGCGCATCGTCGCCGAGACGCGCGGCAACCCGTTGGCGCTGTTGGAGCTGCCCCGCGGACTGAGCCCGGCGCAGCTGGCGGGCGGGTTCGGTTTCGCGGGCGGCTCGGCGCCGTTGTGGGGGCGCATCGAGGAAGCATTTCAGCGCCGGCTGCAGGCGCTTCCGGCCGAGACCCGGCGGTTGTTGCTGGTGGCGGCCGCCGAGCCGGTGGGTGAACCGCTGCTGCTGTGGCGGGCCGCCGAACGGCTCGGCATCCCGGCGCACTCCGCCATCGCGGCGGCCGAGGCCGGCCTGGTCGAGATCGGCACCCGGGTACTGTTTCGTCACCCGTTGGTGCGCTCGGCGATCTACCGCGCGGCAACGCTTTCGGAGCGACACGACGTGCACCGGGCGCTGGCCGAGGTGACCGACGCCAAGCGTGCCCCCGACCGCCGGGCCTGGCATCTAGCCCAGGCCGCGCCCGGGCCCGACGAGGATGTCGCCGAGGAGCTGGAGAGCTCGGCTTCGCGCGCGCAGGCCCGCGGCGGTTTAGCCGCGGCGGCGGCGTTTCTGGAACGCGCCGCGATGCTCACCCGCGACCCCGCCCAGCGGGCCCAGCGCCTGCTGGCCGCGGCCAAGACGAAGTGCGACGCCGGTGCGCTCGACGCGGCACTGGGACTGCTGGTAGCCGTCGAGGCCGGCCCGCCTGACCAACTGCGTACCGCCGAGGTGGAACACCTGCGCGGACTGATCGCGATGATTCAGGGACGTGGCGCCGACGCTGTTCGACTGCTGCTTGGCGCGGCCAAACGCCTTGAGTCCCTGGACCCTGCGCTCGCCCGCGAAGCTCACCTCGAAGCGCTGGCGGCAGCGTTGTGGTCCGATGATCCGGACGAACCCGGTGCCTTGCGGGCGGCTTCGGAGGTCGCCCGTGCTGCGCCGGCCGGTCCGCAGCCACCGCGCGCGGTTGACGTCCTGCTCGATGCGTTCGCGACGCGGTTCACCCGGGGCTACTGCGCCGCGGCACCGATCCTAACGCGGGCGGTTGACCTGCTCCTCTCGCTGGACGTCACGGAGGGTGACGTCGGCCGCTGGCTGTTGCTGGCCGGTGCAAGCTGCAGCGGCAACGCCGCTCTGGAGCTGTGGGACGCCGATTCCTCGTATGAACTAGCGGTGCGTTTGGCCCAATTCGGCCGTGACACGGGCGCGCTCGTGCATTTGCAGTACGCGCTCGACTCCCTTGCCCGAAGCCACCTGCTCGCCGGCGAGCTGACCACCGCGGCGCGGATGATCGACGAAGATCGACTGATCGCCGAGGTGACCGGGAACCCGCCTGTTAAGTATGCCGAGATGGCGCTCGCGGCCTGGCGCGGCCAGGGATCTGAGTTGATCGAGCGCACGTCGCGGCAGGCGACCGCGAGCCGTCTGGGCAGGCTCGTCACCTTCGCGGACTACTGCAGTGCGGTGCTGCACAACGGCCTCGGTCGCCACGATGCCGCCCGTGCCGCGGCGTGGCGGGCATTCGAGCGCGATCCACTGGGGTACGGGCCCAATGTCGTGCCCGAGTTGGCCGAGGCGGCCTCTCGCACCGGTGACACCGCGCTTATCGAGGCAGCACTGGAGTGGCTGTCCGAACGCACCCGCGCGAGGCCGACCGACTGGGCGCTTGGCATCCAAGCCCGGGTGCGCGCCCTGCTCAGCCAGGGCCAGACCGCCGAGCGCTGCTACCGCGAGTCGATCACGCGGCTGGCGCGCACCCGCGCGCGCCCCCAGCTGGCCCGCGGTCATCTGCTCTACGGCGAATGGCTGCGACGCGAACGCCGCCGCATCGACGCGCGCGCGCAGCTGCGCATCGCCCACGACATGCTGCAGGCGATGGGCATCGAGGCGTTC
>Ga0153922_1000639_pt1 | contig 13755 bp, 14 predicted proteins | sample TSNJ006MetaG_FD_104723 | JGI IMG/M metagenome (GOLD analysis project Ga0153922, IMG submission 104723) | Attine ant fungus gardens microbial communities from New Jersey, USA - TSNJ006 MetaG | ecosystem: Host-associated > Fungi > Mycelium > Unclassified | place: USA: New Jersey, Brendon T. Byrne...
CCCTGTTTGTCGACAATATACAAAACTGCTATTTTTCTAACCAATCGCTAAAGATGAGTAATTTGCTCGATTTGTAATACTGAATTAAATAATATCAACGATTTAATTGACTACCACCTAAAATAAAACTCTCCCCATATTTGCTATCCATACCAGAAAGTAGTTATTGTTATAAATCAATCGCAAAACAGCACTGTCGTTAATAGACTGGAAGATGTATTGTGCCCAGCTTGTCCCGGCAAATATTGTGATAATGACACAGGCAATCCACAACATGATGAGACCATTGACCAAACCTAGGACAATACCGCCGATTTTATTGATGCCGTTTAATAGAGGAAGTTTACTGATCAGATTCAAGGCATGTCCGATGATTTTTAATATGATAAAAATGGCAATAAGCAAAATAATAAAGGATATCGCATTTAATATGAGACAGGTTAAATAATTGGATATGTATGCCGTAAAGTCATTAATTCCCAGGGCATCATAAATCTGTGAATTGTTATTTTCAATGAGGGCATTTTGTAAGAAGTCAGGTAATGGAAGCTCATTAATGACGTCAACCTGCTCGGTCACTTTATCGGTGGGAACAGTAATCGTACTTACAATTGTAGATTCAATGCTCTGATTAATAACCGTGTATACCGGTGTTTTCTGTAGTGCCTTTCCCAAAACCGGCATTAGCTGACTCGCTAAAAATAGCGCAATAACCATGATAAACATAGAAAATACGGCTTTAATAAGACCTTGTCGGTATCCGTTTAAAACGCTTAAAATTAGTATAAGTATAACAATTAATAAAATAATATTCATAGTCATCCTTTCAAAGCATTAAGTATATATCGTACCGGTGCACTTTTTCTTCTGCTTTTTAATTGAGTTTAATCTTCTGGATTGAAGTTTCATCGACTAATATAAATCTATTTTGAGCTTCTAATGGCAGTATGTTTCTGATTTTATTTTCAAAAGTATAATTAAACTTTTCTTTTCCATTATAATGATACATCACACATTGATAATCATTATACAGAATGATTTCCTGTTCAGATCCAATAATCGTTTGATAATCAAAATCAAAGTATTTCTCTAAGCGAAGCTTACCGGAAGTTGCATAGACCTGCAGTTTATATTTACCCGTTTTGCTTGCCTCATCATTATTTTCTTCATTTTTAAAAACGAAACCAATGTACTTGCTGTTTGAGAATATGCTTTCTATTTCCGCTGCCAGTGGCACCTCTGCGGTGATTTCCGGGGTTTCCTTAACAGAGAAAATAATAAATTCAGACTCACCGTATGCAGCGACTTCGCTGCTATTAACAAATTCGACTTTAGGGAATAGCTGATCATACTCAAATGTTCCTATAATATTGTCCGCCTGTTCTTGGCCGGTGGTTCCAAAGTTATAAAATACAATTTTTGTAGTAACGCCGCCTTCTTGGATATACAAGTAACTGACTGCCAGATTCTTGCCATCGTCTGATAATGCAATATCTATCGGATAACCTGTTTTTTCAGGGGATGCTTTGATACTCACCAGCTCAGTGCCGTCCTTATCGTATAAGTTGATATAATTAATTTCTCCGTCTGACAGCACTGCCGCTACAACTCCCTGATTTGCCACCTTCAGATTCTCTATAAAGCTTTCCGTATGAATCTCACTCACTTGACCTGACTGATTAAACAAGCGGATTTGACTTGAGCCAATATCACCAATGGCTATATAATCTCCTCTGACATCCACTCTTGGTTCTTGCATTTCAAAAGCCTGATTCCACAGAGGGTTGCCATTTTTATCAGAATATGATGCGCCATTTCTGCTGTATTTAATAAGATTGTCACCCGTAACCTGATAGTTTCCTAAAGTGTTGTCATTGTTCTCTATCACGTTGACCACCGTATAAGAATCATAAAAAGTACGCTGCCCGATAATTCCCGCAACCAGTAGGATGCACAATAGAGCAATACCAACATACATAATGAGGCGAAACCTTGAAATCGTACCAACTTGTTTCAATTTTTCTTTCGCAGCTTTTAACATATTTTTTACCTTGACCTTATCCTTCATACTCTATAAAAAACCATACCCTGCCGTGTGTTCCTCTATCAAGTAAGGGTATTGTAAATTATACGACATGACGCAAGATAAGTCAAATAAGCTCAGTTCTAAAAGGTAACTTTCTTTCAGGAATCAATACCCTTTATATATCCTCATTCTGTTTTTTGAGCGTCTTATTTTTTTCTTCCAAAGATACGACTCTGTGATCTTCCGTCAGCAAATTCATCTGGCTAATAGCAATGGCATTAAGTTTTTTTAACCTCTCACTTTGAGGCACTCCATCTCCAATAAATACGGCATTTAAATTTTCCATATTGGAGAGGCAAACAAGTTGTGATACATTGGCATAATCACGGATATTGCCTTTCAAATCTGGATTTGCAATACGCCATTGCCTTGCAGTCATACCAAACAATGCCACATTTAGTACATCTGCTTCACTAGCATATATTTGATTGATCTGCTGCGGGGTAATCTCGGCCGGTATTAGGTTTTCTTTAATTGCATCCGTATGAATACGATAATTAATTTTTGCCAGATTTCTTTTTATATCCCAACCTAACTGTCTTTGTTCTTCGGCCTTAAGCCTTTCAAATTCCTTAATTAAATAAATTTTGAATTCAGGACTAATCCACATGCCAAATTCAAATGCAATATCTTTATAGGCATATGTTCCGCCATATCGACCAGCGGTGGCTCTGAGGCCGATTGCGTTTGTTTTTGCCACCCATTCCTTAACGCTAATCTTATAGCTGTTAAGACCGGCTTGACTTCTAATTATGGCGAATTCGCCATAATTAAAATTAGGGTTATGTATTTGTTCCCATATTCCTAAAAACTCTACTGTATTTCGGTTGCGAAGCCAATCCGAAATGAAAAAATCTCCATCTTTAGCTCTAAGCATATCCGTTAAAGATATGTAATCTTTATCTTCAATTGTAGTCACTGTAATCTGAGTGTCGCTTACTAATATCTGATGTGCCATTTGAAATCCCTCTTTCTGTAAAGTCATTGTACAAAGTTCTGCCTAATACTGTGTCCTAATTTTTTATTACAATTTAAATTACCCTCCATTGACAATGTACAACACGGTTTTGAATGCCTTTACAAAATCCCCTGCTAAGCTGCAAGGCCGTATCAGGGGATTTCTTATCATATGCAATATAATCCGTATTTCTTAATATATCCTCTTCTGCCATAATAAATTAAAAAATCTTATTTGACCCCTGCGAACATCACGGCAATGTAATTGTCATTCCCGGATAAATACGATTAACGTCTTCTATTCCGTTTAATTCTCTGATTTTATCGACATAGGAAATGGAGCTGTAAAATTGATAACTGATTCCTGCCAAGGTATCGCCATCTTTTACGGTATATGTCTTCGGTTCTGCCGAAACAGCCTGAGTTATAGCCTCCTGGGTTTCTTCCTGTGGTGCTTCGGTTTCCGCCTCTGTCGGCACTGTCTCCTCTGTCGATACTGTCGACGGAGTCGACAGGGAGCTTTCTTCGATATTCCCATCTATAACTTCGACAGGAATGACATCTTCTGTTTCGCTTTGGGCTGCCGCCGCTGCATTATCTGGATTGTTTGAGATGACTTGCTCTGATTGGTTATTATTTATCATCGTTATCCCTATGACTAAGGCGAAAAGAATCACAAATGTCACCACAAAACTCATGGCATTTTTTAGGAACGCATTCATATATACCGGCCGCTGTCGATCACTTTCTGCTTGTCCCCTCTTAAATCGAGGGAACTCTTTAACTTTTGATTCTCGTTTTGTGGCTTCAGATATTTTTTTATCAACACTCGCTGCCTTGACAGCCGGTTCTTCTCCTGAATAGTTATTAGTTTCGACCATATAATTTTGCATCGCCTCATTGCGGTCATAGTAGATGTAATAGCCCTCCTGCCCTACCAGGCTGCCATTTCGGTAAACAAAGAAGGCCTCGTCTTTGTCTATTGGGTCGGCCATAAACAGTGTTTTGTTTTTTCCGGGGAAGTTATCCACATGAATTTTAGTTATTTTCTCATTTATCCCCAAAGATTTCCCCGGTCGGGTTAAAAACCAGCCAATGATTTCCTCATCATGAAAATACTTTCTTACTTCGTCATATATGTTTGTCCATATTTGGGTTGTAAGGCAAATATTATCCTCCTGAATCTTGACCTCCCGTATCTCTAGTGCGCCTTCAATGAAGGCAATATCGACATCTTTGTTTTTCACTATTTTCCCTAATAGGATGGCTAACTTCTGCTCGTTATTTGATTTTTCTGTTATCTGATTTATATATGTAATTACATAATCTTCTACGTATATTTTAATTTTATCGTTAGGCTTACCGACTTGACGGATATTTTTTGGTAATTTTAGCGTGTTTTTCTCCTCATCATATTTAATCTCTATCATAGCCTCACCTTCCTCAGGGTGATAGTATCATATCCCGTCTTATTTCTTTAGCAAAAGTTGTCAGTAAAAATTTATAACCTTTCCAAAGAATTCGTGAATAAGTGATTAAATAAATGAAGTTTTGTTAAAACTAAAATATATCTTTGTCAACTGAGGGTAAATTGGTTTAATTAAGGAGAATCCTATAAATGCATCTTTCATTAAAAGCTAAAAAGTATCATTGGATTGACAGTTTTGCTGATAATCCGATTGCCCATTTTAAAACAGAATTAGAATCGGCTTTAAATATGTCAAATTTAAAGCGTCATGAGCTTGTCTTTTTATGTGTAGGCACACCTAATGTCCCCGGAGACAGCCTTGGTCCTGCGGTCGGTACGCTTCTGAAAAGATATGGATGCAAAAATGTTTATGGTTCACTGGAAAATCCGGTGCATGCATTAAATATTCAAGACCATCACCGTTTAATCGAAAAAAAGTACAGTGCTCCGTTTATTATTGCCGTTGATGCCGCATTGGGCAAGAAAGGTCAGGCCGGTCTGATTACCATCAAAAACGGGCCTCTATACCCGGGAAAAGGCGTGGGGAAAAAACTTCCTCCTGTCGGTGATATGGAAATAGCCGGTGTCTTTGATATCCTTGACCAACCCCATGCTTTTAGCCTCTTAGTTCGCTTAAGCACCTGTATTTCCAACGGAATTTTAAAAGCTTTAAAGTAAGCTTCCTTTTATAATTCAACCCGACCCTCTAACGCCCTTAATAATGTGATTTCATCTATGTATTCCAGGTCCCCGCCTACAGGCACCCCGCTGGCGATACGGCTGACCTTGATACCGGTAGGTTTAATCAGTTTACTGATGTACATTGCTGTCGTTTCTCCCTCCAGACTGGAATTGGTGGCTATAATCACCTCATCCACATCTTGCTGAAGCCTGAGCATTAATTCTTTCAGCCGTATATCCCCGGGACCGATGCCAAGCATCGGGGATATCGCCCCATGCAATACGTGATAAACACCTTGATATTTTTGCGTTTTTTCATAGGCAGCCAAATCCCGCGGTCCTTCAACCACCATAATTTCTTTTTTATTCCTCCCATTGTCCGAGCAAATGGGGCAGGTTTCCTGATCGGTGAGATTATAGCATTCTTTACAATACTTCACATTCAGCTTAGCTTCTATAATTGTATTTGACAGGCTTTCTACCTGTTCCTCTGGCATATTAATAATGTGAAAAGCCAGCCTTCCGGCTGACTTCGCACCAATGCCTGGTAGTTTAGACAATTCTTCAATAAGCTTTGATATTTGCCCACTGTATAAATTCATTAAAACCCAAGCCCTCCGCCTAAGCCGCCGGTGATTTTAGACATGGATTGCTGTGAAATCTCCTCTACTTTCCTCAGCGCTTCGTTTGTTGCGGCAACAATCAAATCTTCCAACATCTCAATATCCTCAGGGTCTACAACTTCTTCAGACAGCTTTACCGATAACACTTCCTTTTTTCCGGAAATCTTAACTGTGACAGCACCGCCGCCGGAAGTTGCTTCAACTTCTTGTTCTTCCAGTTCTTTTGTTGCATCTTCCTTCTGCTTTTGCATCTTTTGTGCCTGTTTCATTAAATTATTCATATTCCCCGGCATACCTCCGGGAAATCCACCGCGTTTAGCCATTTCATTATCCTCCTTAATTCAAAACACATTTATATTTCTATATTGATTTTACTCATCTTCATAGACAATGTCAACTCCCTGGAGATTGACTTTATTAGGATCAAAAAAGATTTGTGTATTTTCTTTTTCCCCGGCAATCATCTGAGATATGATTTCAATTTGCTTTTCTATTTTTTCACTGAGTACATGCTCCAGCTCATTCTTATGGGCCGCATTATCGAAGTAGCTTTTGTTCATTTCTTCGTTAAAGCCCAAAATAATTTTATTATCGGGTCCCTGGTTAATCATCGCTGTCTTAAGCATAAGACTCATGCTCGTCGGTAAGTCTGATAAAATTGCCCCCCATTGTCCTATAATGGCCTGAATGTCCTCCGGTGCCGCCTGAGGCCGCGGCTTTATCTCCTCCGGCGGAATTGATGACGCTTCCGCCATGGCAATCTGGCTTGGCATATGATTCGGGGCTGCCGCCACAATACCTGACTCTAGCTGTTTTTCAATAAGGGCAAGGCGATTAAGTACTGAATCAAAATTTCTTTCCATAGAAGGTTTACATAATTTTATCAATGCCACTTCTACAAGCACTCTTTTTTGACTGGAGTATTTGATTTGACCGGATAACTCGGAAAAAATACGAATATAACGCATGAGTATATCTCCGTCAATGTTCTGTGCCTCTTCTTTAAGTATATTCATATTTTCAGCAGACATTTCTAAAACATCTTCGATATCCTCAGAATTTTTTACAAGAAGCAAATTTCTTAAATACCAGATAAAATCAGTCACAAATTGGGTCAGTTCTCTGCCCTGGATTATGACTTCCTCAATTAATCTAAGTGCGTTCGTTAATTCCTGACGGATAATATGCTTTAATAACCTGCTAAACACTTCTGTATCAACTGCTCCCAACACCTCAAGTACTTTATCATAGTTCAGCCGTTCTCCCAGATAAAAGGCAACGCACTGGTCTAATAGGCTTAATGCGTCACGCATTGAGCCATCTGCAGCTTTGGCTATGTAGCTAATTGCTTTATCTTCGATGTCCAGGTTTTCCTCTTTAACCAATTCTTCCAAGTGAACGGCAATGGTTTCAATGGTTATCCGTCTAAAATCATATCGCTGACATCTGGATAAAATAGTGATGGGTATTTTATGTGCTTCCGTTGTCGCCAGGACAAAAATCACATATGACGGCGGTTCTTCCAGGGTCTTTAGCAGTGCGTTAAAGGCACCGATAGATAACATATGAACCTCATCAATAATGTAAACCTTATACTTCCCCTCCGTGGGTGAATACTCTACTTCTTCGCGGATTTCCCTGATGTTGTCCACACCGTTGTTAGAGGCGGCATCTATTTCTATCACATTCATGGATGTCTGGTTATTAATCGCTTTACACATCTCACATGTATTACAGGGGCTGCCATTAATAGGAGTTAAGCAATTGACGGCCTTGGCAAAGATTTTTGCCACCGACGTCTTTCCTGTTCCTCTTGTTCCACAAAAAAGATAGGCATGACCGACTCTATCTAAAAGTAATTGATTTCTTAATGTTGTAACAATGTGATCTTGACCTTTAACATCTTCAAATCGTCCCGGACGCCATTTCCGATAAAGGGCTTGGTATGACATACTTTCACTTCCTACTTTCTATTCATCGCCAAAGCAGATGCCTAAATCTTTTGCTTCCTTAATAATGGACGCTTCAGAATCAATCAGCTTCAGCTTTCCGGCAACTTCTTCAAGGGGTACCGGCACAATTTCGTTTCCGTTAAATGCTACCATACAGCCATATTTTTCATCAGCAATCAATCGCCCGGCAGCCGCGCCTAAACGTGATGAAATAACTCTGTCATAAGCATCGGGGCTTCCGCCTCTTTGGGTATGACCGGGAACAACGATCCGGGTTTCCTGTCCCAGTTCGTCTTCTATTCTTTTGGCTAGTTCATAAGAGACTGACGGATAGGGGCTTGCCGCACGTTTCTTGGCCAGCTCTTTTTTATTTAATCCGGCATCCTCTATCGATTTGGCACCTTCGGCCACTGCAAGGATCGAAAAGCCCTTGCCTTCTTCTTGCCGCTTTTTAACAGCCGAAATAACTTTTCTAATATCATAGGGTACTTCCGGCAGCAAGATGATATCCGCACCACCGGCAATGCCGGCATGGAGTGCCAGCCAGCCTACCTTATGCCCCATTAATTCCACAATAAATGCTCTTCCGTGGGAGGCCGCTGTCGTATGGATACAGTCAATGGCATTGGCTGCGATGTCAACGGCAGTTTGGAAGCCAAAGGTCATATCGGTTCCATAAATATCATTATCAATTGTCTTCGGCAGGGATACGATGTTTAATCCTTCGCTTTTCAGCAGATTGGCTGTTTTCTGGGTTCCGTTGCCGCCTAAAATCACAAGGCAGTCAAGGCCCAGTTCATGATATGTGGCTTTCATCGCCTCAACCTTGTTAAAGCCATCTTCATCCATGACTCTCATCATTTTAAATGGCTGTCTTGATGAACCTAAAATTGTTCCTCCGCGGGTTAAAATACCGGAAAAGTGTGATGGCTCCATTAAAATATGGTCATTATACATCAGGCCGCGATAACCCTCCATAAAACCGAAAATCCGGACTTCTTCCACGACATTGTACAGCGTTTTAGCAACGCCTCTCATGGCTGCATTCAAGGCCTGGCAGTCACCGCCGCTTGTAAGCATTCCTATTTTCATCATCAAGCTCACTTCCTTCTATAAGGTTTTTAAAAACAGCATGAACTTCATCGCCAGAAATTCATGCTGCGTATATTTATTATAATCCGTGCATCTTGCTTCGAATCATCCCCATAAACGTTACCTCTACAGTTAACTCGGCCCAGGCACCCTCACGGCACACAAAAGGTCTTGCTTAGTGCTGCTTCATTCCTGACCTGACACGGTTCGCAAGTTTCTGTTGCGTAAGACCCAGGCGTCAACGCCACTTATAAAGGGCTGCTTTACAGGATATGACCCTCAGACAAGACATCACCCCTGCTGTAGCGGATTGCAGGTACAGGACACCGCTAGCTCCCCGGCTGCACGGAAGTTTTATGACATCTTTAATTCACTCAACAGTATAGCTTTTTTTCAGATGGTTGTCAAGGTTCAAATTTCTTCTTATTCAGTCTTAATTTTCTAAAAAAACCGGTCAGTAACTCTGAGCATTCTTCCTCACACACTCCATAGGTTATGTCCGCCTTATGGTTAAATCCCTCTTCTTGCAGCAAATTCATGACGGATCCGGCACATCCGGCTTTAGGATTCATGCTCCCGATGACGACACGGTCAATTCTGGCTTGGATAATTGCTCCGGCACACATCGGGCATGGTTCCAGTGTTATATACATGGTACACCCCTCTAAGCGCCAATCGCCAATAACCTTACTGGCTTTATTAATTGCTATTATTTCCGCATGTGCCAGGGTATTTTTTTGACTATTTCTTTTGTTGTAACCTCTGGCAATAATTATATCCCCGGATAACTTATCCGTGGATATAATGACACAACCAATGGGCACCTCGTCAATGGTCTCAGCCTTTTTGGCCTGCTTTATTGCTTCTTTCATATATTTTTCATCTATCAGCAATTTAAAAACTCCTTCTTTTTTGTTGTTAAGTGTCGGATCCATTCATTTTTCATGAATTGCACTTCTATCTCTTTTATGATAAAATAAAATACAGAAGAAAACAAGTACTGTAACTATATATGGAGTGAAAATTACTCTCAGGAGGTATCTCATGCAGATTAAGGGCTTAACAAAAACAACTTTATCAGACTATCCGGGGCATGTGGCCGCAACCGTATTTGTTGGCGGCTGTGACTTTCGTTGTCCTTTTTGTTATAATAAATCACTGGTTTTACAGGCAGACAAACTGCCCTCCATTCCCCTTGAAGAGGTTTATCAGTTTCTGGAAAAACGCCAGGGAGCACTGGAAGGCTTGTGCATTACCGGTGGCGAACCGCTGATGCAGGACGATTTATGCGATTTTATTTATAATGTTAAGTTGATAGGTTATAAGGTAAAGTTAGATACCAACGGCTATGACCCCACCCATCTGAATCACATTATTAAGAACAATTTAGTTGATTATATCGCTATGGATATTAAAAACTCGAAGGAGAATTATGCAAAAACTACCGGCATTACCTCCTTTGATTTAACCCGCATTAAGCTTTCCGTAGATTTATTGATGAGCAGTGATATAGAATATGAATTCAGAACAACACTCGTCAAGCAATTACACACCCTAGAAGATGTCGAGAAGATTGCTCTGTGGCTACGGGGAGCCAAGGCCTACTATCTCCAGTCATATATCGAAACCGATGACGTCATCATGCCTATTTTCGGCGGATATTCTAAAAAAGAGATATCAGATATGAAGAAGGTACTGCTGCCATATATCAATCATGTGGAAGTCCGCAGTATTTAATTGTCCAATAAAATCTTCATCTCATTGGCAAGGATAAATACTTTTTCATTTTTTGTATCTTTCTTCCATGCTAATGAAATTTTATGATTTGTATCAAGCTTCAGGTATTTGAAGTCGGCATTGTCCTTGACGCTGGACCAAAAATCAGTGATTGCAACTCCCATCCCATTTTGGACACAGGCATTCATCGATTCGATACTTCTTACATACTGAATCTTAGGGGTAAATCCATAATCTTCACAGCAAGATTTTACCATATCTGCCGCATAGGATACTTCATCATTGGACATCACGTAAAAAGCCTCATTCTGGAAGTCCTCCGGTTTCAAGTCCGTCTTATTTGCCAAAGGATGCTTGCTTGAATATAATATGATTTTGGGGATTTTGGTCAATTCCATTGTTTGTACGCCTTCAATATTATCTAATGTATCGTCTAAAGTTAAGATAGCATCCTCCTTATCACCCTTAAGCGCCTGTATCAAAGCGCGTACCCCATAGCATTCCAAACCAATCCGGATATTAGGATAATTTTCCGAAAAGGAAGCTAAAATATCCGGAAAAAAAACAGAAATATTCCAACCCTGCAAACAGCCCAGACGGATTTTCCCAATACTTTTCTGATGCAATTCTTTGGCCTGCATTTTTGTATTGTCAAATTCCTTGATGGAGGCTTCAAAGAATTTAAGGAATAATTCACCGGCCTGCGAAAGCCTTACGGCTTTGCTTGTCCGATCAAATAAAGCTAACTCCAATTCTTTTTCCAAAAGGGAAATCTGTTTACTTACTGCAGGCTGGGTAACATAAAGCTCCTCTGCTGTTTTTGTAAAGCTTAGATTTCTGGCAACGGCCAGAAAATATTCTACTTGCAAATCGTTCATGGGTACACTTCCTCTTGCACTAAGATATTTATAGTATACTTTCTTACAAAGAATTCTACAATATTTAATTGACATTTTCATTACTACTTCGTTATTTATATCATTAATAAATAGTTATTTTACTTTAAGATTAAATCAATGCTATAATGAAAATACTATAAAAAATTAGGAGGTATCAAAATGTCTGATGTATTTTATGCAAAAGGAAAAGGCAACAACGGCTACATTAAAAATCTAGAAGTTTGCTCGTTTAATAATCTGGATGGAAATTGCGGCATGTTCCAAATGGCACTTTATAAAACTAAAGAAGAAAAATACTATTTGTATGGCGCTTGCTTTGGCGGCACACAAAAAGGCGTTATGATCAGTAATGTCACTGACCCATATAACCCTACATTTGTAAAGCATCTTCAATTGGTTGACCCTGATGAATATCCCACAACCACATCGCCAAAATTACAAATTGCCGATGATTTGATGATTGTCGCCATGAGTGCGGGAAGTGGTCCCGGAGCGCTGGTGGAACAATCCGAACTGCAGAATATGAAATGCGAAGTAGGTATCCGTATCTACAGTTTAAAAGAAGACCCTGAAAATCCAAAGTTTTTAGGTTATTGGGATTGTGGTGTTCCTCATTCCATAGGTGTTCACCGCTTCATGTATAATGGCGGTCGTTATGTTCATCTCTCTTGTGAATGCAGAGGGTTTGAAGGTATGATTTACAGAATTGTAAATATCCAAGATCCAACGAATCCTGTAGAAGTTGGTAAATGGTGGGCGCCTCATCAATATGCCGACGGATATCCCGGACGTACTTTTGATCCTCACGCAGGACATACTCCTGCCTTCATGGACAAAGGCTGGATGCATGGACCGCCATTCGTCGTTGGCGACAAGGCTTATTTAGGATATTGCGGAGATGGTTTATATGTTTTGGATGTTTCTGATATGACACGCCCTATGTGTTTAGGAAATCTGAAATTCATGCCGGCGTTTGCCAGTGAATTGGCCGGAGCCAGAACCCATACCGCACTTCCATTACCCGGACGCGATTTAGTGGTTGTCACAAATGAAGGTGAAAGATTCCAATTCTTCCCACCGGGCAAGATTCAACATGCACAAGCAATGAACAATATCCATATGGTAGATGTGAGAGAGCCTGACAGACCTACATTAATCGGCGAATTCCCCTATCCGGAAGTTCCTGAGGATTTCCCATATCCTAACTTTAATGTGATGCAGTTGGATGCTCCCGGACCTTTCGGACCTCATAACTTACATGAACCTATGAGTGGGAAGCCATGGCTTGAGCAACGGGGAGACCGAGTCTATTGCTGCTATTTCCATGCCGGACTTCGGGTATACGATGTTTCTGATCCATATTATATTAAAGAGCTTGCCTATTTTATACCGCCGAATCCTAATAAAACGCCGGAAGAATCTTACTTTAAGGGATTCCCGGGACCAAGAAATGCAACCACTGAGGATGTCATCGTTGATGACAGAGGCTGTATTATTATTACTGCTTTAGATGATGGTTTCTATATTTTGAAGATGAAAGAAAATAAGTAAGTGTTAAAAATCAAGGAGGCTGTTTCAATTTACGACAGCCTCCTTGGTTTCTTTTTTTATTATTCAGCGGCTTTTGCAATCGCTTTTGTTTGATGAATCGTACCCCACGGATGATTGGGAGGCGCATAAATGGAATACAGCTTAATTTGCCTGTTTCCCGTGTTGGTTAGATTATGCCATGTTCCTGCAGGTATAAAAATAGCAAAATCATCAAATGCAAGCTGTCTGAAATACAGACGGTCTCTACTGTCCCCCATCTGAACCAGTCCTTGACCTTCCTCAATGCGCAAAAACTGATCGACGTCTGGATGCATTTCCAGCCCTATGTCCTCGCCAACAGGAATACTCATCAAAGTAAGCTGTAAATGGTTTCCTGTCCACAATGCGGTACGGAATGTGTTGTTGTGCAGTGTTGCCTTGTTTATATCTACTACAAATGGGTTCGGGCCAAAATCCGTTATTGCAGCGGAGGGGTATGATTGACGCGGCATATTTCCCTTATTATAATTGTTATACATGTCTCTTACACTTCCTTCCTTTATATATTATATGGTCTCGTAGTTTTCCCGGTTACTAAAATATGAATTTTCACGTTGACGCAACGCGACGCATATGATATATTATGAATAACTCTTTGCACTGCATCATGTTCGGTATTTGCCGAGCGTTCAATCAACAGTACAAACTGAGCAGGCGATAAATCCTTTGC
>Ga0153922_1000640_pt1 | contig 13754 bp, 9 predicted proteins | sample TSNJ006MetaG_FD_104723 | JGI IMG/M metagenome (GOLD analysis project Ga0153922, IMG submission 104723) | Attine ant fungus gardens microbial communities from New Jersey, USA - TSNJ006 MetaG | ecosystem: Host-associated > Fungi > Mycelium > Unclassified | place: USA: New Jersey, Brendon T. Byrne...
CTGATGGTTCGTGATCTCCATTTCTCCTCGTTCGATCAGTATTAACTTCTTCAACAGTACTCACAAAAGTGATCGTCTACGCCGGCATTGCGATCATTGCTACAGAGTTACTACCATTGACATTCAATTTGTTAGGTCTGGGTGTTGGGTCTTGGATTGATCTTTAATTTGAATGTTTGGTTTTCGTTTTGTTTTTTTTACTGTAAGAGTACTATATCTTTTCATGTTTAATTGTATAATCCTGTTATATTTATTTTTTGAGGACCGATACATTTTCGAGCGATGCGAGGCGCATCCAGTCTGACGTCGACCAAGTAATTTTATTGATGATGAAAATCAGCCTTGTTTTCTCAAATACAGTCCTATCGAGCAGTAATCATAACAGAAGAAAATCAATGATACCCATGTCAATAATTGGACGCGTTGGGAAAGAATCATGACTGTACATCAATCTCATCGAGTTCACAAGAAAGACACATGTCATCGATACACCTCGTGCGTTTCGAGCACAAGCGGGAGGTCCAGAAGAAGTAATGTGGCCAACTGAGATAGATATGTCCGTAGCAAGGGATCGTCTTGTTCGCGATTGTTGCAAGTCCCACAGTATGTCCATTCATTGAAAGTAGCTTCACCTCGTGCAACTAGTTGTAGTTCAAGCTTTGTATATTGAAAACTGGTATGTTTTTAAACGTGATTATATCCTCTGAACACGCCAAACATTCGCTGTGCAAACAAAGGATTGATCGCAAAGATGTTGAGCACTGTTTTGTCAATTTCTGATCTACATATTCACAAAGGACTTCAATTCTCTTGTCAGCGAGCGCTACCGAAGTTCTTCCCTCCGACGATTCTTGACGTACAACTGTTTAATTAACGATGGCGATTGTCTAGATGCAGTGGACCTAGTCCCACGGCTCGATTTCTTCTTTATGGTAACTTCCAACACCCTCCCTGTCTCGAATCACCTACCAGTGGGACTGGTAATCACTGAGTTTCTGCACCTACTTCTGATGATAGTGGCTGATAGATGTCTTGTTCGGGGAGGTGAAGAGTCCCGGCCGCTTGGGTCCGTTCTAAATAGACTACTCTGTGGTTGAGATTCGGATTGGGCTCTTTGAATTGACTGGGATTAGCCAGTATCCGAGAAGCGTAATGGTTAGAATGTACATTGTTGTCAAGCTGAGTGTATGGGGCATGGCACAGGACTTCCCTAACATCGCGTCTGTTCGAATCACCTCCATCTCCTTTCAAAATTGGATTTGAGACCCAATAATAGATATAACTGGTCGGCTTTATCATTACCACCTCCATGAGGGTCGCTGTCGTTGGTTCCGGTGTCTCTGGACTTGCTGCAACTTGGCTCTTGAATGAATACAGTGACCATGAGGTTCATTTGTATGAGGCTTCTGACAGACCTGGTGGGCACGCGAATACCGTTAGGTTCAACTCAGAAAATGCCAGCGTGGATGTCGATACGTCAGTACATCTGCTCGCTTTCTCGCGATTTCCCTTTCGTTAATACCGTATCCAGCGGCTTTGTAGGTGTATCATCATTTAAATTCTTCTCAACTCATCCATCTCAGATCGTATTCAACCCTCGGACCTACCCCAACTTCCTTCGCTTTCTTCAGCTCCACCCACCACAGGATGATGAAATCTCCGAGTTACCTCCATGGCCCCTCTCAATGTTCTCCTCTCCTCCGCAATTTATCAAAGCACCAAGCAAAGGCATCCGAATCTTACCCACCCAAATGACCTTTAGTGTGTCTCAGGATAATGGTGCTTTTGAATGGGCTGGCAAGAACCCATTGACTGTCTTCTGCCAGCCATGGAGGATCTTTGATCCGTCTATGTGGCGAATGCTTTACGATATATTTCGTTTCAACGCTTGTTCTCTTCAACTCTTGAAAAAGCCTACAAAAAGGAGTCTCAGTATCGGTCGCTATCTCAGAGAGGAAGGCTACTCGGACGCGTTCAAAGATAATTACCTCATTGTATGCTATCTAAACGACTCGGGATAATTCTTGTACTGACCACTGCCATAGCCTATGACTGCTGCAATTTGGAGCACTCCGCCCACCCGATGTTTTGATGATTTCCCAGCGCGGACATTGGTATATTCACCCTGCCGTTCTCTCGAGTGATACACTAACTTGCTCTCAGATTCAGTTCATGTACAATCACAACCTTCTACAGATCAGCGAAAGACCCGACTGGATGACTATATGCGGAGGAAGGTCCGCAATCTTTATTGTCAAAGGTCTTCGTAGACGCTAAATAGTTGAGACTTCTAGTCGTCGCTATGTCAATCAAATATTAAGTCGGCTCCCAAAGCCGCAGCTACATCTGTCAACCAGGATTAGTCACGTTTCTTCGACCCTGAGCGAAGGTGAAAAGCGCCAGAAAGTCGAAATCACCACTAGTGACAACGAGAAACTTGTTTACGACCATGTCATATTTGCGTGTCATTCCGATGATGTGCTCCGTATCCTACAGGCAGGAGACATGCGCGAGAATGAGCAACAAATTCTAGGCTCCTTTGAATGGAATAAAAATGAAGTCGTGCTGCATAGTGATCCTTCAGCGAGTGTCTTTATCCAGATAGAGAGATAAGATACTGAACGTAACCGTAGCTAATGCCGAAGAGCCGGATGGCTTGGTCTTGCTGGAATTGCCTAACTTATTCAGGTGGACAAGATGACAAGACAAATCGTGTGTCGTTGTGCGTATCATCTTTCATTCTAGTCGGGATCACTTGGATTGACGATCCGTAGGACATGTGACGTTTTTGATATTGTCTTGATTGACTCAAGGCCTGACCCCTCCTCCCCTCCCTAGATGGCATGAACATTTTACAGCATATTCCAGAAAGGATTTTTGGTCTTGTTCTCGCCACTCTCAACCCTCCGCCGGAGGTCCAGATAGATGAGAAAAAAGTCCAGGGAAGATGGAATTACAAACATCCAATATTGGATGAAAAGGTGCGCCTTTTGATTTTTTCCTTGGACTTGTGACCGAAAACCACGTAGGCTGTATATGCGCAGCAATCAATATATTTGATTCAAAATAAGCGCTCTATCTCGTACGCAGGTGCTTATTTGAAGTACGGATTTCATGAAGATGGTTTCACGTCTGGGCTGCTGGCTGCCTGCTCAGTGGAAGATGAATCACTTTACGAGCGTATACATGCTCGATTTTCATCCTCTGGATCTGAAGACCTCGGAAAAATCATCATAACGAAGAACGTGTCTGTCCGGCCGCCATTCGATATTCAAGTTGCCGATCACCACTTGTTTATCCAAGAAGGAACAGTGGAAAAGACTGTTGCAGGATTATTTTCAGCTTTTGAAGCGTCTGGGTATAGGCACCTTGCTGGGATCTTGTGTGGGACTGTCCTGAGGTTTTGCAGATTATGGGTTATTTGGTTATTGGTTGGTGCAACCAGCCTGAGAACAAAGGCTTTTTGACCCTGTCGCTACAATATTGATGCCAAGTGTATTGTAGCTCACTGAGTAAACATGTAGACATGTTTAGTAATTGGCACATGCATTGAAGTGCTCATAATCAATGCTCACTCTTTCCATGTCTACCCAAATATGCTCTATGAGGATTTGTTACTCTCATTGAAGAATAATTACTGATGATCAAGACTAAAGCATTACTTGATGATTGCCAAGCAAATATCATTTAACTCAGAATAACACAGAAAACTATGAATTCATTAAAATATCTACTAAGACTGATCATGCTGTTAGCTTCAGCTCCATTCAGGGAATGAAGCCTGCTGAGCTCCCGACCCACGTCAAGGGCGCATAATAGGTCACTTTGTCAAGGTAACCCAACCGGGAGAGAGGCTGGCCTTGGCATGCACCTCACTTGGAGATGCATGTCTAAGTCAGTACACCATTTTCACGCGCAAGTCACACAATATATTAATGTTTTTACTACGTAGTATGTTTTCACGCAATATGTGGGTTGACCGCGCACCTATGAATTGTCCAACCAATTGATATTTCAGAGCATCAAGACGTTGATATGCTGGCCGGTGTCCTCCAACCTACAAGATGTCAAAGCCGTATGACTGGATCGATGCCGCACATGTAGATCCAGAGCATACGACTTGGATCAGGTGGCAATCATCAGGGTCGCCAGAACATGATGCCGGACACCAATCAATGGCTGCCACAGGACAATGCCAAGCATTTGCCCGTGAGGACGTACAAAAAAAATCGGCGACGCACCAGAACATGTTTCATTTGCCTCCGATCATCAAGCAGCATGCTGGACGCCAATTAAGGCTGCCACAGCATGATACAAAGTGATTGACCTAGAAGGTCCCATTATCAGCCGGGTACATCGAACACGCACCTTGTGGCCCAGAAGACACGGCCAACCGCCAACCATCGGGCCACCAGAGCACAATGATGAACATGGATGATCGACCAATGCCCAACCTACAGGACGTTAGAGGTTGATCTATATGGATAAACCAGCAACATACCTCGTGGCACAGATCATACAGCAGACAATGCCATGACGGCAGGCGCTGGACCTACAAGTTGTACCAGAACGTGATTAGGAAATCGGTAACACATTCTTTTAGTCATAATGGCTGCTGAAACACTATGCCGAGCACGATATACCTACAACACGTTAGTGTTGGACCAAAGTTGTATAATCAACAACGAACCTTTCAGTCAGAGTGGCGAACTGATCATGCCAGATACCAATCAGCAGTGTCACAAGAACATGATGCCGGGCGCCAACCAATCCTCAGGCTGCCACGACACGATGCCAAGCATTTTACCTACAGGACATGAGTGTTCCATCGATGAGTGAATCGATCACTAACGTACCGTGTGATCCAGGACAATGCAACGGGCTATGGCAAAAGGCCAATACTTCGATCCACCAGAGTACAATGCTGGACACCAGCAGGGGGGCACAGCACGGTACCAGGCATTCGATCTATAGAATGTCAGAGTTGCACCAATGAATGAATTTTCGACGCACCATTTGGGCCAGAGCAGGTAGGACAATGCCAGGCGCCAATCATAGTGGTCGCCTGTTATGCATGCCAATCGACCCTACCCTGGAAAGCCCCACCAGGCGGTCACGAAGGCAGCGTACTTCCATGCCAAGCGCCGTTCACGGCGCTGTTGCATGAAGTAAGAAACCGTAGTTGGTTGATCAACCTACCAAAGAGCTACAGGTTTATATACCCAAATCCTCCGCATCCCGTGACCTGGGGAATTATCCCCGTCGGCCGATCCAAAAATAACAAGAATTCTATTTATATTTGGAACGATACATGCGGGCGCCCAGCTTAAGTAAACCTTATTGTCGGAACGAAGCTGGAACTAGGTTAACTCACATCCGAGACATCATATCATGTAGGGTAGAAACACCTCACCTTCGTTGACAGCGGAAGCTCCATGCTTAAGTTGAACTAGTTGTATATAATTCACCACCCTGTCCTAACTGACCTCAGTTGTCTACGCTACTTGGTAACATTTGAGACACTTTATCTAATACCTTCATTTCATCTTCGCTTTTCAGATATTCTCATGATGATGATGTCACTACATACCGGATAGCACCAATAACAATAAGCTCTCTAAATCCGAACTCGGTGGACTCATGCACGTGAAAAAAATGTTCATGCACGTGAAACCGCCTTTGTTAGTTTGAGATATTCCTTTGATATTCCCTTGTCATATCCGAGACATCCTACACTAAGACATTACTAGTACGTTTTTGTCATAGCCCACTCAGATAGCCGAGTAGACGATGTACCTTTCTCAGTCGTTCACCTGCTAGGTGAGGTGAGCTTCTCATGTAACACATACTTAGATACTTTACTAACCATCGTCGCGTAGTGATATTGTTCCTTAGCGACTCCTTTACGCCACACCTGAAATAAACTGACTCTTTTGTTGTATCAAAAATAGATATGACTCTCTGAAAGATCGGTCTCTGTTTCTGCTATTGTTTGTGTAGTGAATTATAGTTTGAAAAGCAATGTGGCTCCAAATCACTGAGACATAACTATGAGCTTACCACTCATAGCTGATGATGTTGGAATGGACTGACCCACCCTTGCAATGTAGGAACGAAGGAGGCGGATGGTTACTCATACCCGCGACGCAACGGCAAACTACTTAGACAAAGGGTGAACTACCTGGACAGCAGGTAAACTACTTGGACAAAGGGTGAACTACTTAGACAGCGGGTAAACTCGTAGCTAAGGACTCTCGTAGTATATGGTCTCTGTCTTGTAGACCTCAGTCGTTATCAGTAGAGGTGATGTCTAAGCTTCTATTACTTTCTAGATGAAAACCAGAGTACATTTGACATCCTCGGATTCAGCGCTGAGCGTACTACACGATATGATAGGTCGTATTCTTTGGTGTGCACCCTTCGTCTTTCACAGCAGCCGGCATTAATCGACTCTTCACGCTTTCAAGCGAAAAGCATGTTACTCTTCTAGGAAGAGATCCATCCCATTTTTTCACGTCGCACGTATTATTGTCGTTCATCTTGGAGATAATGCATACTGCAACATAAATTTCAAAAATAGATTTGGACTAATGGATACACCTGGTGAAGCCTTGGCTTGACGGGGTCATTCATTTGGTGTCAACTACCATGTCATCTTGTATGAAATACTTATGAACAATCTGCATTTGTAATTTTTTAGGTGAGCAAAACCAACTGGCCTGGTTGTGGAACTCTATACCTGGTACAAATCTATTTGGTACCCGTTTTGATGTGTCAATATGTGCACATCTTCCCCAAATACAGTCACATGGTTACCTGGGATTATCAGCACAGGACATCTTTGTGAATGAACTGTGCTATCACGGGCCAGTCTGGAAAGGCCAGCTCTAGTTCCTTCTTCACACGTCCCTAATGCCACCAGCTGAGAAACAATCCAAATGGATTCCAGGTCGATATCCTGCTCCTGGTACATCTTCTATCGGTGATGCTATCCGTCAACGACGAGGAGAGAGAGGAATAACGGCTCTTGATGCCGCTCTGTTGCATGTCCCTGCTGCTGCGGAAGGTTGGAATACACTCTTGGGCGCTGTGAGGACAAAAGGGATGCTAAGTGGCGACATAAGAGAATTGATCGTGAGTGTATATCGTTCATTGATCATGAATTGTCATGTTAGATTGTTGGTTTTAGATTTTACGTGTAGCTGCTTTGAATGGTGCTGCGTATGAATGGATTCAACACGAGCCCATTGCGAGACAACATGGATTAACGACAGCTCAGCTTTATATAATTCGAGATACTACAACACCTTTGCCTCCGGCCAAAAACCTACTCGATCCTTTACAAACTGCTGTACTGGTTTTTTCAGATCTTAGCACTCGGAAGGTGAATGTTTCGGATCGGGTGATGAAGGATCTGAAGAAAGAATTAAGGATTTGGGTCAAGAAGGAAATGATATGTGAAGAGGGAGTGGATGTGGAAGAAAAGATGAATGATTTATTGGCTGAGATTGCGCTGGTGATGGCTACGTATAATATGGTTTCAAGATTTCTTGTTTCAGTTGATGTGGCAGGTTTTTCGGAGGAACCTGTACCTTGGCCTTTGAAACGTCAAGAGGTATGTTCATTTATATGTCTTTTAATTCAATTTTTTTCACACATGGGAACAAAGCGTGTCTTCCTTATCCCCAAAGAACATCCGACACATTTTATCCATGGTGTGACCCTCGAATCGTCATCATCCTCTGCACCCTATGTCATTTTCGTGAACTCTCTTTTGACAGATTATACTATGTGGTCATTGGTTCTTCCCTACTTTATCTCAAGAGATTACAACATCGTCTTGTTTTCTCAGCGCGGTCACGGAGAATCTTCACTTCCCACAGCAACGGACGACCCTACTACTATTCCCTCCTTGGCCTCTGATCTCCAGGTCATTATCTCTTCGCACCTTAATATCCCTTCCAACAAGATCAAAACTATCATTGGTGTTTCTCAGGGAGGTGCAACAGCTCTTGCTTATGCAGCTCTTTCCAATGTCGAAAATTCTCCTCAAAGTATTATCGTTTGTGACACGACACCTCGCACACCTCAAGGTAATCAAGCTGCTTGGGAAGAACGAATTCAACTCGTTAATGGAGATCAACTGCGTATGAAACGTTTAGTAGATATAACTATTCCAAGATGGTTCCCTCCCGGTTCTTCAATCTCATCATCATTACCGCACGACAACAGAACAGAATGGATCTCATCCCTCATCACATCCACACCTGTACCCAGCTTCCAAGCTGGTGCAAGAGCGTTAGGTTCTTACGACACTCTCGAACTAGGCGTCCTCAATTCTTCAATTCCCAATATTTTATTATTAGCGGGAAGCTTGGATGGAGGAGGAAAAGTTGGAGGGACACTCAAACAATTTAGTCATGATTGGAATGAGAAGAGAAAATTAGAGGAAAGAAGAGAAGTTGAATATGTTACAATCGAAGGATCTGGACATTTACCTATGGTGGATGAACCGGAGCAGTTTTGGAAGGTTGTGGATAGGTTTTTGGAGACGGTTTGAGAATATATACACAAATGTCACCCTTTCTATCCCTTTGAACAAGGCGCTTCGTCAAATCGATGTGTAATTGACAGCATGTTGTCCTGACGATTCTAGTTGTCAACTTTGATCCATATATCTGAAATAAATGGCTGCGGCTGACACCCATATTGGGGTTGCAAGAAAGGGCGAAACAATAAACCTAGTCAGGTAGAACCAGAGGACGTGGGCGAGTAGAGGAGTTGACTTCCGTAAGGAAGACTTTGGTCAAAATCATCACTCTAAAAATCGGTAGGCTCTTGTTGTGCAGAGGGTTCATCCAATGCTACGCCTGGGGTACTTTCTCCGGAAAATAAGTCAGGAGATTGGCTAACATCATTAACGAGTTCTCCTTCAATGTTCGCCTGATCTTGATCATCGTCCGAAGTCTCTTCGTCATCTTCGTCCCTATCATTTCCTGCCATAATCTCATCATGATCTTCAAGGTTCATCATCCCAGAAGACAAACTTCCAAATCTAGGGTCCCAGTCGAGTTCTTCCGGTTCCTCGACTTCGACAGCTACACGTTGTTTCCAGTCAAACTTTTCTCTGAGCATGGTCACAGCACGAATGGCTCTATCGACACGACTGTCGTGCGCTTCTCTAATTTCTGCGCACTCAAGTAGGACGTCTTCGTATTCTGGTTTCTTGGGTTGATGAAAATGACCGAACCCATTCGGTGCAGCTGGAGATGGTGCACCGAGAACACCGAGAGACCCTCGTGTGGACATATGTTCGGCTAATCGTCTGACAGTCTCTGTTTCAAGTTTCAATATATCTAATGTTTGTTGATTGCGTAGTAATGGCGCAGCCTCGGTATCGAGTTCCTGCTCGGCCATACCAGAGAATGGATGTATCGCGATTCGTTCATAAATGTTATGCTGAGTTGTCGGACCACTAATGTAATTTGCGCGAATGGATTGTGTTTGAAGTAGTGCAGTGGAGAAATTGAGTGTTTGAGATAAGAGTATGTTGTATTTTGATAGGATATCTGGCCATGAAGGCATTGCGGCCAAATCGCCATTTTGAATCGTCCATGCGAGATGATTTATGGATTCAATGATTTGGCTGGCTTTGAATTTAAGAGATTCAAGCTGTGCAATTGGAAGAGATGCTGGGACGAGCACGGGAAGATGATTATCCGAGTTGTCTGTCATCGCAATAAAACAAAATTACGGCCCGCTAGATACCGTCCGCCGAGCACAGCTGCCTTGATTCTAGCATCAAGTGTCAATTTATCTGTGATTACTCGCCTCCAACACATCAAAACTGGTTTTTTTCGGTCGCCTGCACTTGCGAAGAAAGCCCAGGCGATCTGGTTCACCTTTACCCCTGGACCAAAGAAATGGCTCATCATTGGCAACTTGCTACAGCCAGTCACATTCCACTTCTTTCTTCTAACACAGAGTCTTCCAGACAAAAGACAATTAGATTTTCTGGCATCCTTCTTTGACCTGGTTCTGGATTCTCTCTTCCCTCCAGGCTCTCTGGATATGGCCAGTCCTCGTCATATGCAAACTCGGTTTTTCGGTCACTCAAATATTTTCTACTTTATGCGACAATGTTCATGATACGTGCATAGAACTGGATTTAGTTTCTCTGTGTTGTTCATCGGTACGTACTATTCGACGTATAAAGAGAGTTGTTCAATTACATCTTACAACTTAGATACGAGGAGCTCGTCGAGTGAATATCACCAATAGACCAATCCATTGATATACTGGTTTTACGAGACCATTTCTGACATCCATTGACCGTGATAAGAGGTTTCATCCCATCAGGATGGCGTCCGCAAGGAAAGGAGAACAATGTTCATCCATCTCCCTCTGAAATTGAAAGGTGAGTCCCAGCTTAGAATTGAAGAGACTAGGTAATCTTAGCAAGTATGTCCTACCACAAAAAAGAAGATAGTTTTGATCCAGAGTTGAGTTATTAGCCCTGGCCAATGGTACCAGTCACTGAATTGGTGACACTCTTTCGAGCCTGTAACTACTTGCCATAGAATTCAGTCGTGAATACCCTATGCAGCTACCCAACACATTGTAGCTCTCAAGGTTCAAATATGTGTCAGCGAAGAGAGAAAACGTGATTATAGTGAACAAGTTATGGATAATGTTAGGAGGTGGCTGGCAAGAGATCGCTCCCAACAAGACTGAAACTTTTGTCTTCGTTCGAAATTTCAACTGAAACCTTGGAGGTAATCAGTGCACTTTGAAATTACGCTCGCTGAACTGAACGATTCCGATCTCCTGTAGGACGACTATTGGCAGAACACCTCAGCTTTATCTCTCTCCACACCCCAAACATATCCATAATCTTGTTGGGGGCGGGATTATCACTTCCTGAACGGAGGAGGAAAAAAAGAAGAGAAAAAACGATAACAATGCGCATCCAACTCTTCCCTGGCCTATTGCTTGTCTTGTTGTTCTTGCTCTCATTCGTCGGCACTTGTCCTTTACCGAAATTAGAACGGCTTGGTCCATTCTTTCAAACCCCTTCAATCTCTCTATTATCACCATCAGAAGCAGCACCGATAGTCCACAATCCTGTTATATCCCACTACACTCTCAAATTCGAGAGATATTCAAAGTGGATAAAAGATCGATCCAAGTCTTTCTGGAAATCACGAGAGGATCGTCAGGACGTACGAGATTATGTTTCACCATACCTTACCACGTTCGAGGCTAAAAGAAAAGCCAGTTGGTGGGTGTCATTGGACTTGATCCGATTATGGAGACATTTTTTATGGGAGATGGCACTGCCGGAATGGCTAGGAAGCATTGACGCCAGAACCGAGTGAGTGCTGATTACAGTTGCTGCAACATGCGCATCCTGAGTTTGTGAGACAGAGAGGATTTTTTACTGTTACGAGCGATGGAAAGACCCCTGTATATGTCTATCGAGGGTCAATAAGAGGGTATATCAGATGTATGACATGAGAGGGAATGCGTTCTCCCGTTTCCTCGGATCTAGGTCTCGGCTTTTGCGTTCGTCTAGTGTCTTCATCTTCATCTCCCCTGTTGACGGTCTAGAGGCCTTTCCAATTCCTGGAATCCAACCGTGCTCCAGCAGAATTTCCAAATATGGAATATGGAGGGCAACTGCATTCCAGCCACGGTTGACTCTGTGAAAACCAATAATTCATATAACATAGCCTTTTTTTTGTACCAGGCTGACTCTGAGGTCTCTGAACATAGCCCACACTCATGGGTTAGGCTTTCTCCCAACTCATTACAGAGATCGCATCCAGACTAGGTAACCTAGAGTACAGCTGTGTTCCAGGCTCTGAAGGAGGAGTGCGGCTGAGTTCCAGAGGAGAACGAGGGCTAGTTCTCACGAAACTGCTACTCCTTGTTATTTTATCAAATAGGAGAAGAAAGATTCTAATCAGTGCAACTGGTCGTTAAAGACCAACTGTACTCAGATGACATGATAGCACAATATTCTCTCAACTTACTCCAGTTTTTATTCTACGATATCACTACTGTGTAACAAAGCCTTGCGCACTCCCAATCGGATTTGAATGGATTCGAGTTGCCGTTTCCTCTGGTGGAGGACCTTTCGACTTCTGAGTGTGCCTTGTTCATTATTCATCCCAAGATCACATTTTTCGAGATTGCTTTAGTTCACCACAAAATTTAAAAGAGTGTGTCAAATTAAAATAACTATGGTGAATTGGAGTGCTGCACGCGATCCGACACTTTTCAAAAGCCGCTCTGTTCCCTCCCCCCTTCCTCTTGGGATATCACCTCGAGATTTGTTTGCTCCTTGTTCTGCCAACACGATATCTAAACCCAAACTCTCCCAAACTCTCCGAATTCTGTCAGGAATATCAATGCGCAGCAGTGCGGTATAAAAAAGGCAAAAGCTATTCTGAGGGAACGAGTCTTTCTGGTTTCTTGTGATATACTATAGAATCAACATCCAGTCGATCAATTGAGTATATATATATAGTCTCTACTACAATCCCACTTTGATTTGTGACTACTGATGGATCGACTATGGGTGATCACTGCGCCTACGATCATAGCTGTCCTTCAGAATAAGGTTTTCGAGAGGGTGCTTTTTTCTGCTTATTGGGGGTGAAGGAATTCAGGGGACAAACGCGGGATTCATGAACCTTGCAATTCTCCGTGCATCTCTATCCAACCACTCGACAGGACTCGATACTCTTGTCTTCCCTTCAGCTCCATTATACCTGCCCCTCCTCCGCTCATTCTGAGATAGCCATCGTCTCAGTCTTTCCTTGTACATTTGACTTCTTTGCTATTCACATCAAATTTGAGCTGTTTCACACACAAGAATAAACATGCTCGGAAACGCTCTCTTACCGAAACACTTTCCTAATAGTTCGAATCAACGACGAATCCAATACATTCACTTCCCTCATCGTCTGTGCTCTCTCCTCCCTCAAACGACTGAGCTCCTCCAACAACGCATCTATCACAGCTCGATCTCGGCCCGCCGATTTCACAAGTTCGTTTCTGAGCTGTTCTATCATCCCACCTTGCTTCATCACCAACCCCTGCAAAAGACCATGAAGATGTTTTCCAGCATCCGTTTTGGGAACCTCTTTTCCTTGTTCGACAAGCTCCATTTGAATGCGTATAGCGGCCAACCGAGCTTTGGCCCGAGCATCGATGATATAATTGAAGATACGCCAAGCGGAATCTTGCGTGCCCGTAAACCGAAAGTGAGTCGAACCTTGTCGAATCATAGATCCCCAATAATTAACCTCAAGATCCTTCTCTCGGTGCAACAGCTGTCGATAGAATTCATCGTTCTCACTTTCACCAAACGTCAGCTGCTCATCTTTTGTCGTGTTCGGGAACTGACTCGTTCCTTCGGGCCACATCGTTGTCACCAGAACCACCCTTTGGTAAAAATTTCTACCACAGAGTTTTTGGAACATGTCGAAATTCTTGACGACCGTCCTTGTCATGCGGGGATCGGTGATGCGATGCAGGTAGATGATCCCAGCAACTTTTCCATTCCCTTCAGGACTTTTGAACAATTGACAAAAGCTCTTTTTTTCTCACAAAGATGGATGAATGCACCTACAGCGTTTTAAACCAACTTGCGATAGTCTGGAGGATATCCAAATCAGAGCGGTTGGTATCGTCAAACCCGGGGGTATCAACCAGGACGACGTTGTCATCATCCGAGAACCTAATTC
>Ga0153922_1000641_pt1 | contig 13749 bp, 19 predicted proteins | sample TSNJ006MetaG_FD_104723 | JGI IMG/M metagenome (GOLD analysis project Ga0153922, IMG submission 104723) | Attine ant fungus gardens microbial communities from New Jersey, USA - TSNJ006 MetaG | ecosystem: Host-associated > Fungi > Mycelium > Unclassified | place: USA: New Jersey, Brendon T. Byrne...
ACCGCCATCAGCACTTTCATCAACGGATGGAACGAACGCTGCCACCCATTCACCTGGACCAAAACAGCCGACGACATCCTGCCCCACGCCCGGCGTAAACGAACTTCAGACGCGGGACACTAGATGCCATTTGATGACGTCTCGCATCCAGGGGAGCTGCGCATGACCGGGCGGCAGTTCTCCCAGCGCTGCGGCTCTCGATCCCGCAGCGGTATCCGCGGATCGCACTGCGGAATCCACTCGTCCAGGACCCACCACGGCCCCTCGTTCATCCGTGCCGCCAGCGCCGATCTTGGATACCCGTAGAATGTGTGGCGCATATTCGCCGTGGCGCGCGGCGAGGGCAGCCGTCCGTAGCGGCTCTCGAACCAGCCGCGATACAGCGGGACAAACACTTTGGGGTCCACGTCGAGCAGCGAATCGATACGCAGCTTGCTCCCTGCTATGCAGTGTCTGAGCATCTGCGCGAGTTGGTTGTACTTGGACGCGGTGACCTTGCTGCCTTCACGGAACTGCCAGTGCGCCATCCATGCCAGCTCGGTGCGGATACGCGTCGGTAGACCGTGAAGACGCAGGGGCGTTGAACTCTCAGCGGTCGCGCGCTCCCAGGTGTCGATTCCGGGTCCGATCACCTCTCCGCGCCATTCGGCCGGCAGATCCGAGAGGAGCCCGGCTGAGCTGTGTTCTGTTGCCGGCGGGGGTGATTGGGGTGGGAGAGGATCAAGGTGCATCAACAGCGACCTTCCAGCCATCGGTATAGTTCTTCCAGTTCGCCGCGACGCGAAGCGCTTCGTCCTCGCTGACCCAGCCATACAGGTCAAGAGTGGTCTGCACATGGGCGTGGCCAAGGCGACGTGAGACCACCCATTCCGGGACCCCGCTGATCAACAGTGCCGTGGCATGGCAGTGCCGAAACCAGTGCGGAGTCCAGTCGGCGGGGCCGATGCGGCCGCGTTTGAGCGCGGCGACCTTGTCTCGCACGGTCCCTTCCCGAAGTGCTGAAAGCAGTGGTGGCCGATCGAGGTTGCGGAACAGCAGTTCGTCCGGGCTGATCGGGATGCCGAATTCGGCGGCGCGGCAAGCCAGATGGGTGAGGTAGTCGGCGTAGAGGCGTTCCAGGTCGGTGCCAACATAGATGCGGCGTGGCCGCAGCATTTTCACCCTTGCGCCGTTGGGGTTGTCCTCGCGCGGGACGACCTGCACGTAGGGTGTGCCGCCGCGGCCCATGACGAACTCGTTGACCCGCATGCCCAGGGCTTCGCCGAGTCTCATGCCGGTTTCAGCAAGCAGAGCAAACAAGAAGCGGTCACGCAGATTCCCCCGCCATTCGCCGGCCTGCGGGTCGTAGACGGCGCAGCCGTCGAGGATCGCCTGCACCTGCTGCGGCAACAACAACGGCGGCCGGTCGCTGCGTTTGATGGTGCGCACCCGGACCAGCGATGACGGTTGCGCCTCGTTGCGGGTATCCAGGTAAGACAGCAGTTCTCGGGCCGGTGCACGTCGCGGCCGGCCGCGCAGGAGCTTGCCCGCCACGGGCACGTTATTCACCGCGCCGTGCCAGCGATAAAACGAGATCAGCGCCGCCAGACGAGCCTCCAACGTCTCCGGTGATGGCGCGGTCAGCGCGTCGCGGGCAATCGCGTGCTCCACGGTGCGACCGTTCCGCAGCCACGACAAGAACCCACTGACTGCCGAAACGCCAAGCGCGTCCCAGCCAGCGGTCTCATCGCGCTGCTCAAGAAACGTCCACCACTGCGCCAGCCCCGTGGCATAACCCCGCACGGTGTTCGGCGACCACACATGCCGGTGCGCCTCAAGCCACTCCTCGACCGGCACAACCGTGCGATACAAACCGTCGACCACCGTCCACGTCCGGTCTCCGTCGGGTGGTCGTGCACTCACCACGTAGGCCACGACCTCGGTCCTTCACGTCGTTGACAACCCACCGATAACTCGGCAGCAACGATGTCAGAACCTGATCAGAGGGCTTCGTCGTAGACGTTGTTTAGAGCGAGTCGCCTACCGGGGATAAGTAGACAACCGAGACATAGCAGATTGGGGTCATTCCAGAAACGTTTCCGCAGCTCGCGCCGTCTCGCGTTGTCTCGTTTCTTGTCTCACGTCGGCGTGTCTCAAATCTGGTGTGCCCCAGGCATGAGACGGTGTGCCGATGAACGCAGTCTTGGGTTACGCGCGGGTCAGCACCACCGGCCAAGACCTCGTCACGCAGCTGATCGCGCTCAACGCCGCCGGCGTTGACACCGAGTGCGTGTTTACCGACAGACTCTCCGGCTCGGCCAAGACCGCCCGCCCGGGGCTGGCCGCGATGCTCGACTACGCCCGCGCTGGTGACACCCTTGTCGTCTGTGCCATCGACCGGCTCGGCCGCTCGGTCGCCGAAGTCACCCGCACCATCGCAGAACTCAGTGAGCGTCGAATCCTGTTGCGCGCCTTGCGTGAAGGAATCGACACAGCCACCCCTACCGGCCGTGCTGTGGCCGCGATTATGGCCACATTGGCCGAATTGGAACTCGAGCTCGGCCGCGAACGCCGCGCCGCATCCCGTGAGTCCCGCCGAGCCCGGCACCTGCCGGCCACCAAACCTCCCAAGCTCACCATCGACCGCCAAGAACAGCTCCGCAGGCTGGCGGCTACAGGCGAGCCGGTCCGAGAGCTGGCCGCTGCCTTCGGGATTGGACGTGCAACTGCATACCGTTACCTCTCCTGCCCGCTCCCTGCTGCACCGCAGTAAAGCAACTGAGGCGCATTAACCCCAGAAGATGCAGGTGGGATCGCGGTCGATCTCGGCGAGGAGGTCTTCGATGCTTGGCGACGGCGCGATTAAGTCGTAGACATGAAACCGTAGGTTGCGGTCGCGCCAGTACAACGTCCAAGCCTTATCGGCGGCGGTGTAGCGCAGGCGTGCGATCGGGCAGCTGGTCCACTGCGGCCCGAAGTCCTCGCGCCACGGCGCGCGCCGCTCGGTGATCGTCAGGTGTCGTGGGGCGATGTCGCACTCGACGCGCACTTGGTGGCGTGCGTGCTCGGGCACCGTTGCAGCACACCAACGCTGCACCCGCGCGACGCGACGTCCAGTTCCGGCAGGGCCATCCGCATCACCAGCCGTTCAGCATCTGGGCTGCGGTGTTGAGCGCGTCGAAGGCGGCGTCGAGGCGGTGCTGGCGGCGCCGGTTGGGTTCGTGGTTGGCTTCGGCCGCAACAAATCCGATCAGTTCGTCGAGCTCGTCATCGGTGGCGTGCAGGGCGGCGCCGTGTTGTGGGCGCGCATGCCGAACACCAGCCGTTCGCAGTCGGGGTCGAGCAACACCAGCTCGCGCAGCGCGGCGGCCACCTCATCGGCGATGACGACCTCGTTGAGAGCGTCTGCTGCGGTGAGCTGTCGGCGGCGGAGGTCATAAGGCGAGTCCTCCCAGTTGCTGATGACCCCCTCGTCGGCGCAGACGCTGCCGCGCCACTGGATCGGTGCCGGCGGTTCGCGCCGCACGATGGTGATCCGCCCCGGACAGGGTGGGCGGGACGGTCGACGCCGGCACGGCAGCGCGCTCATCCACGGATCGCCGGCACCGCCGGCGGTGGCCGCGCGAACGATGTTGCCCAAGTGCTGTGCTAGGCGCCGCGCGGGACCGGGGACGTCGTCGGGCAAGTCCAGGAAATGGTGCAGGTCGCTGACCAACATTCCGCAGGACTGTACCGACCGCAGGGTCGCCGACGTGTCTAAATCCGCTCTCACATAGTCCCAGGCGGACCGCTTCCGGCATGCAGCTGCCGAATCGAGCAGACGCTTACGCCGGTGGCTTCCACGACTCCATCGACTCTAATTTCACAGTGTGTACCGACCGGATTGGCGTTCGCGTTTTTGTAAACCGCCACCATGTAGGCCCACTGAGTCGGGTCGTCCATAGTGGTCTCACGCGTCCAGACCTCACCGGGTGACAAAAACAAATTGGGATCGACGCCACGGCCGACCGGTTCATTAGCTATGTAACTGACACTGAAGCCGTTCGGGGCCGGGTTATCCACCCACAGGCTGTAGGTGACGGTGTGTGCCTCGGCGTTCGCGGCAGGGGCCGCAATTAGTCCCGCGGCGGTTATGGCGGTGGCACCGATTGTCTTGACGTGCCTCATTATGCGATTTCCTCTTTATTCTTTATGGTGCTGGTGGTGGTGTCAGGTCGTCGAGAACGGCTTCGGCGATGGGTAGGACGACAATTGGAGCGAAAGCATTAAAAACGTCTTCGGCGGCTTGTTCGCCCGGGATGGGCTGCGTGAACACCAACTGCGGTTCCACCCCTGGTTGTGCTAACGAATCTATGACGGCGGCGATGTTATGGGATTGATCAGGCGGGCCGACTGGGGAAATGCTGGTGGCTCCGGTAACGGGGTCGGTGGTGACAAAGGGGAGTGCGTAGTTGAGGCCGGGGGCGTTGGGTAGGCCGTTGACTACTGGTATTTCGCGTTGTAGGAGGGTGGCAAATTCGCCTTGGATGAAGTAGTGCTGGACTTGTCCGTCGGCGGCTTGAGCGAAGGTTGCTTGGGGGTCCATTCCGAGACTTTGCAGGTAGCCGGGCGATAGCCCTTGGGCTTCGAAGGTGATGGCGGTGGTGCCGCTGTTGAGGGCCCCGGCGGCGGCTTCTCCACCGCCCATGGAATGTCCGGTGGCGGCGACGTTTCCGGCGCCGAAGTTGTTGAGCAGGCCGCTCATGACCTGGACAGCCATCTGGTATTGGGGTGGGTTGCCGCCGACTTCCTCAACAACCACCGCAGCGTCATCGAACTGGTTTTCGGCCCCGGCGAACCCACCCACATAGTGCCCAGCGCCGTCGGTGAGCACGCCGACGTGCACACCGGAGGCCATGTTGTCCGGGTTGATCCCGGTGAGCTGCTCCACCTGCGCCGAACTGAGCTGCGACCAGCCTGCGGGCAGAGGCTGGGCCGGGTCGTAAACGCGTTGCACCAGCTGCGCCATGGTCAACGCATTGTTGGCGTTCGGCCTTGTGGGGTCGGGGGTGTTGGTGATTTGCCCCGACCATGAATCCGGTGGTGGTGGCTTCGGTAGTCCTTGGCTGGCGGTCTGGGTGGCGTCTTGCTGTCCGGCTTGTTGGGTGACCTGGCTGACAGCTTGGTCTGGGGCCGGGTATCCGGAGTTGGCGCCGCTTTGATAATCCGGCAACTGATTGGGCATGCCCGGCGGCTGAAAACCGGAGGTATCCGGACCGTAGGAGCCTTGCCCGTTGCCGCCGTCTCGGCAGCGATCACCACACGGGTCAGCCGCCGCCACCGCCATCCCGAGAGACGATGTACCCGTGCGGGGTAGATAGGAGGATAAGGTGGCCAGGCCGAATGCGGTGGCCGAGAACAACGCGATCGCTAACACGCCGGCCTCGGCAGTGACGGTGATCGGGGCCAGGGCGCGCCGTAGCAGTGTGATCCCGTTAACCAACACGGCGAACGCCCGCCAACAGCAGCAGCACCCACCCCACCGACCCGGTCACCCCGCCACCGGGGGTCAGCACGTGCAAACCCCACACCCCCGCCACTACCAGCACCGCCCCAGTGACACCGGCAGCAACACCGGTCAGCTGCGGTCCTGTGCCCGTGACTGCGGACACCGTTTCGGTGAGCGGCTCGCCGCCATCGCGGCCAGCGTTAGTGGTGGTGTTACCCATGCCCTACCCCTCTTCCCCAAAGACAACGTTTTCCCCGAAGACAACGTTGCCAGCAGTATTGCGGGCGGTCACACCAGTTTTTGGCACCTGCTGAGGTTCTCTGACAGCCGTCAAATACCCATGCGTTGCCAGTTCGCACTGCGCAAACTTTCGGTAGTCAGCGCTCACAAGCTGTGCCTTCGCTCCCTGTCCGCTAATGCTAACAAGGGTTGCCATTAACATAATCTATCCAGCCGTCCGCGTCCCGAAAACGTTCGTTTTCAAGACCGGGGTTTCGCATCACGTTGTCCATCACATCGGGCGGGGCAACGCTCAGTGCACCGCCGATGAATACAGGCCAGGCCGGTCTATGGTGACGACCATGACCGACCGCTCAGCTGCCCAATGACAGTCAAGGCATGGCTCGAAGGCCACCAGTTCGACCTCGAAGACCTCGTGCAGCTGCTGCCGTCGGGAGACGTCCGGGTGGTGCGCGAAGACGATGCCTACTAACTGACCGCCCTTGAGATCGACAACCCACCCGAGACGAACCGTTTCGACATCACGGCCGAACGCCTGATCGTCCGAGTCAACGGGTTGGGTCGCGTGAAAAATGCCGACTTCCGCCCCGTCAAGCTCAGCGGGAAGTACACCACCACGGACGGCAAAAATCATCACTTCGCGGCCGCGAATCTCGAAGCACGCGCGCGTGCGACAGCGGCCGCCGTCGTGATCGGACCCGACGGCCAACCCAAGCCCGACCGCCATCGCCCTGGCCTGGCCGGTTTGCAATTCGCGTCTACACGACCCGAAGTCGCCGAAGTGCTCGACATCATGGGCCGCGCCGAACCACTCGGATGGGTCGACCTCTACAAGGTCCATGAGATCATCCGCGACGCCATCAAGCCGAAGAAGATCTACAAACTGGGATGGGCCACCAAGGCAGAAGATTCAGCGTTTACAGAGTCGGCCAACCAACCGGATGCGAGCGGCGGGGGCGCTCGACATGCCCGAATGCCGGGATTACCACCGAAACGCAAGATGTCGCTCGTCGAAGGCCGATCGTATGTGAGCAATCTCGTCACAACGTGGCTGGACTCGCAGGCCAACCCTTGACCGGTCGGTCCGCTGCGAGCGCATCGTGACTACCCGATACGCCCAGGCCTACGGCCTCGTTGACCAACAACCGTTCGATTTATGGGCTGAGGCGGGGGACACGGGGCGCCGTGAGGTGCCCGGCGTGGTCATTCCCAGCTGGTGGTGTGGGGGTTCCAGGTGCGCCCGTCGGTGCGGCCGGCGAGGGCTGGTTCGGCGAAGGCGCTGACCGCGGCGAGGGCGTCGCCGAACTGTTCGGGAAGCCAGGTGTAGTTGTTCCTGGCGCGCCAGGCCGCCCACTTGGACTGTGCGATGGTGTCGTAGCCGTCGAGCGCATCGTGAAGCGGCACCAGGGTAGCGTTGCGGGAGTTCGCGACCCGGGTGATGGCGTTGCGGAGCTCTGTCCCGTTGATCGGGTGGTGGCGCGACAGCGTCCAGATGTCGCCGAAGTCTCGCCAGCGGGTGTTGGCCGTGCCTCGTTGTATTGCGGTGACTATCTTCTCGGCGTGCACCATGGCCATGGGGTAGCCCGAGAGGGTGATGGGCTGCCCGCCTCGTAGTCGCGGGATCGACACGGTGGTGGGTTGCGGGTAGATGGGGTCACCTACGCTGACGTCGACATGGAATGTCAGGCGCGCGCTGGCCAGGGTGGCTCTTGCAGTGACCCGCACACCCGAGTAGTCGCCATCTTCCCGGATCACCTCGGCGCTGGCCGAGTCGGGTTCGAACACTAGGCCGTCATCGTCGGCCAGGCTGATGGTGAGCACGGACCGGATCAGGTCCAGGACCGTGGCCGCGTCGTTGATGAGGTCGACACCGGACAGGTCGACATCGCGGGTGGGGCGGCGGTTGCCGAAGGCGGCCAGCAGCACACCGCCTTTGAGGACGAACTGGTTATGGGCCGGGCTTATTGCCAGGCGCGCGAGGAATCCTTCGAGCACATAGAGCCGGAACAGTTCTTCGGTGAGCCGGCCGGTTTGGTGCGCTTGGCGTTGTAAATCGAGGTAGGCCCGTCCGGCTGGGGTGGCGCGGGTTACTGCACTCATAGCAGGATGTCCAGCCGCGCGCGCAGCGCGCGCTGTGCCCGCGGGAACGCCCGCGCCATGCGCAGCAGGGTGGAGGGTTGACCGCCTTGGCGCAGCCAGCGTTTGAGTGCTTCGGTGGCCATGGTCGTGTCGCCGCCGGCGCGGGGGTGCAGCCGCAACGCGTCGATGATGCTGCGTTCGGCGGAGTAGATGCCGATGGTGTGTGCGGCCCCGGTATCGAGGGTGTCACGCCCGATGTCGAACGAGGCGGGGTCGAAGTGGTGCCACCGAACCGGGATGGTCGTGTGTGGTGTCCATGCGCCGCGCGGAATGGCGACGTCCAGGGCGGCCGGGATGTCGTCGATGAGGTCGTGGCGCGCCAGTGCTGAGGCCAGCGCGATAGTGGCGCGCGAGGACCTGGCCGCGATCTCGGCCAGGTCCTCGTCGCCGTGCCAGTCGCTTTTGCGGTAGAGCCCGCGCGCAAGCGGGGTGATCTGATGGTCGTCGATCAGGTGCCGCAGCTGGCGTTCATTGATGTGCTGCAGCGCGTCGGAGAACCGGAAGGTGTCGGGCAGCTTACCCAGGATCGCCGAGAGGTTGGGCTGCTGGTCGTCCACGGCAAACACCTCCTCACCCGGAACGTAGGAAAACCTCGACATTGATCTACCTAGTGTAGAGGAATTCCTACGCAGGGTGGGGTGGCACGGCGAGCCGTGACCAGCCTGTGGGGCACGGGTCAGGCGGTGCGCTGTTGGTGGAGCTGCGACACCATGTCCAGCCTTGCCTTCGAGGAGTAGTAGGTCGCCGCGGGTTTCGGCAGTCGGGCTTGAAAGGGCACGATAAGGGCGGCGGCCGGCGACTATGGCCCTCCGCCCACTGTTGTCCTAGTAACCCGACAGCCACTGGCCACACTCCCAAAGAGTGCACACCAGGCCCTCCCCGGGTTGACCATTGTCGTGAACGGCGCCACGACGCTTGTCAAGGCCACGCCGCTGCGCAGTCGACCACCGGTCGAGCCTTGACAAGCACCCCGGCATCGCACAAGCTCGCCAGTATCCGAGAAGGAGCCGGGCCGGTCAGTCCTTTTTGCCGCTGCCGGCCGTGCTGGGGGCGCTGGCGCACGATGTCCCACACCATCACATGCCGCGGTCAAGCCGTGGCGTCGCCTCTTTGCTGGACGCTGCGATACTTGCCCTGAGTGCGTCGGCGGCGCTTCGACCGGCGTGGCGAGTCATCGCCGACTACCTCGGGTACTCGTGTACCCGAGGTACACGCATCGTTTGCCAAGCTAGACGGCGGGTTTTGATCGGTGTACCGGCGGTACAGGTGTACTCGTCGGGTTCCGCGCAGTCCTGGGGAAACCGTGATTTCCCCGCTGTCGAGGAGTTCGGTGAGAGCGGCGTCGTAGTAGTCGCGAATATCAACCTTTAGCGCCCTGCGCAGTTCTCCGGTTGTTAGCTGCTGATCGGCGGACAGCTTCCGAAGGATGGCTTCGCGAGCGCGTTGGCTCTTGCGCTCGGCGACGATCTCATCGCGCTCGACCGCTGCCAGGGCGCGAGCAGTGTTCTGGCTTCGGCGGTGGTCGGTGAGGTCGCGGCGGCACTGCTCGCGGCTCTGGGTACTGACATCCATCACTGTGCCGGCTAAACGCCAGTCCATTTCATCGATGGCTGTGCGCCCATCGAGTGCCATCAGGGCGGTCGCCGCCTTGAGTCGACACAGCAGGGCATGGCCATCGAGCGGATCGACTCGGTCATCCTGGCGCAGGACCGCAAGCCGGTGCGCGTCGATCATCGTGCGGGCGATCTCGGGCACGATCAGATCGGTCTGGTCGGCGACAAGTCGCAAGTGGCCTGAGTTCCCGCGACGCCACCCCGCCGTCGGCACCTGCAAAAGGCCTGGATCAGCCGGTCGTTCGTCGGCTGCACCAGGGTCACTCGTCGGTAAATATATGAACCGCTGCGGCAGTCCACCATCCGCGGCCCCCAATAGCGCTTGTGAGCGCAGCGGCTGTACGCCCACCACGACGCAGGCTCTGTAGCTATGTGCCGGGACCAGGTTGCGGGTGTCCTTGCCCGCGTTGGCGAAGCCCAACGCCTCACCCGAATAGAGCTTGCGTAATTCCGCCGACAGCGTTGAACCTTGTCGGCTCGTCAGCGCGGTCAACGTGTCAATCTCGGGCACGGTGAAGATCACGGACGTCACGGGATTGGGCAGCTCGGCAGCCGTCCCCAGAGGACGAAACGTCCGACTTGCGCCCTCACCGCTGCCCAACGGCACGTGATCCACCTGTGGCCCACCGAATTTGATACCGGCAGCACCTGCGGCGTCGGCACCACCCTTACCCGCGCCTGACGGACCCACCAACGCGACGAAAAGGTTCATCGACATTCGGCCACCGACCGTGCCGGGCAGTGCCACGTGGGGCGGAATGGTGGCCACGGCTCGGGCCATCGCGGTGCCCAACACCGCCCATGGCCCGACCCTGCGGGAGCGGGCCATGGTGATGACGTGATCAAGGACGGGCCGTGCCGACCGGAAGGAATCGAAATCATTCATCGGCGTCGCCCCGCAGAATGGCCAACCTGGCGAATGTTGCGGAGACGGTCCCCACGAAGCGGTCGATGTACACCTTGAGCTCGTCCTCGGCCGCGGTGTCGGCGACGGTGACGAAGGTGGTGCCCCAGCTATCGACCTGTCGGCGCAGGGAATTCGAGACAACCATGGCCGCGTAGCGGCGCGCGGTTTCGGGCGGAGCGCCAGCCGTGGTAGCCGTCGCTAACCAGCACGCCGTTCGACGGTCAAGACGACCCGTACGGCGAAGCTCGTCGAGGACGAGTTGCGGTGCTGGCGGGATGTCCCGGCGCGCGAGCTGCACCACGGCGCGATACCCGCTTCGGGCGGGCTCGCCCAAATCAGTGTCGGCGTCGACACATTCGGCAATCTGCACCACCGTTTGGCTACCGCTGTAAAAAAGCGCACATAACAACAGGTCCGCGGCCGACGGACGCGGGCCGATGGGGGGCACGTGTCGTGCACCGCTGAGCATGTGCGAACTACTGGGCATCGGCGATCACACCCAGGCAGAGCCGTCGCGGCGACTCGTACCGGCACGCGGCCGTGAAGCGACTACAATCACAAGCGAATAACCTTTCATGCGAGGGGTGGTTCCGGAGCCCCCCGGCGGCTTGGTGGTGGTGCACCATGGCCGATGCCGGGGGCCTTCACATGTGTGCGACGTCGTCTAAACGATGTTCGACGCTTTGACCGCATTCGCGGGGTGAACGCAGCTAGTGGGCGTCCTCGCGGTCGAGTCCCGCGATGAACTCGACGAGCGCCGCCTCCGACACCAGCCGGCGACGACCCACCTTGACGCTGCGCAGCCGTCGAGTGGCAATGAGCTCAAACGTGGTGGAACGTCCGATGCGAAGACGGTCCATCACCTCTTCGAGGGTGTTTAACCGGGCATTCGCCCCGTTTGCCGCAGTGTCCATGACATTCTCCTGTGTTGATTTAACACAAACTAGACAACAAATATGTCCATATAGCATTCTTACACTCATGCTCGAATTCGCACAAGTACGGGGTAATCTGTGTCGCTGTGAAGCAGGACTGGGTGGAGGGTCTGCATCGGCGGATCGCCACGGCGATCAAGAGCGCCAGGGCCAACCGCTCGGCGCAATGGCTCGCCGACGAGACCGAGCGCCTCGGACACCCCATCAGTCGCGCGGCGATCGCCAACTACGAAAGCGGCCGCAAGAAGGGACTCGACGTCGCCGAGCTGCTGGTAATCGCCGCGGCCCTCCAAATACCGCCCCTGACACTGCTCTTCCCCCAGCTGCCCGACGGCCCCATCGAGGTGCTGCCAGGGATCGAGACAACCAGCTGGGACGCCGCGGCCTGGCTCTCCGGAGAGGCCAACTCCCCAGATCCCGACAACGACCCCTGGCCTAGCTCAAAGGAATACGATCTTCTGCGCGCTGTTCGAGAGCGCCGCGACCAGCTATTGGCCACGGCGCAGTACTTACAGCTCGTCCAACGGTTCACCCGCACCGCGAAAGATGAGAAGAAGCCCATCGCCGTGTGGGAACCAGAGATGCGCGCCTTCGCCGAACAGCTACAGACCCTCAGACGAGAACTCACCAGAATCGACGAGGTGATCCGGGAGAACGGCGGAGTCATCGATGACGGATAGACATCTGCGACCGGTGCAGTTGGGCGACGGCTTCCGCTATATCGGTGAGTACTTTCTCGCCGGGCTAAAGACCAAGGCCCGTTTGCATCGCATCCGCAGCGGCACAACAAGCGTTGCACACCGTCATCACTAAAGCGATGACAGTTGTTGCCTTGCAATGCAACCCCTTCACGTGGGCTTGGCTGGAAGGTAAATCCAATGGCTAGACAGCAGCTTCCTCCGCAGATCAAAAAGATCGAGGTGGCCGACCGCAAGACCGGCAAAACCGCTGTGAAATATCAACTTAGAGTCGATGCGGGTGAGAATCCCACGACCGGCGAGCGCCAGCAGGTGAAGCGGCGGTTTAACACCGAAAAGGAAGCGCGTGCGGCGCTCGCTGAGATCGCCGATCAGGCGTCGAAGGGCACGTTCGTCGCGCGCGCGGCACTCACGGTGGAGCAGATGTGCATGGACTATGTAACCGGTCGGCACAACCTGCGCCAGACCTCAAGTGCCAAGCTGGAATACGACCTGTGGCCACTGCGGGAACGCCACGGTGGCCTTCCGGTGCAGCGATTGACCAAGGCGCACCTGGACGCGTTGGTCGCTGATCTGGTTGCCGGCGGGACGAAGACCGCTAAGGGCCGCACGCGGCGGCCGTGGTCTGCGGTGTCAACTAACAAGGCGATTGACACCTGGGCGATGGTGCTGGCCGACGCCCAGCAGCAGGGTTTGGTGACGCGGAACGTGGCTGAACATATCGCTCATGTCGCGGCGCGGCACAAGGAGGTCGACACCTATACCGAAGAAGAGGTGAAGAAGATCCTCGCCGCGATTGTCGATGATCGGCTGGCGCACGCGTGGGAGTTGACGTTGGCCGGTCTGCGGCGGGGCGAGATCGCCGGTCTGCGTTGAGTCGATGTCAACCTGGGAGGCAAAACGGTGTCCATCGTCAACAACCGAGTCTCTGCCGGCGGGCGCACGGTCGAGAATGACCCGAAGTCGGCCACATCACGGCGCACCCTTCCGCTGCCGGATCGGCTGGTGTCGGTGTTGAAGGCGGCCAAGGCGCTCAGGCCGTTGAACGGCTGGCCCTCGGCGCCGCATATGGCTCAGGCGAGTATGTGGTGTCGAACCTGCGCGGCGAGCCGTATGCGCCGGGGGTGCTGAGCCGCTATTGGGTGAAGATGCTCAAGGCGGCCGGTGTGCGGCACATCAAGCTGCACGGCGGTCGGCACACCAGCGCGACCCTGATGCACCTGCAGGGTGTGCCGGTTGCGGTGATCGCGGCCTGGATCGGGCACAAGGACGCCAGCCTCACGATGCGGCTGTACACGCACTCGCAGACCGAGGCGCTGAAGGCGGCCGGGACGACTTTGGATCGAGTTGTGTCACAGTCGTGTCACTGAGGGGTCTTTCGAACACCCTCGAACAGCGTTTCCGCAGTTCAGAACTGGAGCCGATGACGGGAATCGAACCCGCGTATTCAGCTTGGGAAGCTATTTCTACGCTCGAACGGGTGAGCGATAGCCGCTGGTAGAAGTGTCGCTTAGCAACTTCGAAACGTTTCGCTACCAGCGGATAAGTAGGTTTTGGCTACGTCTAGGAGTCGGGTTCGGTCCGTCTACAGTTCGGCTACGTCTACGGGACCGTTAAGGGACCAAATGGCCGGGGTACGAGCATTGTGCCGGCCGCGCGTTCTCGCTTCGCCGACCCCTTGTCGGTGGCGGCTGGGACGATAGATGCGTGAGTGAACAGCGCGAAGACCTCGAAACGGGCGAGGCCGACG
>Ga0153922_1000645_pt1 | contig 13691 bp, 15 predicted proteins | sample TSNJ006MetaG_FD_104723 | JGI IMG/M metagenome (GOLD analysis project Ga0153922, IMG submission 104723) | Attine ant fungus gardens microbial communities from New Jersey, USA - TSNJ006 MetaG | ecosystem: Host-associated > Fungi > Mycelium > Unclassified | place: USA: New Jersey, Brendon T. Byrne...
CCTTCACCTTGTAGGTTCAATAGTTACATCACGTTCAACATAGTGAGCGCGACTCATATTGCAAAAAAATATAGACAACTATCCGGAACCAGGCAGAATGCCAGTATCATCAACATCGCCTGCCATCCTAGAAAATTCTGATGGATCACTCTATGCTAGCATAGGTGGCGCAGGTGGCGGTCGGATATTCCCTTCTGTCGTTCAAGTTTTATTGAATCTCGGTTGGGGAATGGATGCGAGCGAAGCAGTGGAGTTTGGTCGTGTTCATGATCAGTTGTATCCACTTGAAGTAGACGCAGATGAGACCTATCCACAGGATGCGCTTGATTACTTGCGGAAGGTTGGACACAATGTTTCCGGTCCGTCTTCTTACGATTCGTTTTTTCATGTGCAAAGCTGACTACCGGTCCATCATATTCTGTCGTGATAGTTGCAGACATCAATAGAATCGCAGCCGTTGTTCAAGTGGTCATACAGAAAGACGGGATATACTACGGTTTGCTCCAGCTCGATGTCTGAGTGTTCACCTACTTACTCAAAAAATGAATGTTTGTCCTACAGCCACTAGTGATTCAAGGAAGAATGGAGTCGCTGTAGGGTACTGATTCTTACACAAGAGGTCGTGTATTTATATGTATTGAAGTTGGAACGAAACTGGAACTCACATCCGAGATATCGTGTCATCCAGGATAGAAACACCTCACATTCGTTGACAGCTTAAGTTGAACTAGTTGTATACCTGTCCTAACTGACCTCAGTCGTCTACACTACTTGGTAACGTCTGAGACACTTTATCTAGTAGAGGGGAGCATAGAATAAATTGTAGACAGCTAAAATCCATCGTAAACCATGTTTTGTTATGAGTCGCTGATTTAACAATTGTCCTTTTCGAATATTGGATGACTTCCCGTAGGCAGTCTAGTGTTACATAGATTGCTCCATGCCGAGATGCCGAGCATGAATTTCAAATTAGGAGGGGTCTCCCAGACTTCCCTAGATACGGTGATCTGGACAGGGGTCTGGACCCCTTGCCAGACTTCCCTAGACTTCCCTAGATATTTTCTAGCCTTTTATGGATAGTCGGATCAAACTTATATACCATATCCAGAATTTCTCCTGATGGCATCTACTATGGAATGGAGACGGATATCGGCTTACAATTTCTTCTGCTGACGAGTTACGAGTTTCTCCTCTATCAGCTCCATATGAGCTATTTCCCAAGAAAACACAGGTCAAAGCCAGTGGAAGTCTTATTTTGCAGCATTGCCATTAAGCATCACATGCCTAAATGGTATGATATAATGCCAAGTATTGCACAGGTTGCATTTTTCCCAGATTTCCTCAGATCATAGAATAAGGTTTATGTAACACTCCCAGATTCTCCCAGATTCCTACGGGAAGTCATCCATTATTCCCAGTTGGATCTTCCTTTCGCAAAAACTAATATGATGAACTGGGTAATGCCAATTCACCTAGTGATACTGAACCATGCCCTGTCTCATAGTCACGTTGAAATTCCAAATATGGGTATTCAACGAAAAGTGCTTACCCCGGACCGCTGAACTCAGGGGCTTGATTAAACCCCACATGACACTATCTCCGCAAAAAGCATGGTATAAGAACCCGGTGGACTATGGAATTTATCCCTCAAACAAGCCATGGCCGGAGGAGCTGTCGGAGCTGATTCAAATCTCACCACTGCACGGCGCAAAGCCCTCGCTGGAACATCTGGTTGGGTGCGCTCTGATAGATACAACTGGATGCTCTCAGCTAATGCTAATATAGGCCGGTCTTGTTCAAAATCGCAGAATTTTTGCAATTGCCGTTTTTGCTTCATTGGGAGGACTGTAAGCTCTCCAACTTCTCTACTGGATACAACGCGCGCTGACCCTGTCTACCTAGGCTTTATGGTAGGATTTTTTCACCTTCATATCTATTTCATTCTTCTAAAGCCTACTCTCAGGCTATAATCAAGCAAGTTGATCAACATTTTTCAGGATCTCATGGACTAACGCGGCCCAGGGTGTTTTTTCCAGTGTACTAGTGTAAGCCAGTCGTTGACCTGGCAGATAATGTGCTCAATGGTTCATCAGCATGCATTCCTTCAAGGACCGCATGGCATCAGCTGTCAATGACCCCGGAAAGCAAGGCTGGCTAGTATCGATTCTTGAACTTGGAGCATGGTTTGGTGTCCTCATGACTGGTGAGATTTCAATTACTCGTCTTCGATTGATAGTTGACCACTTCAAGCCTACTTTGCTGACAAACTGTCGCGAAAATACACCATTGTTCTAGGTGAGTTATCTTCTCATTCGTCCCTTTCCGATGTCCCTGGGATAGGTGCCCAATAACTTACTGATATCCAGCCGTTTGCGTGTTTTGCATTGGAGTCATCGTTCAGACCTCTGCTAAGGGACCGCCGTCTATCTACGGAGGTGAATAATCGAGGTCCGATATTCCCATATTGCTAACCTAATTTTCAGGTCGATTTGTCACGGGTTTGGGCGTTGGTTCACTCAGTATGGTTGTCCCACTCTACAATGCCGAGATTGCTCCTCCCGAGGTACGAGGAAGTCTCGTCGCCCTTCAACAACTTGCCATCACATTCGGCATCATGATTTCTTTCTGGATTGACTATGGTAAGTTATTGGATCTATGAAGCACAAGCTACTAATGCAACGGTCCATTGGAAAGGCACAAATTTCATTGGAGGATCTGGAACAGGACAACATGAAGCTGCCTGGAGGCTGCCTCTTGCCTTACAACTTGTTCCTGCTGTTATTCTCGGAGTTGGAATCCTGTTCATGCCATTCTCACCTCGGTGAGCTCTTTGTACACATGGTTGGGATCATGCATTATGATTGTTCTTTCCATAGATGGCTAGTGAATCAAGGTCGTGATGATGAAGCTCTTGCTGTTTTGAGCAAGGCACGCGGTATCTCTGCTGATGCTGATCTAGTTCGTCTGGAGTTTTTGTGCGTATGGGGTTTTTACCTCTCGCGTGACCCAACTTGATGGTATTTTTCCAGAGAGATACGGGCTCAACACCTATTCGAGAAAGAGGTGTCGGAGCAGAGATTCCCCGACTATCAAGATGGTTCCTGGTCCTCAAGTTTCAAGCTCGGATTTTATGGATACGTCAGTCTTATTCGCGAGAGGCGTGAGTGTTGATACTTTCAGCTTCTGAGCAAACCTTACATGGCGTTTCAGATCTACTGTATCGAGTTGCTGTTGGATCTTTGTAAGCTCTGGCGATATGCGACGAGAGAAATATGAACTTACATTATCATAGAACCATGTTTTTCCAGCAATGGAGTGAGTACACATGAATCCACCGTCATAGCAGCATGCTCATTAATGTCAGCCGGTGTTAATGCAATCTTGTATTATGCGCCCATTATCTTCCAGGATCTCGGTCTCACAGGAAACACCATTTCTCTCCTTGCAACTGGTGTTGTTGGTATTGTGTAAGCCTCTGAGATAAATGGTTCTGAACCTCTAACTGATCGATCAGGATGTTTTTGGCCACCATTCCCGCTGTTCTTTGGGTCGATCAACTCGGCCGCAAGCCTGTTCTCATTTCTGGTGCCTTCTTGATGGGAACGTGAGTATAAATTTGTTAACCTTCGACTGCATTATTTATAAATAGATGCCACATCTTAGTTGCAATCTTGAGTGGTTTGTTTGAAGATAGCTGGGTATCGTGAGTGGATATTCTTCCTAGTCGATGCAAACAACTAATGTCTCTTATTATATAGTCACCGAGGTGGGTCAATTGGCTAAACTATTAAAGGTGACTACGTACTAAGTGCATTGTAGCTGCTGGTTGGGGTGCATGTGCTCTCGTTTGGGTGTTTGCCATTGGCTTCGGATACAGTTGGGGTCCATGCTCCTGGGTTGTTGTGGCTGAAGTACGTTTCCAATAAACACTGAGAATTTGTACCGTCTCTGATAAATGATTTAGATTTGGCCCCTGAGTGTTCGTGGAAAGGGCCTCTCGATTGCGGCTTCCTCCAATTGGGTTAGTCGTTGTTTATAGACTCATGATGTGCTGATGAACATCGCTATACATTTAGATGAACAACTTTATCGGTAAGTTGAAACACCTGTCCATCTGGACCAATAATTACAACAATCTCTCTATCAGTTGGTCAGGTTACACCTACTATGATGGAACATCTCAGATTCGGGACGTTCATTTTCTTCGGCGTATGTCAGATTCGTATCTCTAACCTCTTCTCGGAACTGATTGTTCTTAACAGGTATTCTCTCTTCTTGGTGGTTTATTTGTCATATTCTTTGTGAGTACTATTTTACTGAAACAGCATTGGCATCTCTTCTGATCTCTTATCAACTGTAAGGTCCCTGAAACCAAAGGATTGAGTTTGGAAGAGATGGACGAGGTCTTTGGTGATTCTACTGGTCTCGCGCAGAAAGATATTGAGCGTCAACATGAGATTCAGCGCCGCCTCGGTATGACACAAACTGAAGAGCGCTCGAGTGGGTCCATCTACCAAGAAGCTGAAAATAAGGGTTCAGCTTAAGGTTCTTGTGAGCCTGGATTTGGATTGTTTCAAAGGCTTCTTGAACCGGGTTTTATGGCTCGTGACTACTATAGTAGCTGGTTCATGATTTATTGATGCTGGTAATGATAATTTCACGCCACATAAAAGCTAGGAAGCATATCTCCAGTTTATGGACGCGGCTTCTTTCACACAGAACGCGATGGTCTTACGTGATCAAAACCGCTCACTACTTTATTTGTATCTTGCATTCTACGGTGGCCAGTAGTCATTCACCCGACTTTCAGGGATAGGATACCTCCCATTTCATATTTACTATGCATTATTGGCGTTGTGGATTGGCACTGATGACTGTGCAAAAGTAAATTGACGGGCTCAGGATATGATTTCACGTCCATCAGCCAGGCGGATAACTCGTAACTCGTAAGATGGGCGAAAAGATTTGTGATCAACACCCGGGCCGAGTCTATGAAACCTCAGACGTATATTCATATCACGGTCCCATGGAGTAATTATTACTCTGATGTACACCTATTTATGGGCATATTAAGATCGTTTCCCTAGTTTAATATCTGCATACACTACGGGAGAGAAACCATTAGTGAGGGCTTCTCGCAATCTAATCTAATATCTAAACAAAATAAAATATACAAGAAACAGAGAGGAAGATCATTGCAGAAGTTGGAGTTGGACCGTACATTATGAACAAGATACATGAACAAGTTTCGCTGTTCCATGTTCTCCAAATTGGATAGTTTTAGCCTGTTTCAGAGAATGAGAGTCTTTCGTAAACGCTGTTTTACCTAGCGTGTCATTATCGTTGTCGTAAGCTTCGTCATTACCTTGAAATTTAAAATCACCCCTTTCGTCAACGCTGTCACCATCTAATTCTTCCCATTCCTCTGCGGGCAGTGGATTAGGTCCAAGGATCATAGCGGTCAATTTTCGACCATAAGCCTGCGCACTAAAGTGAGTGTGGGCAGGTGACAATAAAAACAAGGGAACGCACACATCCAGTATCCAATCCAAAAGAAAAACGATTTATGTCAAGCCCGCGGGACGCAGCATGCCCATGGATAACATTGGAAGGATAGCAGGGCAACGATTTGCTCAAGCCATCGGACGCAATAGACATTGAATCAGGGTCCTGAATGTGCATGGTAGTTTTTTCCGAGTAAAAACCATCACACAAAGACATTTGGTTATTCCAATACCGAGTCCATGGGGTACCCTCTTTGGAAGACCTAGCCACAATAAGTGAAGGAGATGCAGAGCAGAGATGAGACGTACTTGGAAATACTCTTATCATCGAGCACACTCCGCATGTTTAGATTCACCCAGGGCTGTGTATTCTGAGGAACCTGCGACAAAATTTCAAGTTCTTGTGCATTTCTAAGTGTCTCAGTATTTCTGTTGTGGGAAGAGCCGAGTGAGCGAATATGAGGTACATGAGCAAGAGGTTGGCGTTTATGGTCATAATGATAGCGAACGTCATATGGCAGGAGTCCAGCATGAATGACGAAAGTGTGTGCGGAAGGGATATAGATCTTCAGCGGAAGAGACATCAAGTATGCATATTGTTTTTCTGTAAGATCTTGTGCAATGTAATAGTGGTCGCTGAAGGGAATCCAGTCTTTTGGAATGTGTTTCCACCATATATGATCCTTTCCACGGCTTGCTTGACGCCGTGAGTTGACCCAATTTTCTAGCTCATGTCCTTTTTGATGATCTTCAAGCCATGCTAACTCCAGCCCAGCCAGCCACTCAGCAGCCCCGGAGAGGGTGAAAAACCAATCAAGCCAGCACTTCCATTCAATGACCTTCTGATCATTATTGCCTCGCACTCCGGTAACGTTATAATTTGTCATAAAGTCAAGAATTGCCATCGAGCCTTGGTGGCTTCCCCTCGTGATGATGTCTCCTGTATGGACAAGAACATCACTCCGGTGATCATAAGAGACTTTGTCAAGTAGACCCCTGGAACCCATGTACGTTAGTCCAGGTCTATATAACGTTATTAATAGCCCACCCACTGGAACGATTTGCGCATCCCATGGATGTCCCCAAACAAGATGACGCGCCTTCGAGGATCATCTATAGTAATTATGAGCTATACCTGAATTGTCTGGGCAACCCCAATGCAACATACCTATGGGAAATTCATCTGCTGAAAGGGACTGAATTGGGCGGTAGTGTTCCAGGGCAGGATACTCTAAAAAAGGAGCTAGGTAAATTTGTGAATCTATGCAAAGCACGAACTTGGAACCAGTCCCCATTGTCTGGAGGCATTCAAGGCATAGGTCACGAGGCCAAAAATAATGGCAGCTGGGAGAACGAAAAGTGCGAGCAGCAACTGGCGATGTTGAAGCATATTACAGAAGGGGCTAATTTGACAAAACACTCTATAAAACATTCCAGGGCGGCGATCGGATATCACGTGATGGACATTATGACGTGATTCAATGGTTACGCGCTCATCTCGTGCTTTCCCTGCTCCCGACGCCGGTCCACCTCTGCAACATATTCGTTGACCTCGGTCCCATACCACCTCCACGCGTTATGTTTTACAAAATCTGAAAAGTCCCAAGGATCGGCTTCCAGCTTACTCGGCTCCAGGAATACATATGTGTCAGCGTCCGTAGCTGCTGGAAGGTCTGTTCCTTGAGGTGGCTGGGATGGAAAAAATTCCTTGAACTGGCGCAAATGAGTGGATATACTTGCAAGAGGTCCTAGCTGATGGACTTTGACCGGTTCTCTCTTGTATTCCTATAGTCAAGAGCACCGTTATCTCCTTTCAGCCTGTCTCCACGATTTCCCTTACCTTGCCTTCGAAGAAATCCAACAATTGGATGTCTACAGCGGTCAATCCAGTGACCAATGTTCCTTTTACACAGGCTTCTTCCTCTGACAGTGTTTTTCCATGGAACAGTTCTCTCTGACTCTCGGCAAGCGGTATGAGCCCAGGATATTCTTGCTTCTATTTCACTCAGTCAGCCATCTAGGCCCCGGAATTTGAGTGCAATTCCTCTCACTTTTACCCTGTGTCGCGTATATTCCTAGTGTGCAGGTCAATCCAAGGTAGTGCATGCATTATCATGGCATCAAATCACCTTTAAGACAGCTGGACAAATCTCTAGATGTGAGCCGCCATTCCCAATGACTCGAGTGAGGATCTTTGGATGCATCAACGTTCCATAGAAAAAGGCGCTGGTCGTCTTGGAGTGACCCGACATGCTGGTTAACGTCCAAGAATTAAAATGCACGTGGTTAATATAATATAAGCTGCAGGAATGTCTTCCCTGAGGGCCGGGTAACATCAAAGAACTTGAGGCTATCTTTGGCGTCTTACTGGCGTTTGTTCGATTCATGTGTCAAGTCTTCCTCTGGCGACAATGCCTGATCAAGTGGAACTCGATCACTTTCTTCTCTTCACACATCTAATTTTGTCGAAGTTTCCTGAGGTTTCGTGTCCATGTGTAATTAGTTTTTTTTACTTTCATAAATTTGCAACGTGGTGCTCGATCACAGCCCGCGGTAGAATACATGGTACCCTACAATAGATAAAGATACAGAAAGGAAAATCAGATCACTCGCAGCTGATTTGAATATATAAGGAAAGAGAGAGCAGAAGAAACAGAAGAGTCCGTGGATAAAAGTAATGCAACCTCAGGAATATTGTTTGCCAATGCAAATGCTGCAGGGTTATCATTGAGGAGAGAGATGAAGTTTTCCACATGTAATAATGAAATTCGATATTGAATGGCGTTTCGCTGGACTAATGTTTTCAGTTCTAAAGCCAACTACGTCTACAACATCGATAGACTGATGTGCAGGAAAATTTTAGAGAACGACTCAATCTTGTTACCTGATTGATCAACTTCATATGCCCAGCGACTGGGCAGGGTACAAGCTTCGTTCATTTGGGGACAGAATATTCATGAGACAATCGTACATTTCAGAACATCAGTTCGAAGTATTTCACATCATCAAAGAGGCGTCTCAGAAGACCTGATTGCACAGGTTATCAGTTTCCCGAACAGTTCATGAATCACCTTCCAGATTTCCGATCGTGGCAACTTTCCCCATACCACCATACCATCGATAACGACGGCCTTCACCTTTGCCTCTAGAATTTCAGAACCATCACAAGCTTCTTCATCCTCACATCCCACAAAGTCACGATCAAAAACGACAAAGTCAGCCTTCTTGCCAACCTGGAGTGAACCAATTTCGTGTTCTTGGAAAGAGGCGTAGGCTGCGTCTAGCGTCATGCCTTTAAGCGCTTCTTTCCTTGTAAGTTTTTCATTTGGGTACCTGCAGATGGCCATTATCAACGCCATGGGTAAGGGTACTGTGCTGAATAATCGACGTACCATCCAGAATGACCATGTGGAGAGCTTCCATCAATAGCGAGGCGTTTGACGGCAGCATAGAAGCCCAATAGAGGATTAACACCCTCTATGGGAAAGTCTGATCCAAGAGGGAGTATGGTTTGTCCCGAAAGACTAGGTCACCTATTAGGTTTGGGCCTTGATGATGTGCAGAGAAATTCCAACCGCAACAAAGAAGCGTAAGCGTAAGCGCCCGGCATACGGTTCGGACCCTTTAATCGAACGATCAACAATGACCTGCATATCAACCGCGATAAAAGCTTACCAGTCGTTCCTCTGCATACCACATATCAGACGTCCTTCAAAATGTTAATACAAAAAACAGATACTTTCATGATCATCAACTTACACGTGTGTAGGCTGGACGCTTGCAATCACTGCAAGTGCTGTCACTTTTTATTTTTTTGCAACACTACAGTCAAACACACCTCCCAACTCTCCAAAACGTTTCATGTCATGCTCCTCAATGATTTGTGCATGTTCGATACGCGGTCGCCATGCCGAGACATTTACGGCCTTCTCTTCAACCAATTCTTGGAATATATCGAGGGCAAGGCGGTTAGCTTTGTCGCCAATGCAATGGATGTTCTACAAATTCCAAGGTCATAACATGGACGAGCCTAAGCCATCACGTTATGAACACTTACTACTTGCATGTTGTCTTCAAAAAATCTTCTGACAGCTGCCCGCAAAACTATGGGAGCTTCCAGTAGAGTACCTTGTACGGTTGGATTATCAGAATATGGAGCAAGCAGAGCCGCGCCCCACGAGCCTAGGGCACCTGGAACCGAAAAAAACAAAAACATAGGATCGTGCTGTGACAAGATAACAAACTAGAATTACCATCCGCAAACAACTTCACGGCCCGCAACGTGAGCCGCGCCTGTTTTCCGTAATTGATAAAACGAGGGACGCCATGATCCCATTCCCCACTGATGTAACTTGCGATTTCCGACTCTGAGCCATTCTTTGGCAACACAACACCACCCATTAGATAGAGGCGCAGCTATCAAGGTTTTCAAAAAAAGAAAAAAGTTCTGTACTTGAGACTTGACCCACAGGGATTGCACCCCCTTCTGCTTTTCTGTCAAAAGTAAGACTCGCCCTGGAACAAAAACTTGATTGCAACGGACTTTTTGAAAAATGAGATCATGGACAATCTGGTATCCGCATCGTGAATACTTGTTAGCCCAAACTTCAAGGCAGTGTTGATGGTGGCTTCGAAAAATTCTTCCATTTGTTGATCACTCCATGCTGGTGATGGAATAAGGTCCATCGCCTTGTCGACAAAAATCCCTGAGACTTGTCTGAGCCAACCTAGCATACAGGTTATGCAACGACTTACCGGTTGGCTTGCCATTAGCGTCTCTGATGATTTGACCACCAGTTACTTCGTCGTCTGCAGGCAAGGTATCCATAATATCCAGCACGCGAGGAGAAACCCAGCGAGCATGTCCATCAGTTCGTGCCAGGGAAATTGGTCGACCTTTGAGGAGGGGATCTTGGTTGAGATCTTCCTGTGATACATCTTTAGTTTTATGCTTTAAAATATTCGGTAAATTGTGACCTACTGCCGTCGGGAATTTCTTGCTTTCCCATTTTGTTTGATCCCAGCCCATGCCCTCTATCCAACGATCGGGATCATTGAGCACGTTGGGGTGACTTTGAATATACTGTTTGATACGCTCAATGACCTCTGGGAGATCAGTGTGGGTGGCAGAGCTCTGAGACAAGATCAGGATGTCTACCTTGCACGGAGGCTGTACCTGTCAGTGGAAGCTGCATCATCCATCCATTTTCAAGGACATGAGCATGAGCGTCTATTGGTATGAACTTTGAGTCACTACGTGTACGCACGGCGAGAATACATACCAGTAAGCCCAGGCACAATGATATCGGCAGCCTCGACAAAAGAGATAAAAGGTTGCTGAAATTTGAAACTCCAGCTTGAGAAAGGTACAGGGATTGACATTGACGCGACCTCATCTTTCAGTTCGAGGTAGCCTCAACAGGGATAACATGGTGATATGTTCTACAATATGACATACCATAGGCTCCAATGCGATGTATTCGGTCATTTCGGATGGTTATACAATGAGCACGAGGCTGGGCATCGTTCACTGTATATATTTGTTCATGGTGAGTACAAAGCGTGTACTCCGTCAATACGCGGATAGAGTAATGAACTACAAAAGCCGCGACGGCGGAAAACAGAAGAATCAGGTTTGGACGAAGCAAACGCCGCCGTTGTGTAGAGGATGAAATGTTGCCTAGTTTGTTTGAATCCATGATGTACTAAATCGGGAAATTTGATTTTCTGACATCCAACATGACATCCTGTGGCAATTCCAATGATGAAGGCCAAGCGTTAATGACCAGTCCGTCTTGATAAACAATGCTTACAATGTATTCATCTACTCATCAGGGCGCTCCAAATACGATCGGTCCACAGCCTGCGTGAAATGCAAGCTCAAGGCAGGGAACATTGTCATTCGATATGCAGTCTATTGCAAGTACGCTGAATCTATCTCTTTCATCCCATGTTCAAACAATCAATCACAGGGAATGCTTCTTTCCGCTCATTTCTCTTCGTTTCCGACGTGCCCTGGAACCTCACGTCAACCCCACCCCACAGCTGCATCGCCGAAAGGGTCTGAAAGCTTCAGGAAATCTACTCGTCGGTTTCTCCGGTGGATTAGGTTCGTCTGTGCTCCTAGATCTAGTGCACAAGACATACCTTACCCTTTGTGGAAGACAAGAAGGGGATCAAAATCCAAATGGTAGTTGTCCATGGCCCGAGATATTCGTCGCAACTGTAGACATATCTGGAGCTCTAACCCCTGTGTGTGTTCTTCGTTTTCTCCTCGTCCTCATCTTTTCATCTCATCTCGTAGGCACCACCTAGAAACTCCGATTTCCAAAGAGTCATTGAGAGCTACAGTCCTCAGTTGAATTGTTTATCTCTCAAACTCGAGGACGCATTTGATCAGCGATGGTGGAAAGAGGCTGGGATTTTTGAGTCTTATCAGAGCCGAGGTCTCAACATTATCAATGAAGGTGCTATTCACTATCTCGTCATCTGCATGATCGTACCACTCACTATAAGGCAGAAATCTTGTTAAGGGAGCTCTCGGATGACTCATCTTCACCTGCTGATTCTCTCCAAACTTATATCTCCTCCCTACCGACGCCAACCGCTGTGTCGAGTGCAATCCAAATTTTGGTTCGCATGCTACTGCTCTATAGTGCAGCTTCGAGAAGATGCTCGCATCTGCTCCTCGGTACCTCGCTGACGTCACTCTCAATATCATTAATATCATCCATATCAAAGGGTGGTGGTTACTCTGTCAGTGAAGAGGCTCACGAAGAATGGTCATACAGACAGAATACTGAGACAAGCGATCAAACTGTCAGGGTAATACGTCCCCTGCGTGACATAGGCTCAAAGGAGTGCGCTTTCTGGGCTTGGTGGAGTAAATTAAAAACTGCAAGGAAGCATAGATATTCCGGTGGCCGACAGGATATCGCCGCCCTCACGCGAGGTGTGTATTACAATCCTATAAACGCCATCCTCTTACCAATGATCCTTAGATTTTATCATAGGACTGGAAAGGGATTACCCTTCGACAGTCTCAACCATTGTGAGAACATGTGATAAACTTACAACGAAGGAAGACAGCGATACAAGGTGTCTGATTTGTGAAAGGTGTGCATTGTCAACTCAATATACATTCCTTGTCCTCGTTTAATATGTCTTCTTCCGATTCCAGGCCAGTCCAGGCTGGAATACAGGAATGGAAGAATAAAATCTCAATTCGATCGTATCCTGATTCCAAAGCAGAAAACAGATTACCACCGCATGTCCGTACCCCAGAAATCCAAAACCTCGAGATTTCTGATACAACAATGTCAAGACTTTGTTATGCATGCCATACAACTTGGACGAGTAAGAATATCCGTGGTAGGGCCGTCATGGGAACGGACATACCTGCTCCCATTTGGGCTAGCGTACATTCGATGGACGGGGACGTCTGGGCTAGAAAGAGGGTGAATGCCCAGGATATGCAGGCCATCATTGGCGACTCTCTTTTGGATTCGTCTTGATGATGTATGGTTGTTCACTCTTGTATGATCGATGAATCACATTGTGTTAGCAGGGCACAAAACTGAGACTACGGGATTATTAAACCAAACTGAGAGCAATACATTCAAACTCACTTAAGATCTTCAGGAGGTCCTTGGCTATGAATGTTCTGAGTTTGATCTTTGCACACTCAGCTGGTACTCCGGGTTAACAATTCTTGAAGACTTGCTCTCCCGATCACCTACTCGGTATTATGCCACGGTCCATCAATGCATCTCCAGTACTCAAGGCAGTTAGCCCTTGACACTATCTGATCGAACAAGCACCGTCATTATTACGTCCGTGCTCCATTCACTATCGGAGTTGTTGCTGTCCTTTTTGGTTGGACTTTCAATTTATTCTCAGATCAACACTGTCATTATAATTCTTCCGGCATAAGCCCATCTTGCAAATCACAAAAACCAACGCAGTATGCATTTATCGTCAATTCCAGCGAGAACCATTCAATTAGGGCCCGACCACAATTTGATTCAGGTTTTCAATGAAAACAAGAGTGGGTTCGCGGAGTGCCTACCGTACAACTCCTCTGCTTAGCTGACGTATCGCCATCATGCTCAGCGATACCGCATCTTTACTGTAAAGGCCTTTAGAAATCTCTGCGGCACTGACACCTTCAAACTCTGCAACTCGCTA
>Ga0153922_1000648_pt1 | contig 13631 bp, 13 predicted proteins | sample TSNJ006MetaG_FD_104723 | JGI IMG/M metagenome (GOLD analysis project Ga0153922, IMG submission 104723) | Attine ant fungus gardens microbial communities from New Jersey, USA - TSNJ006 MetaG | ecosystem: Host-associated > Fungi > Mycelium > Unclassified | place: USA: New Jersey, Brendon T. Byrne...
CGGGCTACGGTAATGACACTTCACGCCGCCGCCAATGCAAAGGAGCGAATCGATGAGCGAATTGAACGCGCTGGTCGCTCACGAGGACGCCGAGGGCGGCATCGTGCTGAAGCCCGAGATCGTCGACGAGACGTTCCTGCCGGACGGCGAGGTGGAGATCACCGTCGAATACTCCGGGATCAACTACAAGGACGCGCTGGCCGTGACCCCCGGCGGCGGCGTCGCCCGGTCGTACCCGCTGGTGCCCGGCGTCGACGTGGCCGGCACCGTGGCGGCCTCGTCATCACCTGATTTCGCGGTCGGCGATCCCGTGGTCGCTCACGGGTACGACATCGGGACAGCGCGGCACGGCGGCTACGCCGAGCGGGCCCGCTACCCCGCCGACTACGTGGTCAAGCTCGCCGGATTGACGACGGAGCAAGCAGCCGCGATCGGCACGGCAGGCTTCACGGCCGCCATGAGCGTCAACGCTCTGCGCGCGCACGGCGTGAGCCCCTCGGACGGTCCGGTCCTCGTCACCGGAGCCACCGGCGGCGTCGGCAGCGTCAGCGTCGACCTGCTCGGGAAACTCGGCTACGAGGTGGTCGCGTCCACCGGCAAGCCCGACATCGAACCCTATCTGCGAGACCTGGGCGCATCGGCCGTCATCGGGCGCCTGCCACCCGAGGGCGAGAAGATCCGGCCGCTGGGCAAGGCGCGGTGGGCCGCGGTCGTCGACTGCGTCGGCGGGCCCGCGCTCGCGTATGCCCTGAGCACCATGAAATATGCTGGCATTGCGGCGATTTCGGGTCTGGCCGGGTCGCCTGACCTGCCGACCACCGTGCACCCGTTCATCCTTCGCGGAGTGACCTTGGCGGGAATCGATTCCGTCCTGTTGCCGATCGAAAAGCGACGGGAGATCTGGCGGCAACTCGAGACCGAACTCACCCCTCCGCACCTGGGTCTGCTCACGAGCACCATCTCGGTTCTCGAGGTGCCCGACGCGCTGCGGAAGATCATCGGTGGCGGCGTCACCGGACGGACACGCGTGGTCGTCAAAGACGGCTTCTGATCTACCGACTGGTAGTCTAGTATACCGACCACTGGTCGGTATACGTTTGGTCGGCACCAAGGAGGCGGCAATGACCACATCAGAGCAGTCGCGGCTGCGCACGCGCATGTTCGCCCGCACGCTGGGCCCGTTCTTTATGATCGTCCCCACGACGGTTGCGGTGCGTGGCTCGTACATGCAAGAACTGTTTAACGAGTTCAAGGCCAACCCGATGTGGCCGTGGCTGTACGGCGCGATCCTTCTCTTCGGGGGCCTGGTCATCATCGCCTTTCACCAGTACTGGCGCAGTCCCGCGGCGGTCATCGTGTCGGTGGTGGGCTGGTTTTTCCTTGTGCGCGGGGTGCTTCTGCTCACCGTCCCCAATGTCTACGACGCGGCCGGCAACGCCGTCTACAGCTCGGGGGCCTACGCCTTCATCTGGGTGCTGTTCATCTGCCTGGCCACCGCCGGGCTGTACCTGACGTATGTGGGCTGGAGGCCCGAACCACGCACGCCAGACGCCGTGGTCAGCCCCACCGAGGACCGCTCGCATGCCGCGGGTGGTTAAGCATCCGGACATTCGCCGAGGCGAGCTCCTCGAACGAGCAACGGCGCTCTTTGTCCAGCGCGGGTACGACAATGTCAGTCTGAACGATCTGATCGCCGATGCAGGAGTATCCAAAGGCGCCTTTTACCACTGGTTTCCGTCAAAAGACGCGCTGATAACGGCGCTGGCCGAACACAGCGCCCGCGAAGGATTCACCATCATCGAAGAAGCGCTGGCCCAATGCACGGGTGATGCGCTGGACCGGCTCAACGCGATGTTGCAGGCCGGATATGACGTCAAGATGAAAATGGGCACACCCGAGATGCTGGCCGCGGCGGTTTCGTTGCTGCGCCCCGACAATGCCCATCTGTACGCACGAATCGTCGCCGCCGAGGAAGACCTTTTCCGGCCCCTGCTGACGCAGCTGATAGCTACCGGGGTGGCCGAAGGCATCTTCGACACGTTCGACCCCGACGGCGTCGCGGACATGATCTATGCCCTTGCCGCGCGCACAAACTCGAAGGTCATCGACGTGGTGGACGCTGCCGACGAGTCGGCCAGGGATCGCGCAATTGACGTTCTGACAACCAGATTCGAGCTTCACGGGTTGGCCATTGACCGCGTTCTGGGGTTACCAGACGAAAGCATCACCACTCTCACACGCGCGCAGGTCGAAATGATGGTCGCGGCACTCCCGCGGAACTATCGCTGACGTGGCAGGTCGTAGATAATTGACCTGAAAGAAAATCGAATGCCCGGCCGCCAAGGCGGGTCGGCGCGATAATCACGGCGGGCCGCATTATCAAAGTCAAAAGGAAGTATGAGATGAAGAAGCTGGCAGCAGCGCTATTGACGGCCATGGCGATGGCGGTAGCACCGGTGGCCATGACACCGCTCGCGCACGCCGACGTGTGCGGCGACGTCGGCGGCCGCCACGTCGACGTCGGTGGTTGCACGCACGTTGGCGCCGACGTGGCGGCCGGAGCCGCGGTGGCGGGCGCCGACGAGGCGGCGGCGCAGGCAGCCTCCGGTCAGCCGCCGTGCTACACCCCCGCCGGGGTGCCCTACTACACGCCCGACGGCGACCCCTGCTGATACCGGGAGGTGGCGTTTCAAGCGCCTAGAGGGAGCGACGGCTGACGAAGCGGCGCGGGGCGCCGCTTCGTGGATCGTCGAACTCGATGCTGTGCGCCAGCAGTTGCAGCGGCGTCGAGAAGTCGTTGGCGGGGACGTCGATCACGTTCGGGTACAACGGGTCCCCGTCGATCGGCAGACCCAGCGAGGCCATGTGCACCCGCAGCTGGTGGGTGCGGCCGGTACGGGGGGTGAGCCGATAGAGCTGGTCGCCGAGCGGCTCGACAAGCGTCTCGGCGTTGGGCTCGCCCGGCTCGGTGAGCGCCTGTAACGAGCCGCGCCGCTTGATCATTCGGTTGCGCACGAGCTGTGGCTGTCGCACTATCGGTGGTGCGGATGAGCGCGCGAGATACGTCTTGCGCACCAGGCCGGCAGAGAACAGCGTCTGGTAGCGGCCGCGTACCTCGCGCCGCGTGGTGAACACCAGCACACCCGCGGTCAGGCGGTCCAGCCGATGGGCCGGGCTCAGCTCCGGCAGGTTCAACTCGCGGCGCAGCCGCACCAGCGCGGTCTGGGCGACGTGGCGTCCCCGCGGCGTCGTCGCCAGGAAGTGCGGCTTGTCCACCACCACGATGTCGTCGTCGGAGTGCAGAACCGGAATGTCGAACGGTACCGGCGCCTCGTCGGCGAGCTCCCGATAGAAGAACACGTGGGCTCCGGCGGGCAGCACGGTGTCGGCGTCGACCAGCGCGCCGTCGGCGTCGACGACCTCGCCCGCGATCACCTTGGCGGCGGCCGCCGCGCCGAACCGGCTGCGGAACTCCTCGAGCACCGATCCACCGCGCAGCCGCAGCCGCGCGGGTCCCAGCCCGTCGCGCGCCGGCAGCGGCGCCGGCCTCACGTGAGCGGCACCGGTTCGAGGATCTGCGCGCGGGCCTCGGGAGCCGCCTGGCGCAGCGCGTCGGCCGATTCGTCGTCGGGCTGTTGCTGGCTGCGCACCTCCGCGTCCACCCGGGCGATGTAGGTGTCCACCTCACGCTGGATGTCCTCGGCCTCCCAGCCCAGAACCGGCGCCACCACCTGGGCGACCTCGCGGGCGCAGTCGACGCCGCGGTGCGGGTACTCGATCGAGATCCGCATCCGCCGGGCCAGGATGTCCTCGAGGTGCAACGCGCCCTCGGCCGCGACCGCGTAGACGGCCTCCACCTTGAGGTACACCGGCGCATCGGTGATCGGGTGCAGCAGCTCGGGCTTGTCCTCGGCCATCGCGAGCACCTCGCCGATCAGCGAGCCGTAGCGGTCCAGCAGGTGGCGGACGCGGTACGGATGCAGTCCGTAATACGCGCCGACCCGTTCGGCCTGGTTCACCAAAGCGAAGTAGCCGTCGGCGCCCAGCAGCGGCACCTTCTCGGTGATCGACGGCGCCACCCGGGCCGGGATGAACTCGCTGGCGGCGTCGATCGCATCCTCGCCCATCACCCGATACGTGGTGTACTTGCCGCCGGCAATCGCGACCAGCCCCGGCGCGGGCACGGCCACCGCGTGCTCGCGGGACAACTTCGACGTGTCGTCGCTCTCCCCCTCAAGCAGTGGACGGAGCCCCGCGTACACGCCGTCGATGTCGTCATGGGTGAGCGGGGTGGCCAGCACGGTGTTCGCGTGGTCGAGGATGTAGTCGATGTCGGCCTTCGTCGCGGCCGGGTGCGCCAGATCGAGGTTCCAGTCGGTGTCGGTGGTGCCGATGATCCAGTGCGTGCCCCACGGGATCACGAACAGCACCGACTTCTCGGTGCGCAGAATGATCGCGACCTCACTGACGATGCGGTCCCGGGGCACGACGACATGCACACCCTTGGAGGCCCGCACCCGGAACCGGCCGCGCTGCTTAGACAGTGCCTGAATCTCGTCGGTCCACACCCCGGTGGCGTTGACGACGACGTGGCCGCGCACCTCGGCGACCGACCCGTTCTCGGAGTCGTGCACCCGCACGCCGATCACCCGGTCACCCTCACGCAGCAGCGACACCACCTGGGTGGAAGCCCGCACCACCGCCCCGTAGTGCGCGGCGGTCCGTGCGACGGTCATCGTGTGACGAGCGTCATCGACGACGGTGTCGTAGTAGCGGATGCCGCCGATCAACGAGCTGCGCTTCAGTCCCGGCGCCAGTCGCAATGCTCCGGCCTTGAACAAATGCTTTTGCATCGGAACGGATTTCGCGCCGCCCAACTGGTCGTAGAGGAAAATCCCGGCGGCCACATAGGGGCGTTCCCACCACCGCTTCGTCAGCGGGTACAGAAACGGCAGCGGCTTGACCAGATGCGGGGCCAGCGTGCTCAGCGAGAGCTCGCGCTCGTGCAGGGCCTCGCGCACCAGTCCGAACTCCAGTTGCTCGAGGTAGCGCAGACCGCCGTGGAACATCTTGCTGCTGCGGCTCGACGTGCCCGACGCGAAATCGCGGGCTTCGACCAGGGCCACCCTCAGCCCGCGGGTGGCCGCATCCAGCGCGGCGCCGGCGCCCACCACCCCACCACCGATCACGACGACGTCGAACTGCTCGGACGCCAGCCGCTCCCACGCGAGGTCCCGCTCGCGCGGGCCAAGAAACGTCTGCCCGTTCCCCGGGGCGGGGGCAGCCTCGATCACGATCACCAGATTAAAGGTCAGTCGAGATCGTCGTGCGCTATGAGCCGCCGGGCCGCCTCGGTGATCGACCCGCTCAGCGACGGGTAGACCGCCAGTGTCTGCGCCAGGTTCTCCACCGACACCTGGTTCTGCACCGCCTGCGCAATCGGCAGGATCAGCTCGGACGCGACCGGCGCGACGACCACGCCGCCGATCACGACGCCGGTGGCAGGGCGGCAGAAAATCTTGACGAAGCCCTTGTGAAGGATGGACATCTTCGCCCGCGCGTTGGTGTTCAACGGCAGCATCACCGTGCGGGCCGGCACCGTGCCGTCGTCGATCTGCGCCTGCGGCACGCCGACGGCCGCGATCTCCGGGCGAGTGAACACGGCGGCCGCGACCGTTCGCAGCCGGATCGGGGTCACCGCGTCACCCAGCGCGTGATACATCGCGATGCGGCCCTGCATCGCGGCCACCGAGGCCAGCGGCAGCAGGCCGGTGCAGTCCCCGGCCGCATAGATCGTCGGCACCGAGGTGCGCGAGACCCGGTCGACCGGAATGTAGCCGCCCTTGCCGAGCTCGATGCCGACGCGCTCGAGGCCCAGCCCGGACGTGTTCGGCACCGACCCGACCGTGATCAGCGCGTGGCTGCCCGCAACGCGGCGGCCGTCGGTCATATTTACGATCACGCCGGCGGCTGTGCGGATCACCGAGTCGGCACGGGCGTTCTTCACCAACGTGACGCCGCGCTCGGCGAACACCTCCTCCAGCACGGCGGCCGCCTCAGAGTCCTCATGCGGCAGGATCTGGTCGCGGCTGGCCACCACCGTCACCGTCACTCCGAGCTCCGTGTAGGCGTTGACGAATTCCGCGCCCGTCACGCCGGAACCAACCACCACCAGGTGGTCGGGAAGGTCGGTGAGGTCGTAGATCTGGCGCCACGTCAGGATGCGCTCCCCGTCGGGGCGGGCGTAGGGCAGCACGCGCGGGCTGGCGCCCGTCGCGATCAGCACCACATCGGCGTCGAGGACCTGTTCGATGCCGTCGGGCTCGGTCACCTTGACACGGTGCTTCGCCATCCCCAGCACGGGGTCGCACAGCTCGCCGCGGCCGCTGATCAGCCGTACCCCCTGCCGGCGAAGCTGCTCGGCGATATCTGCTGACTGCGAAGCGGCCAGCGTCTTGACACGGTCGTGGATCTGCGGCAGCGAGATCTTCGCGTCCTCGATGTTGATGTCGTAGCCGAGCGGCGGCGCGCGACGCAGATCCGTCCGCACGCCCGTCGAGGCGATGAACGTCTTGGACGGCACGCAGTCGAACAGCACACAGGCCCCGCCGATTCCGTCGGAATCGACGACCGTCACGTCGGTGGGGTGCGCCGCCGCGACCAACGCCGCCTCGTAGCCGGCCGGCCCTCCGCCGATGATCACGATCCGGACTGCCACGGTCTCCAACCTAGTCAAAACGTCGGGTGCGCCAGCAGTTGATCGCCCACATCCGGTACAAATCTTGTTCGGCGCTCTACGCTTTCCCAGTGCCGCTCTACGCCGCGTACGGGTCGAACATGCATCCCGAGCAGATGCTGGAGCGCGCCCCCCACTCGCCGATGGCCGGAACCGGTTGGCTGCACGGCTGGCGACTGACGTTCGGCGGCGAGGACATCGGCTGGGAGGGCGCCCTGGCCACGATCGTCGAGGACCCCGACTCCAAGGTGTTCGTTGTGCTTTACGACATGACCAGGGAGGACGAGAAGAACCTCGACCGCTGGGAAGGCTCCGAGCTAGGCGTCCACAAGAAGATCCGCTGCCGGGTCGAGCGGGTATCGTCGGACACCTCAACCGATCCCGTGCTGGCCTGGCTCTACGTTCTCGACGCGTGGGAGGGCGGCCTGCCGTCTGCCCGGTACCTCGGTGTCATGGCCGATGCAGCCGAAATCGCCGGCGCCCCAGATGATTACGTGCACAAGCTGCGCACCAGGCCGTCGCGCAACATCGGCCCCGGCCACATCGACTAACCGAGCGCGGCCGCCTGCTCGACCGTGTTCACCAGAACCCGCACCCCGATCGCGAGGGCGCGCTCGTCCAAATCGAACGTCGGTTGATGCAGGTCGTGTTGTGGACCGTGGCCGGACCACACCCCGAGGCGGGCCATCGCGCCCGGCACCTCCTCGAGATACCAGGAGAAATCCTCGCCGCCGCCGGACTGGCGCGTGTCGCACAGCACGTCCGGCCCGACAGCCTCGATCGCATGCGTGAGGATCCGCGTCGAGACTTCCTCGTTGACCACCGGCGGCACGCCGCGCCGGTACTGCAGCGAATGCTCGATTCCCAGCGGCGCCAGCAGCGACGAGACGATCTCGCGAACGATCGACTCCAGCGACAACCAAGTGCTGTGGCTGGCGGTGCGGATGGTGCCGGCCAGAGTGCCGGCTTGCGGGATCGCGTTGGGGGCGGTACCCGCGTGGACCGCGCCCCACACCATCACCGTGCTGTTACGCGGGTCGATGCGACGCGACAACACCCCAGGCAGGCCGGTGATCAGCGCGCCGATGCCGTACACCAGGTCAGCGGTCAGATGCGGCCGCGAGGTGTGGCCGCCCGGCGACTGCAGCGTGATCTCGATCTGATCGGCGGCCGAGGTGATCGGGCCGACGGTGACAGCCACCCTGCCAACCTCCAGCCGCGGGTCGCAGTGCAGCGCAAAGATACGGGACACGCCGGTCAGCACCCCCGCCGCGATCGCGTCGATCGCGCCGCCGGGCATCAACTCCTCGGCCGGCTGGAAGATCAGCCGGACTCCAATGGGCAGCTCCGGCGCCGTCGCGAGCGCCAACGTGGTGCCGGCGAGAATCGCGGTGTGCCCGTCGTGACCGCAGGCATGCGCGACGCCGGGCACCACCGACGCATACGGCGCGCCGGTGCGTTCGGACAGCGGCAGCGCATCCATATCCGCACGCAACGCGATCTTCGGCAGATGGTCCGGACCCAGGTCGCAGGTCAGGCCGGTGCCCGCGGGCAACACCTTCGGGTTGAGCCCGGCGTCTGCCAGCAGCGTCGCGACGAACTGGGTGGTGGTGAACTCCTGCCGGCCCAACTCGGGGTGGGCGTGAATGTGCCGGCGCCAGCCGATTAAATCGTCATCGTGGACGGCCAACCATGATTCGGCGGTGTCGGCGAGCGTCATGACGCCACCCGCTTCGCGAGTGCCCGCAGCACACGCTGCCGCTGCGAAGGCGTCTCGGCGAGGCGAATCACGGTGCGAGCCAACATGATCGAGCCGTCGATCACCGCGTCGTCGGCACTCGGGGAGACCGCGGCGGCCGTGAACTCCGGCTGATGCAGCGACACGTTGCCCATTCCGCTGCCCGCGTCGACCCTCACGATGGGATGGATGCCCGGCATCGCCTGGGTGATGTTGCCCATATCGGTACTGCCCACCGGCAGCGCCGTTTCCACATCTTCGGCGACAGGAGCGCGCCCACACCGGGCCATCTCGTCGCGGAACACGGTCGCGAGCCACGGGTCCGGGCGCAACTCGTCGTAGGAGGGTCCACCCTGGTCGATCCGGCATTCGCAGCCGGTGGCCAGGGCGCCGGCACGGAAGCAGTCGAATACCCGGTTCTCAAGAGCGTGCAACGACTGTTTCGCGAAGGCCCGCATCGCGTACCGCATGGCGGCGCGTCCCGGGATGACGTTGGAAGCCCGGCCGCCGTCCGTCACTATGCCGTGCACCTGCTGGCCAAGTGCCAGGTGCTGACGCAGCACGGCGATGGCCACCTGTGCGACGGTCACCGCGTCACCGGCGTTGATTCCGAGATGCGGGGCCACGGATGCGTGGGACTCGTGGCCGTGGTAGTCGACCGTGACCTCGGACAGCGCCAGCGACCGGGCGGCCGCGATGTCGGCCGGCCCCGGGTGAACCATCACCGCGGCTGCAACGTCGTCGAACACTCCCGCCTTGAGCAGCAACACTTTCCCGCCGCCGGACTCTTCGGCCGGCGTACCCATCAGCACCACCCTCAGGCCGAGGTCGTCGGCCACCTCGGCCAACGCCAGCGCCGCTCCCACCGCCGACGCGGCGATGATGTTGTGCCCACAAGCATGTCCGATGTCGGGCAGGGCGTCGTATTCCGCGCACACCGCGACGGTGAGCTCGCCGCCGCCGAAGTCGGCACGGAACGCGGTGTCCAGGCCGCCGGCGGATTTGGTGATCGCGAAACCGCGCTCGGCGACCAGCGCCTGGGTCTTGGCGCAGCTGCGGTGTTCGGCGAACGCGAGTTCCGGCTCGGCGTGGATGTCGTGCGACAGTGCGATCAGGTCGTGTCGACGGCTCAGGACGACCTCTTGGGCCACGTCAGCAAGCGACGCCGGCTGCGGGTGACGACGCGGCGGTGAGCTGGCGGGCATCTTCGCAGTATCGCACCGGTGGCTAAGCTGCCTGAGCGTGGGCGATGAGCCGCTTGCGCGAAGCGCAGAAAACACCGATGACACCGACGAGACTGCGGGAAAAGCGGCCGCGGCGATCGCCGAGCGCACGGGAATCAGCAAACACGATGTGGCCGTGGTCATCGGGTCGGGCTGGGGGCCCGCGGCCGAGGCGTTGGGCCGTCCGACGGCGACTGTGACCATGGCGGAGCTGCCGGGGTTCACGCCACCCACGGCCGAGGGCCATCGCGGCCAGGTTCTGTCGATTCCGGTTGAGGGCATGCGAATCCTGGTGCTCGTGGGCCGGATTCATGGGTACGAAGGGCACGATCTTGCCCGGATCGTGCATCCGGTACGCACCGCTGCCGCCGCGGGAGCGCGCGCGGTGGTGCTGACCAACGCCGCCGGGGCACTTCGGGACGACTACCAGATCGGGCAGCCGGTCCTGATCTCCGATCACCTGAACCTGACCGGCCGGTCCCCGCTCGTCGGCCCTCAGTTCGTCGACATGGTGGACGCATACTCCCCGCGGCTGCGTGCGCTGGCCCGCAACGTCGACACCGCGCTGCCCGACGGCGTGTACGCGGGTCTGCCGGGTCCGCAGTACGAGACGCCGGCCGAGATCCGCATGCTGAGGACGCTCGGCGCCGACCTGGTCGGCATGTCCACGGTGCACGAGACGATCGCCGCGCGGGCGGCCGGCCTGGAGGTGCTGGGCCTGTCGCTAGTGACCAACATGGCCGCCGGCATGACCGGCCTGCCGATCAGCCACGACGAGGTCCTCGAGGCCGGCCGCCAATCCGCGACCCGGATGGGCTCCCTGCTCGCGAGGGTCGTCGGCAAGATCTGAGGATCGCCCTGGTGACACCCGAGGAGTGGATCGCACACGATCCGGACCCCGACGCCGCGGCCGAGTTGTCGGCCTGCACGCCCGACGAACTCGCCGCGCGGTTCAGCGGCTCGTTGACCTTCGGCACCGCGGGGCTGCGCGGGCCGATGCGGGCCGGTCCGACGGGGATGAACGTCGCCGTCGTGCTGCGCGCTTCGTGGGCGCTGGCCCGGGTGCTCAACGGCCGACTTCGGGGCGGGTCGGCGGTGTTCGTCGGCTACGACGCGCGCCGCGGATCCGCGCGGTTCGCCCAAGCGACCGCGGAAGTGCTTGCCGCCGAGGGGTTTTCCGTACAAGTGTTGCCGGAGCCGCTTCCGACGCCGGTGCTGGCCTTTGCGGTCCGGCACACGGGCGCCGCGGCCGGCGTGCAGATCACCGCTTCGCACAACCCGGCGCCAGACAACGGTTACAAGGTGTACCTCGAGGGCGGCATGCAAATCGTGTCGCCGACCGACCGCGAGATCGAAAACGCGATCGCGGAGGCGCCGTACGCCGACCAGATCGCCCGCGCACCGGTGACATTTCATGATTCGGACATCGTCGAGCGCTACCTCACCCGGGCCGCCGCTGTGCGCCGCGGGTCGGGCGAGCTAAGGGTGGCACTCACGCCGCTGCACGGTGTGGGCGGGGCGATGGCGGTCGAGGCGCTGCGCCGCGCCGGGTTCACCGACGTACACACCGTGGCAAGCCAATTCGCGCCCGACGCCGACTTCCCCACCGTCGCGTTCCCCAATCCCGAGGAGCCCGGTGCCGTCGATGCCGTGCTCGAGCTGGCCGCACGCGTGGACGCCGACCTCGCGGTTGCGCTGGACCCCGACGCCGACCGGTGCGCAATCGGCATCCGCGACGAAGGCCGTTGGCGCATGCTGTCCGGCGACGAAACCGGTTGGCTGCTGGGCGATTACATCGTGGGCCACCCGACTGTCGAGTCGCCGGCGGTGGCCAGCACGGTGGTGTCGTCGCGGATGCTGACCGCGATCGCCGCAGCCCACGGCGCCCGCCACATCGAGACGCTGACCGGGTTCAAGTGGCTGGCCCGGGCAGCCGGAGATGACCTCGTCTACGCCTACGAGGAGGCCATCGGCCACTGCGTCGACCCGACGGCGGTTCGTGACAAGGACGGCATCAGCGCTGCGGTGCTGTGCTGCGACCTGGCGGCCGCCGCTAACACCGCGGGGCGCGACGTCCCGGCGCTGCTCGACGACCTGGCCCGCCGCCACGGCGTGCACGCGACGGCGTCGATCACCGCACCCACGGGTGACGCCCGGGCGGTGATGAGCCGGCTGCGCAACGACCCGCCGACGCGGCTGGCCGGGTTCGACGTCGCCGCCACATATCGCGCGGACGTGGTCGTCCTGACTGGCAGCCGCGACGACGCCTGGGTGCGACTCGCCGTGCGCCCGTCGGGCACCGAGCCGAAAATCAAGGGCTACATCGAGGTCGGGAAACCCGCCGGCGAAGACCTCGCAGGCACACGCCGGTCCGCCGAAGACCTGAGTGCGGCCGTGCAACGGGAGGCAACTCGTCTCGTTCAGCGCGTTCAGCGCGTTCAGCGCGTTCAGCGCGGGCCGAACTGACGATCGCCCGCGTCGCCCAATCCCGGCACGATGTAGGCGATGTCGTTGAGCCGCTCGTCGATGGTCGCGGTGAACACGCGAATGTCGGGCGCGACGCTCTCCAGGCAGGCGAGACCTTCGGGCGCCACCACCACGCAGACCGCGGTGATGTCGTTGGCATTGCGTGACTTCAGCAAGCCGATGGTGTGGGCCATCGACCCGCCGGTGGCCAGCATCGGATCGAGCACCATCACCGGCTGTGAGCTGAGGTCGTCGGGCAGAGATTCCAGATATGGCGTGGGCAGGTGGGTTTGCTCGTCACGCGCGACACCGACGAAGCCGACGTGCGCCTCCGGGATGAGCGCGTGCGCCTGATCGACCATTCCGAGCCCGGCCCGCAGCACCGGAACCAGAAGCGGCGGGTTTGCGAGCCGGCAGCCGGTGGTCTCGGCCAGCGGCGTGCGGACCGGCACCTCCTCCGTGGGCACGTCGCGGGTGGCCTCGTAGACGAGCATCAACGTCAGATCCCGCAGTGCCGCACGGAAGACCGCGTTGCCGGAGCGCTCGTCGCGCAACGTGGTCAACCGGGCAGCCGCCAGCGGGTGGTCGACGACACGCACCTCCATGGCTCATGACCTTAGTCACGCAGCCGTGCAAATTTGTTGACATCGGTGTCAAAAATGTGCACGAGGACCACTGCGGCGCTGCCACTTCCTACACGGTCGCCAAAACGCCGTTTCCCCAATTACGGCGACTTCGGCACCCGCGAACGAACCGAACAAGCCGCACGGTGTGACGGTGGACGACAGCGGCACCGTGTTGGCTGGTTAGGCTGTGGCCCGTGGCTGACATCATGCCGATCGGCTTGACGCTGGACGAACGCGACGTGTTCACGCTGTATGCGCCGCGGTGGCGCGACGCCAGGGACGAGTGGGAGGCGTTCCTCGGCAAGGACGACGACCTGTATGCGTTCGACTCGGTTGCCGATCTCGTCGCCTTTGTTCGCACGAACACCGACAACGACCTCACCGACCATCCGGAATGGGAAAAGCTCACATCGGCGTCGGCTCACAAGCTGGACCCCGGTGACGACAAGCGCTTCGATTTGATCGACGTCTACGAGTTGCTCGCAGAGAAGCCCACCGCGGAGTCGATCGAGCGGCTGGCGGGCACCCTGGCCATCGCGTCGGCGATCGGCTCGGTCTGCGAATTGCCGGCGATCAGCAAGTTCTTCAACGGCAATCCCGTGCTGGGCGGGGTATCCGGAGGAATCGACAACTTCTCCGGCAAGACCGGCCTGCGGCGCTGGGACGAGATCGGCGCGGTCGTCGGAAAAGGGTGGGACAAAGTCGTCGACGCGATCGACGGAGTTATATCCACACCAGAGGTGGACAGCGACGCCTCAGCGAAGGCCGAGGCCGAGCTCGCGGAGCCGCCCGAAGAGCCCGAAGAGGCTGAAGAGTCTGAAGAGTCTGAAGAGTCTGAAGAG
>Ga0153922_1000655_pt1 | contig 13552 bp, 10 predicted proteins | sample TSNJ006MetaG_FD_104723 | JGI IMG/M metagenome (GOLD analysis project Ga0153922, IMG submission 104723) | Attine ant fungus gardens microbial communities from New Jersey, USA - TSNJ006 MetaG | ecosystem: Host-associated > Fungi > Mycelium > Unclassified | place: USA: New Jersey, Brendon T. Byrne...
AATTTTCATAGGTGTATTGTATGGCTATTATTATGTAATTAAATATTATGTGATATATATCCTCTCTCTAATATCGTACCCTGACAGCATAGTCCTCTTACAACTGTTGGGTTAAGCTAACTCTAGAACTAAGTTGTTTTTTATTTAGGATAAACAAAGAGAGCTTAACAGAGTTTCTCTTAGATTTGGGCTACTACTTATACCTTTTACACTTGGTCTGTACTCCTTTTACACTTGGTCTGTGCTACTAATCCTAACCTACTAATGATCTAATAGAATCTACTAGAATGTTCATGTGACTAATTGTGACATGTCATATGATTTGATCATGTGACCTCCCTATTATCTAATTATCTAAAAAGAAAAGTAAAAGGAAAAAGAAATAAGGAAATAAAAATTATTATGGCCAAGGCAGCTTATAACATATATCAGCTTTAAGCTGGGGTTCACCATACTGTGTCGCCACCATATAACTAGTATCGCATGATCTGTGTGAGTCTTTCATGGGCTTTGGGTGTGAGTTAGAACTTCATAACACCCATAGCAAAGACTCGGTACACCTAGGGTCACCCTTGGTGGGCCCTAGACATAGCACCATTGTAATTAGTTGCTAACTATAGAGAGAATTATGTCTTAAGAAAAGAGTTTGATATTCAGACTAAGGAAGCTTTTAACTACAGCATACAATTTAGTCATATTTAAACGTGAGAAACTTGAGAGGTAACTTTCTCCCTCCCTCAACAGCACGGTCCCTTACCTGGTTGACGTGTCATTCGGTACGTAATATTTGCTTTGTCCTTTAAGTTGCTAATAGGCACGGTTTTCGATCACAGCCGTCATAAATATCATATGCCTGTTTCCAGGAGGGCTACTTCGCACGATTCGCGTTCGATTTGCCCCTCCTCACGTGCTTTCTCACATTCGCCGTACGGAGTGCTCCGCTCCATAAAGCGTAAGCGTAAAGTGCCTCCAAAAAACGTTCGTAATGGGCGCGAATCCATCGTGATTTCTGGAGTGACCCTCAACCCAACGATCGCTTTTGATACATTCTGGAAGTTCGCGGCAGAGAGAAAAGCGCTTGATGACCGGCGCAGGGCCGGAAAACCGTCACCGTAAGTGGGTCTTTCGGCGTTATTATGCAATTAACTTGTTCCCAATTGTAGATGGACTAAAGACTCCATTCTTCAATCGTATTTCTTCTGCAACACTTTTCGCGTCTTGGATAGATTAAGCCAGTACATCATTCGTGAAGTCATCGAAAAGGGATCACAGAGCCCAGAGGAAATCGCCTTTCGAATTGTTCTCTTCAATTTGTTCACCAAGATTGAAACCTGGGAATTGCTCAGTGCTAGAGCCGGACCACTGACGTGGACTACCTACAGTCATTCCAACTATGCAGCTATCCTGCGTAAAGCAAAGGCTGCAGGAAAAACACTCTATACTGGTGCTTTTCAAAAACCTGCCCCAAAACTTGAAAGTCCAGATGGTTTTGTCAATCATCTAGTTCTGTTGGAGGTCCTCATGGAAAATAAACTTCATCAAAAATGCATGAGCGCACGGCATATGGCTGACATCTACGAATGGCTGATTTCGTTTCCAAGCTTGGGAGAATTCTCGACTTATCAATTAATATTGAACCTCTCTTATAGCAAATTACTCAATTTCCACCGTAATGATTTCGTTGTTCCAGGACCAGGTGCTTCTTCAGGGCTCAACAAGATTTTCGGCAAGTCTGGCATGACGGATGGCAGACACGCCGATCCTCATTTTGAGGTAGAGGTTATCCGATGGTTGGTGGATAATCAGAGCCACCATCTTGAGCGGCTTGGTCTGAAGCCGCCATTGCTTGGACCAGATGGCCTTCCCATGGACGTTGCCGATGTGGAACACACCTTGTGCGAGGTGGATAAATATGCTCGCCTTGCTCATCCAGGATTGAAGGGAACACGAAATGAGCTCTGGCGGAGACACGAAAACAAATCTCCGCTACCGAAGGCTGTGCTTCCTCAGGCTTGGAAACATGCCGCGAGGAAGATACCCCGTGTGAGGGAAAAAACAAAGCTTGTCGTCCAGAAGCGGTACTCGATCAGCCACCTGGAGGTACACCGTAATACCACAAGAGGGAGGGAATATCTAGTGTGTTGGTATGGCTACCCAGCGTCTGAGGCAACATGGGAGCCAGAAGTAAACCTTTTGGATGATGCTGGAGACGCGGTCAAGGATTATTGGAAAAGGATGAAATCAAAGCAGAAGTGAGACTGCTTGTCAGACATTGTCAATGGTATTCTTGGTTGTAAGTTATTCTGGATCCTTATGGCTACGTAGTATATAATTCGATCGGTTCATGGATCATGTTGCTTCTCTGATCTACATTGGAATGTCAAGTCGCTTGAACGACACGGCTTGTGTCGTACGCTCTCTGGTCTTTTGGTCTTAAGTGGAATAGTGTATCACTGGAATGATCCTAACATCAAGTGTGACATTCCAATAACTTGACATCGGGGGTGACTTCACATCAACGAGTAATATTTGTATTTATTTGCTGACGCGCTCAACGCGTCTTGGAAAGTCAACTTGATATCCACAACTCTCTACCAGGACGGGATTGTCATGAGGTCAATTTCAGATCTTCGGGAGGCTTTGCTCAATGTCTTTCTGCCAGAAAGTACCTCTTATGACGAGCAGGAACTTTTCGACGAGCTTATGGTCCAAAAACCGCGCCTGCTCGCGCTGCTGCATACTGGGTCAAGAAATTCAGAAGAACAGAAGGAGATTGAATCAGGCTTGTTGTTTTGTTTACTTTATTACTCAGTGTTCCTGAAATGACCAACCCAGGAAAGACGGTTATAGAGAACAGGCAAGTGGCAATTAATCCTGAATTTGCCAAGCAAGTGCTATTTCTCTCGCAACACTTGGAATGTTCGGAACGATACATTGCAACTCTTTTAGATGAAGTGGTGAAAGATCATCCTGTCATCGATTCCGTCACGAGTCTGGAATTGACTGTAGAGCTATTCCATCTGCGTCGGCGGCACTTAGTTGATTCACTAAGGTGCCTCGTCGACGCTACAAAGGCGGTTGATTCTAGCACAAAGAATCAAGTATACGTGCGAATAGCTCGGTACTTTGTTGCTGAGCTTGTACCGGCTTCGTCGGGTCAAGATGGAAGCCTTACTCTCGTCAGAAGGATTTGGAAGCAGATTGAGCAGTTGAACGTTCTCGTTGCCCAAGCAGATAGTGCACGGCGAGGAGCAGCGACTAATACAGTTGTGCCTGTTGGCCAGGGTCAGTCTCTTACTTGGCTCTGAATAGTTTGAGAATAATACTTTGTAGGAACGCCTTCCCTCGGTTTTGATATCCTGAATTCCCGATACGAGTCACTCAAATATGAAAGAAGATCCCTGGCCATTATTCTATCGTCTATCTCGCATCTTGGTCATCTTTCCTCCGACGAAGTCAAACTCATCGTTGAGTGGTTGGCCAAGAACCCCTCACATCCTCTCACTTACTATTTCCTTATCACTATCCTTCTCGCTTTCGATCCTGCTGACCCTTCGAGCTCTTCCGGTCAGCTCAGACATAAACTTGTGTCTGACAAGGCAACAGTCACTTCTATGACCCAAATTCTCGGGCCCTCGACGGTTTGGAAAGAACAAGGTTTGAAAGCGACCATTCTTCTAAAATGGGCCTTGTCATTGACGGAGGCGAGACATCATGACCGCTCGCTTGAAGATAAAGAAGGTTTTAGGGCAGAAGAGTTGGAAAAACAAGTCTGGAATGGTATACAGGGCGATGCATTCACATACCTTAAAGCCTCCGTACAACAACTGGTGACCAGACGCTCAGTCGGTTCAACACAGCCGGTGGCAGAGAGTCAGGACCAACCCGAAGCTCCCTCCGATGATTTCTGCGACACTGTCTTGCAGACATATGAAACGCTACTTCGAACCCTCATTATTCATGCTTCCTCTGAGTTGAGGAAGGTCAAACAAAGACAAGAGGACATCGCACACACGAGAGATCGAGCACGTAATGTTTCAACTCGGTTTTCTGTAAGTGTTCCGGAACCAGAAAACCCCGAATCTCCAACCAGAAATGACATCGCTGCCTTGTACACACTGATTGGTATACTTTATTCTGCTCTTCCGCCTGAGCGTGGATTACAATTCTGGGGTGCAACACCTGGGGACCATTCACAGTTGTCTTATATGGAATATTTGGAAATGATGACGGGACGACTGCCTTCATTTTTGCAATGGGCAATCTGGTCTACTTCAATTCAAGACCTTCCTCTTTTGACTGCGTTGTACGATATGTTGGGTGGTCTGGCAAAAGGACAGCAGTGTAGCGAGTTGGCATACAACTTTATGGCTCGCGGAAGTGCGGAAGTTGTGACGGGAGGGTCGCTTCGACCATTGTCCACTAGTGGTCCTAGTATCTCTTGGATCGCTATCTTTAAGCTTCTGGACAATTGGACACAAAACGCTGCTAATATCCGGGGTGCACCTCAGTACCAGATGCTTGGTTCATTCAGCGACGGGTTCAATCTCCCTTCAAGAGCTACATTTTCCGCTGATTCTGCTGATGTCAAGTGTGCACAGTCATTCTTACGCCTCCTAACAACAACTATCAGATATTCCGTTGCCGTCCGCACGACTATCTCTAGTCATACCCAGTTCCGCGCGATCCCAACGTTAATCAATTTGATTACGGTTGGCATTCCCCTTGAACTTAAGGGTTCGATATTTGACACCCTTGCTGCCTTCTGTGAACCAGGTGCCGGGATTCCTGGAGTAGATATTTGCAGGGCTGTGTGGACTTTAATGGAGCGCTCTGAGGTCATCAATGTACGTTCAGGTACCCCTAGCGGAGTAAATGCTCTGGCGTCTGGAAAGGGTGTGGAGCTGGAGTTGGAGCAGATTGAAACGACACACAAGATGTATCCTGTGACTGTCCCATTCCTGCGGCTCCTTGGGACTCTGATCCATACACCCAAGCGTATACCTTTGAAGGAACGACTCATTGACTTTGAACTGATTAGCACCATACCCGAGAATTTAGGGCACCCGTATCGCCTCCCTGGAATTGGCCCATTCTCTGCCTTTGTCATTGAAAATGTATTTGCCAATATTTCGAGCCGGGAGTACTCTCAGGCCTCTGACAGATGGGAGATAAATGATCTTTGCCTCACCTTTATTGAGCGTGCACTTGCAAGCTACGACCTTGAACCCCTGATAAACGTCAACGAAGTTTCTTCCCTTAAGACCGAGAGGTTGTTTTCTCTCGTTTCACATCCTGGTTATGATATCATGATCCGTCTTCTGACTTATACACCATTTCAAAATAGCATTCTCTCTTATATCATCGAGGGTGTGGAGGGCTTTGATAAAAATCTAGCAGAGGAAGAGCCTTTCTTCCGGAACACGATTGTTCGCGTAATGAGGATTGTCCATCGGATTTTGGAGGTCCAGGATCTGTTCTTGGATGTTCTTGTGCCACTCCTTTTGGATCATAATAACGCTACTTTCGCAAGCGTGATTCATCCGAGGTCTTATTACACCCGTTTCGACCAAAGCCTTTCATTCAGCGCTCTCTGCATACCGTCCATCGCAACTTACATGTCATATTCCTCGTACCCTGAGCTGTCGCTTCTCTCTATCAAGGTCTTGTCTTTGCTCTGTAGTTCTACGAATTCTTCGACAATCATCACGCTTATTGAACGGAGTAGAGATTCTGAAAGGATTCTTAGTGGCTTCATGAGAATCATGGGTGTCGAGTCGTTGGATGACATTTGGGTGGCAGAGACTTTTGCAGAGGAAGTGACTGGCGCTGGTGCTCCCGATCCTGATGAAAACACACAACAGTTACCACAAGCTATCCGGCTGTGTGCATTGGAGCTGCTGGTTGGGGGTACCGAGCAAGATCGGCCATATCCTAATATCGCACACTACTTTTTACTGGGCGGGACTGTGAAAGAACAGAAAATTGAAGATCCACCTATACATCATACCACTCTCCCTGCACTGCTGCGTCTTTTGGATACTAGTAATCCTAGATTGAAAGAGATGAGGAGGGAGGGAAGCCATGGTGCCACATCAGTTGTTTCATCACTTCCTGGATTGGCCGAACGTTGTTATAGAGTGATTTGGAATCTTTGTGTGCACCCGAGGACTTCAGAATTCTCGACAAGATATCTCAGGACAAAATTCAACTTTTTTGCACGACAACTCATGAACATACCCTCAGTAGCACCCTCAGCGATTGAAGATCCCTTTATTCAAGTACGATATGAGGACGGAAATATCATTACTACGACCATCCCTTTACTATCTGCATTCCTCCGTCTGAGGTCACACATTTGTCGCCTTGCTGCACTAGAACTACAGGTTCTTAGTGATAGGGGACAATCCAAGGGCATTACTGAATTATTGGATATCTTGTTTGGTGTGGACATGGAATGCGAAGATGAATCTGGTATCCCCTCATTCCAGGGAATAAGCCAATCACGAATGCGCATCATGGACTTCTTGCAGTCGCTGATGTTTGATTGGGCTGACAGCCTCCGAACGCAACCACAAACTCTTCAATATCTTTCCAACCTCAATTTCGAATCTTGCAAACGTCTTGATGCTTCTGATTGTGAAGTCGTAGATCGGGCCGCAGTGTTGGCATTGATTTCTAGCGCAAAGAAGTCGTTGTATGCTCAAGGATCGATTACAGTGGTGAGTCAGTCGGAACAATTGAAGAAGGAGACGACGTATATTGTGGAGAGTTGTGCGATAGAAAATCATCGTCGAAAGATTCTGCATGCGTTGATTGAGGGATTCCGAGCCTGGAAACAGCTTCTGGATATGTGTCTCATGAGATGTTTCGATCGACTTCCTCATGATCGTCGAGAGAACATACTCTTGGATCTTCTCCATGCTCTTCCTACTGCTGAGCGCGCTAGCAACTTTGGCGAGAGTGTTTATGTTCTTTTAGCTGAGACGGTTCTCTCGTTGGTGACGAAATTACGAGAAGATAGACAGCATCAGATCACTCTGCAGTCCGTTGGTGGGAACCCAGAATCTGGGTCATTGCCGGCAGAGAGGCTGAATATGATCTTACACAATATTCTGAAAGGCATTCTGGACAGCAACCGTATGGAGCTCGTTAGGGGAAATCTATATGCCGCCCTTGTCAACTTCATTCACCTTATCACATCCTCGAACGGAACTCCCGACTTTTTAAGTTTGGCTATGTCCACGTCTTTCTCAGGTTCATTGAATCAGAGCCGGTCACTAATCCCGGTGAGCTCGATCCGGAACAAATCCTCCAGCACTTCAGCACTCTTTTCTGGTACTCTGAATTCTATGCGGGGTGTAATTGATCCATTAGTCGTTGTTATAGCCAGAGATGCTATTGATGGCCCAGAGGTGTGGAAAACAATCGCGTTCATATTGCTTGATGCCCTTGTGCAGCTCGGCGAACAAGGAAAACAGTCGATAGTTATTACTGCACTCTCAAAAGACGGTATCCTGTCGAACTTTGTGGAGGATTTGAAGGAGAGCGATGAAAAACTCCAGTCCATTCTGAAACCTGAACCTGGTACGTTCCGCCTTCATCCCTCGATCTTTCGGTAGTTCTTGATTTCTCTTTAGATGATCTAAATGATCTCTATGTCTATGAGGCGAAATTTTCATTATTCAACCAGATGTCACAGACTCGGCCGGGTGCAGAAAAGCTTCTTAATTTTGGGATCATTTCCCTTCTAGCAAAATGCGATTACCTCAACACAAGGCCTGAATCTAATCAGTCGTTTATGGGTATGAATGCTGCAATCTAACCACTGCCGAACTCACTCGAATCATAGATCAAGACTCATTTCTACCCTCAGCTATTCAACGTTACCACCAACTCTTCATGCCTGCTCTTCAAGTCGTCAGTGGTATCCTTACTACACTGGGCAACAAACATGTTACGGCTACGAAACAGGTAATCAGATATTTCAGTAGAGTATTTCTTGGACTCATTCGTGGAACAGGTTTTAGAGTTTCTCTCAAATCACGGATCCACGATCGTCATACTCTTAAAAAATGACGCAGATCACACATCCCTTGAAATCCTTGATGAGATCTATCTCATCATTAAGCTATGCACTAGCATTTTCCCCTCCGTCCCAAAGTCTGAACTGGTGAGAGTTTACCTCCATCTTCACCGTTACTATTGGTTTTACATTGGTTTAGTTGGCACCGAACACCGGCTTCGGCGCTCTCCACATTGCAATCTTGACTCTGGCGACTCGAACAATGAGTCGAAATCGTTGCTTCAATGCCGTCGTTCCTCAAAGTGACCTCGAAATGCAAAATGCAAGACTACCAGCGTTCGGTGAACCTTGGCTTAACCTGTAATCAGACGGTCACTAACGTGATTAACAGGTAATTCTTCAGGGTCTCTATTTGATGCCTCACTTGTTGGGAAGGAGCGCCTCATACGCAAAGCGATTGCTTCGTATGTGGGCACTTCGAGTCATTTCACAGGTCTGTCCTCCGAAATGCTGTTGGCGCTATGTTTTTCTTAACTTTTTCTTGTAGAGCCCGAAATCACCCTTGCGATTTCACCCATGACCAGCACGACCTATATAAATGAGATAGGTTCACACTTCACTGGTACGGCAGTGTGGCTTAGATCAATTAGACTGCTCTGCTAATACGATCTCCAGTTACCGTTCCTACTATTGGTGACGTGATGGAGGCTATTGATTTTATCTCAGAAGATATTGCGGCCACACTCAGGCAAATATCTGACCTTAGAGCCGAACTTATCAACAAACATCACATCGTCATTGAGGATGTGAAGGAGATTCTGCGACATATTCAGGTGTCGCTGCTAAACGAATTAGACACTGAACAGAAAAGGTCACTTGTATGTCAAGAGATTGAGAAGATGAAGGAAAAATCAAAAGTGACGGTGAAAAATCTTTGCGGTGTGTACATTTGAATAATCAGGAGAACGTATTATGCTCATGTGATATTAGATACACATGAGATGCTTCTGTTGTTGCTTTGGCGTCATTTAGAGTATTATGCGAACCCCCAGAGTATGAGCAATCCTCCTGAACAAGCGACAAGTGTTGTGCGCTTGCCGGCTATCTCGAACCAGAACGAATTCCGTGAAGAAGTAAAGAAGAGGTTGAACCCCTTACTGCAGCGCATCTCATCGCTAGAATTCGTGAGTTCCTTGATCCGTCTTCTACTTTGTTTGAATAGTTGACGTGGCGTAGGATGAAAAGTCATTAGGTAGAGATTGGCAGTCTCGCCAAGCTTTTATCGAAATCATGACGTGTCGTTTGAAGGATTGTGTTGGATGTTGATTGATCGACTGACAGTCTGAAGTTGGTTCTAATTTGTGTTCAGAGATCCATGTGGTTGGATTGGTGTTTATATCCATTGCTTGTAATCAACCTAACCCCACTGATTTGTTGTAAATAATCATAATAACTGATGTCATCATATCGTTTGACTTGGAATTATCAGGAATGTATCAAGAAAAAGTATGTATGCAGAGTTAAATAGAGAGTGACTGAGGCTCATGATTCCTTATCGGGGCAAGAGACTCCCTGCGCCCCGAAGAGCAAGGGAACCCCCCATCCTCAGTGTCTGAGTTCCTCCAGGAAAATAAGCGAGAACGTAGGCTATCAGTGCAACGACCTGAAGAGGAGCAGAAGCATTGTTAGAGTCTACAGAATGCCGTATAAAGAAGTGTAGAACTTACTTGGACTCCTCCACATATCAGCGAGCCGAAGTATGAATGTTCCTGGTTTTGGATGATGATAACATGTGATTGACTGACGAGGATGACACGTACGCTGAGGGCGAAATAAAGAGTCAAACCCAAGCTACTGAGATAAGTGAGGGAAAATGGAAGTCGATCCTTCGACACAAGGTGCTTGATGTGGTTGATAGGACCAATGAGAATAGAAAACCTATCGGCAGGAGGAATGTGAAGCTGTATACTGAAGAATGGAATGTAGCGTACCCGAACATGACGAGTAGACTCCCCAGGCTAGAGTGACGCGATGTGTATCAACATAGGCAGAATTCAGTTTCGAAATCAGTTGTACCTAAATGCCAACGCAAATTTTGCTGGTCTAGAGAAATGATGACGATTGTGAGTTAGGGAGTCAAGAGTTGGAGGAGGTATGAGTACTTGAGTGCAAGCATCGGCAAAGTCAGGAATGCGACAAAGAAACATACAGCGGCTCCGACCAGTGATCCTATGAATCCAAGTAATCTATGTCGTTGAGAAGAACCATCAGCAATAACCATTTTGACAAGATGAGGAGGACACTGACCTTTCCCATCTTGACAGAGCAAACCACGCCTCGTCCTCATTGGACGTCTCGTTTGACCGCAGAGGTATATAATCTCCAATGGAACTGTAGAACCGGGAGAAAGGACCTTCAGAGGGGGTCTGTTGTGCGTGCCGTGAGTCATTTGCGGTATCTCGTGCCCACCGGAATTGGGATAGGTTATTGCGGAAACTTTGTTCTGCTGACGAGGGCATCACGATGAAAGAACGAAAGACGTGTAAACAAATTTAAATAAGGTGTACTGAGTCGATCATAGCCTGCCTTAAAAAGTCATGATTTGGTGATTTTGATTGCAATGCACCATTACGATAGTCAAGAATATAGGGCCTCTTTTAATAGCAACTCACTGCTGAATATCTCCACTTCCCGCACGCTCTCTAATCGTTGGCTGAGGCATGGCACTAATCTTCTCGAATATACCATTATCTCTTACAGTCAACTACCCTGTTTGAACCCTTATGACGCGCGACGGGTATTGCTCTGTCAGATATGGATGGTGAACGATATAGGGTTACTCATCATTTGACACGGTATCAGAGCCTAACAGATATCACCTTTGCCAGCAAATATATGGTTCTTGCCATGGATCGCGATATCTGGATATCAATGGTCTGCTGTGATCTTGTTGACATCATTAAAATTCTTTTATTGACATTGTACATGTCATCAACATGTTATTGTATCCAATGACAAGAGAGAAACAAATGGTGCTCTTGTCAAGCCATCGAAGAGATGATAAACAATTGCAATGCACTGATTCAAATTCAAAATTGTGTTTGCAAAGGATTATACAAAGAGCACGTATAAACATTCCACATGTCATTCATTGGTCAATCACATCTGACAATGCTTGCGGAGGGCTTTCCCTGATGGCTCCGTTTGCGCTTTTCAAATCCTCTGTTGTTCTCGGACTTCCTGGCCTCACAAGTCACACATAAATTGCGCCTGCGCCTTTCGCTTGTCGAAGCAGAACAGATAGATCGCTTGTAGCTTTGGAACATGTCTCGCTCCATTGACGCTCGCCTTGACTTTGACATCTCATTTCCGCGAGTGATCGTCAAAAAACAAAAAGCATACATGATCGCCCAAAAATAGCTTTTTCTACAACGTTTTCACCTCTCACAAATGCCCCAACATCGATCGTGTTTCTCCTTGCAGCCCCAACTTGTGCTTATACTTCTCTTGCCACTTGATAATGATCTCTGTTGCTTATTTGAACTGAACAATCTACAAATTATCGAACTGCACAATCCGATCCTTGTTTTTTTCCCGAGACTAATTTAAGAGGTCTTGACTGGAATCGAGGTTCATTGTCATTATTACTGCTCATTAGTTGATGTACAAAAATCATCAGAAAGCATGTACCTCTTTAAGATATATATATAAATCAATGCATATAGAGCAAATCATATCTAAGTACCAGAAAGCAAATTGAGTAGGGGTTGCACAAAACAAAGATGTGTGTATGTCATGTCAATCCAAAAAGAAAGCACTCTCATTACCGAAACCAGCACCACTACCGCATGCACGACCGAGAGATTCACATGTCACATAAACCCAATAGAGTACTTTTTGTCGGAAGGCAATTTGCACTTGAAGTGGAATAACCAGTGGAAAAGCAGGCAGAGGGAGAAACAGCTCATCATTCATTTAGAAACCGCCCATGTCACCCATACCACCCATGCCACCCATGCCACCCATGCCACCCATACCACCACTGCCACCGGCCTTGCTCTCTTCAGGGGCATCTACGATACAAGCCTCGCTCGTTGTCAAGAGTGAAGCAACACCGGCAGCATCAACAAGTGCAGTTCTGACAACCTTCAGAGGGTCAACAATCCCAGCTTTGATCATATCCGTATACTCTCCCTTCGAAGCGTCATATCCCCATGCAAATTTATCCGCACTTCCATAGGGTCCAAGAAGCGAGCCCACAATGACACTCGACTCTTCACCTGCGTTGTCCAAGATCGCACGAGTGGGTTTAGTAATAGCACGACGGACAATTGCGACTCCGAGTTCTTGATCAAAGTTCTGAGTGGGGATGGGCTTAGCATCAGATGCTACAGGTGAACTGGCAGACCCTGCGCCACTACCAGGAGAGGAAGTAGCAAGTTGAAGGGAAGCTTTGAGAAGGGCAACACCACCACCGGGAAGGATACCTTCCTCGACAGCGGCACGCGTAGCATTCAAAGCATCTTCATATCTATCCTTCTTCTCACCGACCTCAACTTCAGAAGAACCACCAACTTTAATAACAGCAACACCACCGGAGAGCTTGGCGAGACGTTCTTGGAGCTTGGTTCGGTCATATTCAGAGGTAGTATGATCAGCAATGAGAGAACGAATTTGCTCGCAGCGAGCCTGGATAGCGCCTTTAGAACCTTCACCGTTCAAGAAAATGGTATCTTCTTTGGTGATGGTAATGGAACCTGAGGAACCCAGGAGGTCTGGTGTAGCGCGTTCGAGTTTGATGTCGAGTTCATCGGTGAAGACAGTACCACCGGTCAAGATACCAAGGTCACCGAGGATAGACTTGCGGTTGTCACCAAAGCCAGGCGACTTGACAGCAGCAACTTGGAGCTGGCCACGAAGCTTGTTGAGGATGCAAGCAGCGAGAGCCTCACCGTCAATGTCCTCAGCAATAATGACGAGAGGACGACGAGCTTTGGCCGCAGCCTCGAGAGAAGGAAGGATATCCTGAAGAAGAGAAATTTTCTTCTCACTAAGGAGAACAAGAGGTTTCTCAAACTCGACTTTCTGAGTCTTGACATCGGTGATAAAGTAGGGAGAGATGAAACCACGATCGAAACGCATGCCCTCTGTAATCTCAATCTCGTCCTCAATGGTACGTCCCTCCTTGACAGTGATGACACCCTCTTTGCCGACCTTTTCCATGGCTTGCGCAATGAGGTTGCCAATATGAGTATCACCATTGGCAGAGATGGTAGCAACCTGGGCAATTTCGGCAGTGGTGGTGATAGTTTTGGTGTTCTTGGACAAGAACTCGACAACACGGTCAACAGCTGCCTGCGAGCCGCGGCGAAGGTCCATGGGATTGCAGCCAGCGGCAACATTCTTCACACCCTCAGAGTAAATCGCACGGGCCAGGACGGTGGCCGTTGTGGTACCATCACCAGCCATCTCGTTTGTCTTTGAAGCAACATCCTGAACAAGACTGCATGAAACGGTGATCAGCTG
>Ga0153922_1000656_pt1 | contig 13533 bp, 14 predicted proteins | sample TSNJ006MetaG_FD_104723 | JGI IMG/M metagenome (GOLD analysis project Ga0153922, IMG submission 104723) | Attine ant fungus gardens microbial communities from New Jersey, USA - TSNJ006 MetaG | ecosystem: Host-associated > Fungi > Mycelium > Unclassified | place: USA: New Jersey, Brendon T. Byrne...
CATTGGATTTATCCGCAGAGCGCTTGAAAAGGCAGGAATGTCACATATTCCGGTAATTTCGATTAATTTAAGTGGTCTGGAAGGGAATCCGGGATTCAAGATTACACTGGATTTGGCAAAACGTCTGGCATATGCTTGTGTATTTGGGGATATCTTCATGAAATGCGTGTATCGGATGCGGCCTTATGAGATAAAAAAAGGTTCTGCGGACCGGTTGCATCGTAAATGGGAGAAAGTCTGTATTGATTTTGTTTCCGGTAAGCGCTTGAATCATACTAAGTTTAAGCAGATCTGCCGGACGATCATCCGGGACTTTGACCGATTGCCGATTCGAGATGTGAAGAAACCAAGAGTAGGAATCGTTGGTGAGATTCTTGTAAAATTCCTTCCTGCGGCTAATAATAAGCTGGCGGAACTGCTGGAGAAGGAAGGGGCGGAACCGGTAGTTCCTGATCTGATTGATTTTATGCAGTATTGTTTCTATAATCAGAACTTTAAGGCGGAACAACTGGGGACGAAAAAATCTACTGCGGTTATGGCTAATGCGGGAATAAAGGCGATTGAATGGCTGAGAAGTGCTGCTACTGCTGAGTTTGAAAAGAGCAAGCATTTTGACCCGCCGGCTAAGATTGAAGATTTGGCTAAAATGGCTGAGCCGATTGTATCGATTGGTAATCAGACTGGTGAGGGGTGGTTCCTGACTGGGGAGATGATGGAATTGATACATAATAATGCGAAGAATATTGTTTGTACCCAGCCGTTTGGGTGTTTGCCGAATCATATTGTTGGTAAAGGGGTTATTAAGGAGATTCGCAGGGAGTATCCGGATGCTAATATTGTGGCGATTGATTATGATCCTGGGGCCAGTGAAGTGAATCAGTTGAATCGGATTAAGCTGATGCTTTCTACGGCGGTTAAGAATATGTAGGTTTTAAGGTTTGAAATGTGGGTTATTCAAGGCGGACGACAGCCCGTGTCCATAAGACTTTCCTCGTCAGTTGCGGTAGCATTCCTCTGAAAGCCTTATGGACACGGGCTGTCTGATGTTGATTTAACTTTTTGTATTTAGTCAAAGCGGATATTTGTAATTGTGTGTCAGCGTTTGTATAAAGTGCATTATCGATAAATCTTGATTACACGTAAAAACTTCACTGCATATCTGCCAAATGGAAATTTGCCAAGTTCTTCTTCGGAAGTCTTGGAAGCGATAACAAAAAGTATCAGGTATACTATGATTGCTGCAATAACTGCAATGCCAAGGCATACAATTCGCATCGGTATCAGCAGATGCAGACCATAATATAATATCCATGCTGCTATGCCCATTCCGACAGCTGCCAAAAATGGCTTTTCATAAGCTTCCCGGAATTGGTTCTTGTAGCCCAGATATTTCCGCATAGACAATTGATTCAGTATGCACATGCAAAAGGCAAACAATACATACACTAAAAGTACTGCATAAATACTCAAATCGGGGAAAACCCATAATATTATGGCAAGTATCCCTACATTGGCCGCCAGTGATATTGCCGCATTACGCAGCGGAATTCGCGGTTTACCAATGGCCTGTAATACACCATTTGTAATCGTCGATAATGCAGAAAAGATAACCGATACTGCACCGAACAGTAATAAATCACCCGCCACTGCTGAACTGCTGGGAAATAGTATTTCCATGATGGGATATGCTAATACACCCAGTCCCACTGCTGCCGGAATACAGATAAACATAGTAAGCTTAATCGCAGTGTTCACTTTTTCATTCACACCGCGAATATCTTTTCTTGTATACAGTGCGGAAACCTCCGGAAGCATCGCTGAGGAAGATGCACTTGAAAGGGCAAGAGGGATATTGATCAGGGAAATAAAGCAGTTGGAATATTCACCATATAATGAGCTAATGATATCTTTATCCAATCCCACTCTTCCCATGAGCGTTGAATAGAGATAACTGTATATATATCCACCGGCATTATATACACAAGTACTGAAAATAACTGGCGTTACCATCAGAAGAATAATTTTCAGTACTTGTCTCATGGATTCTTGTTCTGGACTTTTGTCATTGGCAACTTGACGTGTGATGGTTTTTTTATTTACTGCATAGACAAATAACATAAAAAGCAGACCGATCAGTACACCGGCACCGGTTCCCAATGTACCGCCGGCAGCACCATAAATGGCACGGCTTGTGTCATCATCGGTTGCAAAACTCTTAATAAACAGCCATGCTGCCAATACACTTACAATTGCATTCCCTACCTGCTCCAGAATCTGTGAAATTGAAGTCGGGAGCATTGTATTATGCGCCTGAAAGTATCCGCGAAACACCCCCAGAATGGAAGATAAGAAAATCGTTGGTCCTAATAGCTGCAGTGCCAGTGTAGCCTCCTGCTGGTTGGAAGGCAATAATATTTTCCCGCCAAACACGGCAAGCAGGCACGCTATCCCGCCTACAATTGCAGCATATATCAAGGAACCCCTAAAAACCATATCCGCATTACGATACTGCTTTAATGCCAACCGTTCTGAAATCACTTTTGCAACAGCCATTGGTATGCTGTATGAAGAAATTAATAGCAATATTACATAAACATTACTGGCAAAAGCATAATACCCCATCCCCACTGACCCTACGACTGTTTGCAATGGCGCCCGATACAATAGCCCGATAATCCTGGATACTAGTGATGCCATCATCAGAAATGAGGCATTTTTCATAAATGAATTTTGTTTTGACATTTTTTCTTCCTGCTTTATCTGTTTTTAATCTGCCAGTCAATCGGCGCAAGGCCATGACTTTCAAGAAATGTATTCGTCTTACTAAATGGCTTACTGCCAAAAAAACCGCGGTATGCCGACAGCGGACTAGGGTGAGGTGCTTCCAGGATCAAGTGCTTCGGGTTCGTTATCATACTCTTTTTTTCCTGTGCCGGTTTTCCCCATAAGATGAAAACCATGGGCCGGTCCTGCTGTGCCAGTACCCGGATAGCAGCATCCGTAAATGTTTCCCAGCCAATCCCTCGATGGGAGTTGGCCTGATGTGCCCGAACAGTCAGTACGGTATTCAAAAGCAGCACCCCTTGCTTGGCCCAATTCTCCAGATAACCGTTATTGGGAATATAACATCCTACATCTTCTTCCATCTCTTTATAGATATTCACTAAGGACGGCGGAATTTCTACTTCCGGCTTTACCGAAAAGCAAAGTCCGTGTGCCTGTCCGTCACCATGATAGGGATCCTGCCCCAGGATCACCACATTTACCTGATCAAGGGGGGTAAAGTGAAAGGCATTAAATATATCATCTCCGGCAGGAAATATCTTATAATGCCCATATTCCTCTCCCACCTTTTGAAATAATGCTTTATAGTACGATTTTTGAAATTCATCTGAAAGGGCTTTTGCCCATTCTCCACTAATTGGCGGCATATATACTCCTCCATTACAAACGGACAGATACTCCTTTGTCTCTTAAATATTGTTTGACTTCTTTTATTTCTAATTCTTTAAAATGAAATAATGACGCTGCAAGAGCTGCATCAGCCTTTCCATCGGTCAATGCTTCATAAAAGTGTTCCATTGTGCCGGCTCCGCCGGATGCAATTACGGGGATGGACACTGCCTCTGCAATTACTCTGGTGAGTTCGATATCATATCCGGCTTTGGTTCCATCACAATCCATACTGGTTAAAAGGATTTCGCCCGCGCCTAGTTTTTCAACCTGAACAGCCCATGCAATGGCATCCATGCCCATATCGATGCGGCCGCCATTTTTATAAATATTCCATCCGCTGCCATCGTCCCGCCTTTTGGCATCGATGGCTACCACAACGCATTGGCTGCCAAACTTAAGGGCTGCCTCGCTGACTAAATTGGGATTATTGATCGCCGAAGAATTGATAGAAATCTTATCTGCACCTTCCCGCAGCAGCATTTTAAAATCATCTACGGTACGAATACCGCCCCCTACCGTAAAGGGGATAAACACATTGGCTGCCACCCGGCGCACCATGTCAACTACCGTTGCCCGGTTATCGCATGAGGCTGTAATATCCAGAAATACTACTTCATCAGCACCTGCCTGATCGTATGCTTTTGCTATCTCCACCGGGTCACCGGCATCTTGAAGATTAACAAAATTCACTCCTTTTACCACCCGTCCCCCATGTACATCCAGGCAGGGGATAATTCTTTTTGTAAACATTACGCTTCCTCCTTCGAGCTGGTTTATTATCAGATCAATGTGAAATTCTTTAGGATCTGCATTCCATGATCGGAACTTTTTTCTGGATGGAACTGACAGCCGAATACATTATCCTTTTCTACCGATGCATGAACCGTAACACTATAATCTGTGGTTGCTTTTACGATTGTTTCCTCTTTTGCTTTGACATAATATGAATGTACAAAGTATACGAATGTTTCTTCCGGTATGCCGGTAAAAAGTCTTCCGCGGTTTTGAAGATGCAAGGAGTTCCAGCCCATATGGGGAATCTTTAATCCTTCCTTGGGTGGAATTTTCAGAATTTCTCCTTCCAGTAATCCCAGACCCGGTACTCCAGGGCTTTCCTCACTTCGCTGGAATAAAAGCTGTTGACCAAGGCAGATGCCTAGAAACGGAATCTTCTTTGCTGCCGCTTCATGAATCACAGCCGGCAAGTCATATTTGTTGAGATTGTCCATACAATCCTTAAAACACCCTACCCCAGGGAGGATGATGCGGTCAGACATAAGAATCTGCTTTGCATCCCGGGTCAGTATCACATCTTCTCCCAGAAACTGTAACGCTTTTTCAACACTTTTAATATTCCCTGCGTCATAATCGATGATAGCTATCATTGTTCATATTCTCCTCTTTAAAGTTGTGCTGCTTATTTCTTACTTTCCAAAGTAAACCAGAAGGCAACACCATTTTCGTAATTGTACACCCCGCACTGCTGGTTCATGGATTCCATGATGGCCTTTACGATCGACAGGCCAATACCGCTTCCGCCGTATTCCCTGGTTCGCGCTTTATCCACCTTATAAAACTTAATCCATACTTTATCAATATCCTCTTCCGGTATTGGATCCCCGGTATTAAATACGGAAGTGTTGACTAAACCATTTTCTTCTTTACAGCAGATTTCTATTTTTTTATCATATTTGATATGGTTTAGCGCATTTGAGAATAAGTTGGTAATGACTTCTTCCACCTTAAATTCATCCCCCCAGACATATAGGGGCGTGTTCTGCAGGAAGATAACCTCGGCTTCTTTTTGCTGGATAAGAATTGAAGATGATTGAATTACTCCTTGAATTAGCGCGGTCAGATCAAAACGCTCCATGGAAACCTGATCATTTCCAAATTCCAGTTGATTCAAAGAAAGCAGCTTTTTCACCATATTATTCATTTTCGCTGCTTCATCAATGATAACTTCACAGTAAAATTCCCTGTCCTGCGGGCTTTCACTAATGTTATCCTGCAGCCCTTCCGCGTAACCTTGGATCAAGGCAATCGGCGTTTTTAATTCATGTGATACATTGGAAAGGAATTCTTTTCGCATCTCATCAATTTCTTCTTTTCGTTCGATATCTTTTTGCAGTTCATTATTAGCGCTTTTCAATTCCGAAAGGGTTTCCAGCAGTGTTTCGGACATTGTATTAAAGTTTTTCCCCAATTCACCGATCTCATCATTGCCGCCGCTTTCATATTTAGTTTCAAAGTCCAAGTTGGCCATTCTTTTCGATACTTCGGTCAGTTCGGTAATTGGTTTTGTAATTCTCCTTGTAAACAGCCAGATAAATACTGCGGCAATTAAAGCAACACTACCGCCGATATAGAGATAAAAGCGATTAGATACAGCTACACTATCCTGTATACTTTCTAATGGTGTCTGAATCATAAAGTTGCGTCCATCATCAAGCTCACCCCATATTTCAATAAAAACTTTATTCTTCTTGTAATCCTGGTTCTCCTGTATCCGATACTGATCGGTTTCCCTTAAAATCTCCGGCACCGATTCCTCAAATCCCGTCCAATAACCAAATATCCTGCTGGCCAGACGATCCGATTCCGCCTTAGAAGTATTATAATATATCACAGTATTGGCACGGTTTGTCACCACATATGAAAGATTGTTCGCTACACAAAAATCATATAGTTCGCTGCTTTGCTCCTCATTAATTTTATTAAAATCCTCCACACTATTCAGAGAATTCATCCCCTGCAGCAAAATCTCAATTTTCTTTGCTCGATGAAAATTCTCGAGGAAAAAAAGATTACAAAGCTCAATTGCCAATAAAGAAAGCAGGATCAAACCAATAAATGTAAATCCAATTTGCCTTTTAATGGAATGCTTCATTATTCTACCTCAAACTTATAGCCCATGCCCCAGATGGTTTTGATCAAATCACCTTTTTCACCCATCTTACTGCGCAGCTTTTTCACATGTGTGTCAATCGTTCTTGCATCCCCAAAATAATCATAGTTCCATACATTATTCAAAATTTTTTCACGAGAAAGAGCAATTCCCCTGTTCTCAATGAAATAAGTCAAAAGCTCAAACTCTTTAAAGCTGAGTTCAATCTCTTTACCGTCAATGCTGACCTGATGAGCAGACTTATCTACAACGATACTATCTGCCTCCAGCAGATCACCGCTTTCCCCTTGCCCGGCTCTGCGCAGTATAGCCTCTACTCTTGCTACCAGGATTTTGGGACTGAATGGTTTGGAAACATATTCGTCCACACCAAGTTCAAAGCCAAGCAACTCGTCATGCTCATCTGCCTTAGCAGTCAGCATGATAACCGGTACTTTTGAATCCTTCCTGATTTCCCGGCAAACCTGCCAGCCATCCATTTTTGGCATCATCACATCCAATATGATCAATGCAATATCTTTCTTTTCAAAGAAAATATCCATCGCTTCTTCGCCATCACCGGCCTCCAGCACTTCATAGTTCTTTTTCACTAAAAAGTCCCTTACCAGCTTACGCATTCTGCTCTCATCATCTACTACTAATATTTTTAATCTATCCATGGAAAGCTCCTCCTCCTGTTGAATTTTAGATGTTTTTAATTATACTATATCAAAGAACTGTGTTTCTTTTATGAACACTATCTTTCTTTACGGGATTTTCCCCGGGTTGTATAAATCTGCACCAAAACACCTGCCAGCAACAGCACTCCCTGGCTTAGCACTAAAAGAAAGCTGGAATCAGCTTTCATGATTTTCCGGAATTCTATCGCCGTTATAATTGCTCCCTGAACAGCAGTAGATACAATAATTACCGGGCGAACAAATTTGACAGCGAAGCTTCCCACGATAATGCCTACAACAATTCCGGCAATCAGCAGTACCAGCTTTAATGTCTTTCCTTCCGCCGGTATCAGTGATACAAGCGACAACACCCCTAGCAATGCCACACAGAATACTCCCGCAAGGTATATCCGATATGCAATAAACCCACTGATCAAACCGACTGCTGTTCCCGCAACAATGGCAATCGACAGGTTTTCCACGAAATTCTCTACTATCATATACCCAACGAGCCAGCCGGCCAAAAAACCCAAAAGAGAAATCCAGAACTTTAACAACTTATATCCAAAAAAGCAGCCGATCAATCCTACAACAAGCGCGATATAATTTGTCCACTCAGGTAATTGCGCAGTGAATTCTGTAATCGAATTGATATCCATCACTTTTTCCTCCTGTTCTTTCCCCTTAACATTGTCATTATAATACAAAAAACTCATAAATGCACGAAATATTGGGAATTATTTGGTCTTTTCGTTAGGCTGCCGGGCACCACTTTGGGAAGATAGGGTGATTTTCTCGAATCGTTTTAAAGCCGCTTCAATGATGTTTACTCGTCTCTCTTCTATCATCGTGCTTAGAAATTCTTTATGCGTATCAGAGATATAAGGGGTGTTTTCTATGATATCGTTTATTACCTGCATATCAATACGACTGCCTATTCTTTGCAGTGCTTCGATACAGTCTTTGTTTTTTGTTGTCATTAAGAAGTTTGCGTAATTGATTTTTACGTTATCTTCTTTTATCGCAGATGTTGGAAAAACAAATATTCTTTTTTCTATTTCAGCTTCGTCTCCTAGTATATTTTTCATTCCCTGTTCATCCATTTGCGGATAAAGACAGGAACCGCAGTCGTATACTGGTGCGATACTTGTTTTTTCTTCTTTCATGTCCGCCAAAAATCCCCAGTTGCCGTTGTGTCTGTCAAAGTTTCCAAGTAAGGCATCTGCGATGAACATGTTCCAAAAATGTCTTTTTAGTTCATTTGGCGGTAATAACTGTTGCTCATCTATGGAGTCCAGTATGTCGGATAATTCTGTACCATAACCGTTTTGCTCACTGTCAATGATTGTGTTTTTCAGGTGTGCAAATTCTTGCAAACGGGTGTGTTCGTTCGTAAAATCCTTACATACAACAGCTAATTTGTTCTTATACGTTCCGAGCATTGTTTCTTGTGCCTTGACTCCAAGTGTGTTGAATATATGACAGGCAACATATTCGCTGATGCAACTGTTTGTGTAATTCATGTTTTCATTTGCTTTTGCTTTTGGCGGGAGTTTTAACATGTATTTTTCGTTGTTATATGTGATACCTATTTTTGTTCCGTTCTTTCCGCCGTATGTGTTGATTGTCCGAGGACAGTGTGTGAAGTCTCTTTGCATGTAGATTGCTCCTTTCTTATAATCCTAAATATTTATCAAACAGATAATCTTTTTGTTCCTCTGTTATCTCATATCCCCAATAGGCTGAGTTGATAGAGCCGTACAGTTCATTGTGCAGGCAATCCAAATGGGACACGTTGTTTTTTACGCCCTCTATCCATGCGTCAATATCTTTTTGTAGGTATATAGGTAATCCTCTTTCTAATATATTTTTGTCTTTTTCCATTTGTTTACGCTCCATTCTAATGTTCCAAACGATTTGACTATATTACTTCTTAAACATAAAAAGAGCAGTCGTTTTTATCAACTGCTTTCTTTAATGTAAATAACGAGAGCGAATTTATTAAAAGTAACAAATACTTTAAATAAGTGTTCGTCTCTTCGTATCCAAGTGGACCTGGCGGGAATCGAACCCGCGTCCGAAAGCCTCTCCATTTAAGCATCTCCCATTACAGTCATTATATTGACATTCCCTCTGTCTGACGCCTAATGACAGGCTTCAGATTTCAGTAGCTTCATAAATTCTTTTATCTTCTCAAAGCTTTGAAGACAAAGTGCCCCGCTAAGTTTGATGCCGAAACCTAAGCTACGGGAAGCTTAAGTTCGACAACTGCCATTAGGCAGCGTACGCTAAATTTTCGTCTGCGTTTAAATTTAATTTCCAGGTTGGTGACGCAGTCCCAGAAACTGCGAATGGCTTCCCAAACTTCAAAACCCCCGTCGAAACCAGTACAAGCCCTTACATTCTTGACTGTTCACAGACGTTTTTCATGATTACTTCACAACTAATTATATCAAAAGTTTACATAATGTCAATAGAGATTTTTAACTTTAAAATCACGCTGTGCTTCTCTGCGCTGATCCTTTTTAGCAATGTCCTGGCGCTTATCATACTGTTTCTTGCCTTTTGCGATCCCTATCTCAATCTTAACAAGGCTGCCTTTAAAATATACCTTTAGCGGAACCAGCGTATATCCCTTTTCTGCTATTTTCCCCTGGATCTTATTAATCTCATACCGATGCAATAAAAGCTTTTTCACCCGCAGCGGATCTTTGTTAAAAATATTACCTTTTTCATAAGGGCTGACATGCATCCCATAGATAAAGACCTCACCCCGTTCAATCCGGATAAATGATTCCTTAATACTGCACTTCCCCATACGCAGGGATTTTACTTCCGTTCCATGAAGGGAGATCCCCGCCTCAAAAGAGTCTTCGATAAAATAGTCATGATATGCCTTTTTATTATTTGCTATCAAACGATTTCCTGATTCTTTTGCCATCTTACTCATCCATTCCTTCTACTAACACAAAATCTACTGTTTTTGTCACAATATCCGCATGATATACCTTAACCTTGACACTTTGTCCCAGTTCATAAACCTTTTTAGTTTTTTCGCCAACCAGGCAATAGTGCTCTTTGTCAAATATATAATAATCATCTTGCATCATATTCATATGCACAAGACCTTCCACCGTATTCGGCAGTTCCACATATAAACCCCACGCTGTTACACCTGATACAACACCTTGCATCTCCTCATTAATATGGCTCTTCATATATTCTGCCTTCTTCAGCTTAACCGTCTCGCGTTCTACTTCCTCAGCCCGACGCTCCATTGCACTTGACTGCTTCGCTACATCCTCAAGGATCAATGCATAGTGTTCAATCTTCTTTTGCTCCATCCTGCCCCGAATACTGTCCTTAATGATTCGATGGATCTGCAAATCCGGATATCTGCGAATGGGGGAAGTGAAATGACAGTAATGCTTTGCTGCCAGTCCAAAATGCCCGCTGCATCCCGTAGTATAACATGCCTGCTTCATGGATCGCAGCAAAAGTCTGCTAATTAATGGTTCCTGCGGTGTTCCTTCGATAGAATTCAATATTTTCTGGATTTCCTTCGGACGAATAACCGCTCCTTCTTTTACTGCATGAATACCGCTGCGCCGGATAAATGTCAGAACGCCTTCCATTCTTTCCATATCCGGGTCCTCATGGGTTCGGTAGATAAAGGGAATCTCCCTGTCACAGTATTCCTTTGCTACGGTCTCATTTGCCAGCAGCATAAAATCTTCAATGATCTTAGTCGCTGTATTATGCTCATAGGCAATAATATTTATCGGCTGCCCCTGGTCATTCAACTGAATCTTACTTTCCGGGAAATCAAAATCAATGGAGCCTCTGCGCTTTCTTCTTTTTCGCAGTAAAAGCGAAAGTTCTTCCATCAACTGGAACATCGGATAAAATTCCTGATATTCTTCTATTAATTTTGCATCTTTATCTTCCAGCATCTTCTTCACTGCCGTATAGGTCATTCTCCGGTCCACCTTGATCACAGTCTCCAGAATCTGATGTTCCAGCATCTTTCCCTGGCTGTCCAATTTCATGATACAGCTAAGAGCCAGCCTGTCCTCTCCCTGATTCAAAGAACATATCCCATTCGACAGCTCTTTTGGCAGCATTGGGATTACCCTGTCCACCAGATAAACACTGGTTCCGCGCTTTTGTGCCTCCCGGTCCAGAGCACTTTTTTCCTGCACATAGTTTGCTACATCAGCAATATGCACACCCAATTTATAAGTGTCCCCATCTTTCGTAAGCGTGATCGCATCATCCAGATCCTTGGCATCTTCTCCGTCAATGGTAACACACTGCCAGGTACGAAGATCGGTCCTGCCCTGGTGATCACCCTCAATTAATGCGCCTGAAACCCCTCTGGCCTGATTCAAAACCTTATCCGGAAATTCCATCGGCAGACCATATCCTCTGGCAATGGACAGTACATCAATTCCGGCTTGGGACATATGACCTAATACCTCTTTTATGCAGCCTTCCGGGCTTTTATTCTTATTTCCGTAACTTATCATCGAGATCACAACTTTATCGCCATCCTGAGCATTCATACAATGCTCTTTGGCAATAAAAATATCCTGCTGGATTTTCTGATTATCCGGAAGGACAAAACCATAGTTTTCACTTTTTTGAAAGGTTCCGATAATCTCCGACATTCCATGCCCCAGCACTCTCGTGATCGTGCCTTCTTTTCTCTTCCCCTCATCTTTGGGTTCTATCTGAACCTCCACCTGGTCAAGATGAAAAGCATTGTCAGTTCCCGATTCCGGGATAAAAATATCCTCCTGCCCGGCGTCTTCCAGTTCCACAAAGCCAAACCCTTTTGCATGGCGGATAAAAGTCCCTATCACACGGGTATCTTTCCGGATGCTTCTGCCGTGCCGCTCCTTAGGTTCTGCTTGATGATACTTTCCCCGTTTGGTTATGGATATTTTCCCTTCTTCTGTTAAGTCTTCCAATACCTTCAGCAAATCTTTTCGTTTATCTTTAGGGATCTGCAGTAAAACTGCAATCTCTTTTGCCCGCATCGGCATATAATCCTTTGAGCATATCAGCTCATATATCATCTTTTTTCTATTCTTTAATGCCTTTTTATTCACTTCTACTCCTAATCTGTTTTCTTTCTAATGCAAAACATAGGACACATTCCTATGAATATATAAAACACTCTTGCAAATACAAGAGTGTTTCAAACTAAAAATTCAAGTTTAATACAACAGACAACACGACGAACATAATAGCCATAACCTTCGTAGCCAAAACCAGCTTTCCTTCCATGGAACGCCCTTTATTCTGACCCCAGTAAGTATCCGCCATTCCGGCAATACTGCCCAGACCCTGTTGTTTTCCTTCTTGCATCAGTACAACTGCTGCTAGTCCTATACAATCTAATATATATATAACTGTAATGATTATTCTTAAAATTCCCATGACTCCACCTCCTATGCACTATGGATTATTCTAACACAGGACCAGCCATATTTCAACACCTATTTTTATAGTTTGGTGTTACATTTTTCCGTTTTGTCCCTCTGCTTCCGATTTGCCAAGCAGATAAAGGAACGCAATCGCAGGCACCCGTAAAATCGGCACGGCTGTTTCGTGCTTTGTAATGCCTACATCGCCTAATTTCTTCGTGATTAAGAATGCACTTGTCACTTTGGAATCTTCATCCCTGCAAAGCTCCACAATCGCATCGGCGGCAGGGATATAAGAGTCATTCCGATACTTTACCTCGCACAGGATTTTCTCACGGGGCAGTTCGATAACGACATCCACTTCCTTTTGGTTATCCTTTGCTTTTCTGAAATAGCCAAGCTGTGCCGTGCTGCCTTGATAGAACAACACAATATGTTTATACACCGTGGTTTCCACCATACACCCAAGTTCCTTTTCATCAGACAGGACATCATCAATCATCAAGACCGCATTGCGGATAGCAGCATCGGCAATGAAAATTTTGGGCTTGCCTTTTAATGCTCCCTTGCTACCCACTTTCATCGGTTTTGCCAGATAAATGAGGTTTGACATTTCTAATGCCTCAATATAGCTGTCAAGGGTGGCAACCGATGTGTTTTCCAGCTCCTTTGCCGCCGCGGTTACGCTGAAAATCTCCGTGGAGTTCATGCAAAGATACAAAAACAGCTTTTCCATTAGCAACGGGCTTCGGATATTGAACAGAGTCAGCACATCACGCTTGATGACCTTATCAACCACATCTTCACGGAGCATCCTCTGTGCATATATATCGTCATCGGATAATACCAGTTCAGGGAAACCGCCTATCATCAGATAGTGGTTGAAGTGTTGCGTAAGGGGTGTAAACCTGTCCATCAGATCGGAAAGTTCAGCCTGTGACATTTTCATACTGTGACATTTTCATAAGGCTTGTCAGCCGCAGCTTATCGGGCAGTATTGGCTCGTCAAGCTGTAACAAACGGCAATATTCGTAGAACGACATGGTTGGAATTTTCAGTACGCTCCATCTGCCCGTGC
>Ga0153922_1000657_pt1 | contig 13530 bp, 10 predicted proteins | sample TSNJ006MetaG_FD_104723 | JGI IMG/M metagenome (GOLD analysis project Ga0153922, IMG submission 104723) | Attine ant fungus gardens microbial communities from New Jersey, USA - TSNJ006 MetaG | ecosystem: Host-associated > Fungi > Mycelium > Unclassified | place: USA: New Jersey, Brendon T. Byrne...
GCTCATGATTGCTAGGCGGAAGTCGAGGCGGCTGAGGGAGAAGGTTCGAGAAACCGCCACATTGTTGCGTCTGAAGCTTGCCGAAAAGGGCTGGAAAACAGAAAAAGATGGATTTGGCAAGTCCATCCTCGTCCCGATAACCCCCTCGCTGAATATTGAAGACGCAACGGGAGTTGATTCACCAAAGGGACCAACGCAGAAGAGGCTACGAATAACCAATCCGCAACAGTTACTAGTGAAGATGTTGATGGATCGGCAAGAGTCCCAATTTAGTCCAAGTGGACGGGCTGCTTCTCCATCGCGCGGAACGATCTCGTCTTTGAGCCGAACATCGATCTCTGCTACCGACCTGGACATGGACGATTGAACAATACCTGATATTGTAGATATACCGGACGTTAATCTCGACATGAATCTGAAGGTTGAGGGTTTCTGATACACACTTTCCTATCTTTGAGACCTCCATTAAAATAGCTATTCAGGTCTGATGTTGAGTCTATTTGTCCATAAAGTGCTGGATTTCATCTGACCATTGAATCTTGTATTATTATACATGTTTTCAACTCTTGTTTTGCTTGTTGCTTACCCCTTCACTCTACAAACCATCAGAGCTGCCATATCTAGGCTGCATGAATCCATTCACTTGTCCGCTGTCATTCAGCGGCGACTCGAATGCGATTAGTTATCAATGAAACCAGCTTGCAACGAGTTTTGCTATTTAGTGTTTCTTCATTCCACTATTTTTTGTATCAAACTAAGAGGTATGATTTCGACTTGAGTCCGCTACCAACTTGTTGGTCTCCTTGATTACCTGATTGAAACATCTGCAGTATATCAGTCCTCTTGGATTCAAAACTACTTCTAATTCTGAAATTATTTACCACCCGCTGCCGCTTATGATTTCTTCGTTACCCATCATCTTCACCGAGAACTTGAGCCCTATGAATAAAAGTCACGTGAAGGCAATCTACGTTCGCGCACAAGTGTTTTGTTCTCTATTCATGTACTGGACCTTACCATCAACACTCTATGCATTGATATCCTCATTCACATCATTACACCCACCAGGAAAGGCCAACCCTCTGACATTTAACCTACAACATGTTTATATGTCTACACCCTCCAATGGTATTCTCTTTGCCAACATCAGAGATCCTAAACACGTACAGGCCCTTGGGCACCATTCCTTCAAAATAGAAATTCCCTTGACTAGGAGGTTAACCATACCTAGGGCATCTTTGGGTCCCTTCCAAACAGCCCGTGAACATTCAAGGGTATATGGTGAGTCTACGGTCTTGGACTGGTTGGAGGATCAAGTAGACGGCCCGGATGTAAGCAGCAAGGATGTGTTGGCAACTCTGGCAAAGATGACCGCGAATGCGTATTTACAAGTAGCAGATCAAGATTGGTATGATCTCTCCCACCAGTGGAACCAGGTACGCAGCTGCTGCTTACTGATCTCCTCTTTCCTAGTTTGATGCTTCACCCAGTCTTTCCCATTCGGTTGGAATCCCTCCGACGACGGTTTTCGTGGCCATGTCTTCGTGTCTGAAGATAACTCAACTGTTGTCCTTTCGGTGAAGGGTACATCTGGACCATGGGTAGCGGGGGGTGGAGGACCCACTGTAAAGAAGGACAAGCTTAATGATAACTTGTTGTTCTCGTGTTGCTGCGCGCGGGTGGGCCCGACATGGAGTACAGTTTGCGATTGCTATGATGGTCATTACCGCTGCGAGGAAAGTTGTGTTCAGACAGCACTGCAAACAGAGAGTTTATTCTATCATGTCGGAATTGTTTGTTTTTCCATCATTTTTGAGGTCGCTACTTGACATCTATTTCACAGAACCTTTACAATAATGTCACTTTCATGTATCCTGAAGCTAACATCTGGATCGTAGGTGTGCCAGTACCACCATCCTGGTCAAGGGCCTTTTCGAAACTTACTGTACAGGACACTCCCTGGGAGGAGCCCTGGCCTCATTGATAGGCCTGACGTTCGGGGCACCGACTGTCGCTTTTGAAGTGCCGGGAGAAGCAATGGCAGCTCGAAGACTGCACCTCCCGTTCCCAGTGAGTTGAAAAGGTCTGTAATTAAGGTGATCGGTGATTTATCTCTCAAATGTCTAGCCATCCCTTCAGCACATAACACACGTATATCATACCGCTGATGTAGGCCCAATCTCCATTGTTACCTGTTTTTTCTCATGCGTTGTGGTAGCCAATTGCAATGGGTACTTGTAATGGGGTCAGCTCCTGGTGCGCGTTGGCTGGATATGCGATGGAATCCAGGTGCCATCTAGGAGAAGTGATACGTTATGATACTGTCGGTCAATTGAAATGGGGAGTCTCCCTGTCGAACCATCCCATCAGAGTGATTATAGACTCGATTCTTGGCGTTGATTGGGGGGAAGGTGATGCTGTACCGAAGCCTCGAAAAGCTGCTGAACTTGAGGGTGAAGATGGTGTTTGTGTCGTAAGTCGCGACATTCCTTCAACCTTTGAGAGCCTCTAACTGATTTAACGTTCCAAGGATTGTTTCAACTGGGAGTTTGGAGAGTACAAAAACACAACCAAGGGTAGATGGAAGTGGTGATGTCAGATCACAGTGCCATGGCCTAGCCACAACTATCATTTTTGAGCTTCTGGTGAGTCATTCTAAGCATGTCAGGAACATTATTTAAGCATCATTTGAAGACCATTTGGGGCTCGGCCATGTTGGAAATTGATATCAATCTCGTTCATTGTTCTAAATTATATCAATGTTCTGCTTGTTATCGCCTGATGAATAATAATCGCAGACAACGAGGTATATCCCCCCTTGTTTTCCTCATGGCCTGCTTGAATACCATTCCACTGAACCGCAAACAGAACAAAGGACAAGCTATCAAAGATCTGCGGAGGAAGTTTTTCAGTCTTAAAGAATATTTGCGCACGCGTGGAGCGAACATTGCTTTTGTTCTTGGACATGCGTACATTTCTATATCCTGCGTCATAGATCGCAGAAAATATCCATTGTTCCTTTTTAAGGACCCTTCCGTCCGAGGATTTAAAGTGTTTGAAGCAACGCAATTTCTCTTCAAACAATCGGTCTCACTGTTCATGTGGGTTGATTGCTTTTGAAATATTACTTGATACTCATCTCGCTTTAGATGGAATACCAACCCCTCATGACTCAACTCCCTGCTGAGCTACTCGAAGAAATCTGTCGTATTAATGCTGATTGCGAATTGGACAAGCGAATCGGATGTTGCAGGCAAGATCATCGAATTTATCATGACATCCTGCCTGCTCCCCTCCAAGATACCGTGAATGCTTCTCAGGTTTGTAAGACCTGGCGTTACGCCCTCATCCAATGTCCTTCGCTTTGGCAACACTTCATTGATCCATCTCATCCTCGTGTGGAGTGGAGACAACTCATGTTAGAGCGATCGAAGCCTCTCGGGATCACTTACAGCCTACTCACTCCCGGTTGGGTCGACGAAACGGAGTTCGAGATGGAAATATGTCATGCTGATCTGCTGATCTCGTATTCGGTAGCCTTGAAAATGAATTGCGATATTTGGAAGCGCGAGCACCTTGTTCCAAAAAGATGGTCTAAACTCGAGTATCTTTGCATCGCTCATCTTTTTTATGAATTGGATTCAGATCAGCAAGCCGATAATGTCCAGGCACAAATGCTTCTTGAGCGTATGCAAATGCCAGATGATTTTCCTTCTGCCGAGTCGACCCCTCTCTTGAAAAAGCTCCATCTTCATACCTGTTTTTTGAAAAGTCCCCCTCAACTCCTGGGACTTACAAGTCTCACAGAACTCCGGGTTATTAGAGCCTTGGATATCCTATCTGGTCTCCATCAAGGTGACTTGAGGTTATTGTTGCATTACCTCATTTACGACGGCTCTCTCTTATTCACTCGATCGCGAGATATGAGCGCTCGGGAGTTGATCATGGCGATAAGGTTTATCCCTTGCATCTCGAAGAATTCTACTTGAAGGACTGTGAAAGAACCGTCTCTTATTTCTTCAGACATCTTGATATCAAAATAACCCAGATTTTTCATCTATTTGTTTACCCATCGACCAATTCGATTGACAGCGTTCAAGAAATTAGACACATACTAACTCATATCTCACCTATTATCCAGTACCCTCTCATTGTCAACCAGCTATTCCGTCAAAACTCAATTCTTTCCATCAAGGAGAATTCTGTCGGATGTTATGGATTTCGTGAATTATTACCGGAAGGTATAATACCCCGACCCCCGAGAGACATTCAGCCAGAAGAAACATTTTTTGAGGCCCTATGTTGAAATCGTATTCGGTTACCCAGCGTTCATGGACCCGCCGATCCCAGATTTCTTTTCTGTTTTCCAGAGCAAACGAGTTATTCCTATGTTCCGACCTGTGTTTCACCGAGTCACGAGCCTTGTTCTCGACCATTGCATTGACCAACTGATGTATGATAACGTGGATCTTCTAAGCGAAATATTGTGGAGGAGTAGCCATCGTTTGCTTGGCTTGTCAGGCGTTGATTTACAGACTTGGCCTGTCATTTATCAAAACATGTTGCTGTCCAATGACTCAGGGTATACGCTTCCAACATACAACGTTCATGTACCTTTTTTGCGGGTTCTCACTAACCTGGATTTCATCGAGCAGTCTTTACCCTCGGATCATCCATTGGTCATCCAGCTGCTCGAGTTTGACATAATCAGGTATCGTCGAGGAGCTCCTTCACTGATCCTCAGTGGCCTTAGGGTGGAAGGTTAAAGGCGCGATGGCACTTTCAGTGAACCCAGATGATATAGAGATATGGATCAGTAGATAAAGAAGATACCTTGGGAAGCAGTAGCTGAAGTAGACATCTCAAGGGCGATGACACTAGCGAGTTTTCGAATTAGTATAAACGATAGCCTTGATTGATAGACATTGTTGAATACTTTACAATAGCCTCCCTCCCGAATTACACTCCTACCATCTGTTCCCTTACTCATCAAACAATGTGACCCTGAAATCCTCGAACTTGACTTCAAGCTCCTCCGTCTCTCTGCCAGATCCACTGGGAACCTTTGGCCGAGCTGCGTAGAGACCGACAAGGAGAACTTGTGGTGCATAATCTCCACCCTCAATATCATGTCTGAACCACCAGGTCAGTTCCCGAATACCCAGCTTATTTCCTGTTGCAGGGTCAATCAAATAAATCCACAAGCTGGATGTCTTCTGTCCCTTTTCATCGACCTCTCGTTCAGCCTGAATCGTGACTTTGCCGTTCACCGCACCAGGGACGAGAGACCAATCACCCCATCTGCTGGCAGCGACTGTGCCGACTTGGGGCATTCCAAAAGCGAACTCCACGCCCGTCTTGACAAACTTCTTAGTTTCCTCATCAGGAATAAAGAGAACTAGACCTCCTTGATCGTACAGCGTGTTCCAATCAGCCGAAAGAGTTACGCGAGCGGTGTGGAAACGTTGAAGATCAATAGGAGCATTGATCAAGAGAGTTGGAGAGTTATCTATATCGACTGTGGGTGGTTTACGCCAGAGATCTGTTCCAGGCTCTGCACGGATGATGTGTTCTTGGGGGTAATCGAGAGTTGTGGGCAGAGGAATAGGAGGAGCTTGACAGATTGCTAGAGCAGATGAGCCATAATGCAGTACAAGTTTGGGGACACCAGGTGACACTGTGAATTATGGTAAAATTCATCAGGAAAGGAGTGTATCGACTTACTTGCTGTAGACAAACAGTAGATACTACTCTAGGAAAGATATGCCTCGATTGTTTCGTGTTTGTTTGAGGACATCTCTCCGAGGTTACTCCGGGGAATGATTCTTGTCGAATAAGTTGCTCAGGAGACATCGTAGGTTGCAACTACCAGGCTAGCAAATCAAATTCTCCGACAACGTTGTCGTATCCTTAATCGACCACCTTACAGTTCGGTTCTTGGGGGAGGGCATTACACAGAGAGACAAAAGTTTTGATACTCAAGCTTCTTTGAACAAATCGACTCGCCTTCCGACAGCCGACCTAGATATTTTCCAAACAACCCCAGTGTCACCAACCTTCAGGGTGCCATGCTCCCTTGACTCTAAGCTCAGTGATCGATTTGAAGAACCCATCGGACTCTCAAATCAAGTAGCTGCGTCCAGGACCAGTATACAAAAATTTTTAATGAATACTGCCTTCTATATGCCAGACTCCTGAATCTGATGTCATCACGACGACGTTTGCGGCAACTAGCGAATAACGAGAAGTCCTACAGAATTGATCGACCGACAGCATTGGTGGATGAGCTGGATTATTATTCAGGAGTACCTGAATGACTCAAGAACATGTTGCTGGCAGGTCCTCGGCTCTCCATAAGACCAGGGAAATATCTTTTGACACGGCTCAAATTCATGCATTCAGCCAAATTCGGTCCTGTCAAACTCTTTCTCTGTCTCCGATTGGTGTTACAACCTGCCACGTTGATGGCTGAAGTTGCTGGAATCCTGATTTCTTGTATTATGGAAAAAGCCCTACCAGGCCTGCACTAGCATTAGCCCAGATTTTTCTTGTCGCTCCACCCAGTAAATCATTCATTCGTCATACCTTGCGCTACTAAATAAGAATACCTCGCTTAGGATATTAATCTGAAGTCCACACTTGCCAGAAGCATGAGGCAAGAAGCGAAGTATGACTCACCACTTGGTCACTTGCTGCTTGACCCTTCCCCAGTATACGCATACGTTAATGGATTCAAACTGCTCAAAAGAAAAATACTTGAAAGACATTCCAGAGACTCTTTCAGATATGTGATATTTCTCGAATGGACGGAGTCCTGGGGTCATAACTTCAATTTCAATTAGAAAACTCGTTACCAATTGCAGGAGTGCCTTTGACATCCACATCCAAAACAGCTGTCCATAAACGAGAGTGCACCTTGGGCCGGAATTCCAGTTAAAAATAATCGTCTTGGGCGTTGAGGGAACTAGTTTTTTCCTCAATCGGGATTTCGCATCATAACGTCCAAATCAGAACACATGGACGGCGGCAGACTATATCAAGTACAATTGACATGAGATCAAGCAGCATCAAATATCACTCAAGGGCTTGTCACAATCTTAACGGCCCAGGCTGCCAAGATACCCGATTGTAGGTAGACAGATCCCTTTTACGATCCTGTAGGAAGCAACGACTGTCAAGTCTCTGCTTGAACGTCGGTTGAATTGGGGCCGCAGTACCATCAACCGGCGATGCTATAGACAAATCCGAGGTGGCTAGGCTTGAGTTGCACGCAGTGAATTGCTGTCTGACCAAATGAGACTACCTTCAAATTAGCGTCACGTTTGGCTGGACTGCCCCTTTCAGTTCCTCCTCGGGCATTGCATTAGTTGGGGACATCGGTTCCCCTTCATCGAAGCATTTACCGGTACTGCCACCTTCATGATCACAAATCAAAACTTCTCAGGATGGCGGTGATATGTGGTGTCGTACCGGCTTTTGGTCGAGAGTCCTATTTGAGCACGTTTTCCGAGCAACACAGGAAAGTGCAGGAAGGCTTCCGTCTCCCTGCTCTATTTTGGGACGAAAACTTTGATGTTCGTTACTTGATAAGTCAATGTATTGCCTTCAACCACCTCGGACATTATGAAAACGATTCTCTCAATGCAGTGCTTCATTGGGTGCAGCGCATGACTGTGTCGATGGTCTTATGCAGACAATGTTCTTCGATCACCAGAGTGATGACAACATTACAATCAGAGAGTGTGGTAGTGCAACTTGCTTCATTGTTCAGGATATGATGCAAGTGAACACACTGAGAGGCTGGTAGGTAGGTATAATGGTATGAAAACAAGGACCTCAAACAAAAACCTGGGACCCTTGTTACTCAGCCGTATTTAAATGAAGGTTACTACACAAGACTTTCATTGTAAAATGATGGACAAATGAAAGGGATTCATTCAGAAGCTTATCGAACTTGAATGGATCTTGCGTTTGTCTTTGGAAACAATAATTCTCACTCCCATTCGGGATTGATATCAGTGTCATTTGTTGCTGGCAGTTCCCATAACTTTCATTACTGACAGCGAATCTCTCTTAAATTAGTTATAAGGTGCTTGATCAGGCGACCGGACCGTGTTGAAGGGCTTTAAAAAGGAAATGCCGTTAACCGAAGCTTCTCTAGGGTTTCGGTTGTAAAAAGACATGAGCTGTTGCGGTGTATTCCTTATTATACTATCAAGTGGTGAATCATTGACCTTTCTGGCTGTCCTATAATTGTTGAACCGTTCTAGAAGGCGTAAACGTGCTCGCCCAACTTAGTGTCACAGTGGCGGAGAAAGTCTTGTCAGGGAACCGATGGAACTCGGCAAGAAGAAGATAAGGTGGGTTTGATCAAGCCTGGACCTTTTGGGGTAGAGCGGAAAACGGATCGGATAACTGTAGACGAAGATCATGAATGTATAGCTTAGACCGGCCCCATGATGATGTTCTTTTCCTTTGTGTGAACCACTTTTCGGATTATATCATGCAAATACATCCGAGAACGCATCTTCGTGGTTTAGAAGTCATTTTGAGGTGACGCCTTATTCTTTTTGTCCGACTCAATAATGAACAAAAGGATGATGCAAGCAGCGTGACAACCGTATCTGTCAATGAGTCCTGCTAGTACAAGTTTTCTGTGTTTGTGGGTCCTCAAATTTGCTTAGATGAATTCCAGTGCCGGTACGATCCCTTGGCCTTGTGATCTTTCGTCTAGATGATGACAGATATGGCTGCAGATCATTTTCTTCATTCGCAAACAACCATCATTTTCTCAAGTCCCTGTGTTATAGGAACTTGAGGAAGGCATATCTATGTTTTAGATGGGTCGTTTCTTTTTTCATGTGGGATCATTGCGCTTGAGCCTTGATCCCAAGAGATCCACACAGGGGTTTGACGTGGCATCCCATAGAAGCGAGTACTCCTCTAAATTTGTATATAATAGCATGGGATAATCCCCAGAACAAGGTTCCGGACAGGGCCTCTTATAGTTGCTCCCTGCTCTCGGATCTGTTAGGGATTTGATTTTCCCGTACAGTAATGGGAGAGGAAAGCAGATCCGGAAGGTTGACACATGAGTGAGCATAGTGATTTTTTCGTAGTTATGGTTCCCTTCTGCTTTTGTGTGTCAATGAGATGAATGCTATGACGTAGAGAACGGATATCAGATCCTTGTTTTCTGTCACCAAGCCAAGAAACCCTTTTGGGGTGTGATAGGTAGATTTAGCTTGGTCCTCGTGTTCCTTTATGCCTGAGAAGCGGTGTAGCGATGAAAGGGTTGTTTCTTGAGGAAGTGTGAACATTCTCACACTGACATAGCTTTTGTTGAAGCTCGTTATTACAAGCATCAAGGGCCGGCCGAAGAGAGCGCCGTGCCGCGGACGAGGCCACTATGCGGTGACAAAACATTGTACGATGAGAGCGTGACAGAGTGACAGCACGTGGAGGGCAGATCCCATCTGTGGGCGAGATGGATACATAAGGGCGAGAGAGGTGTGTTATTGCAGAAATGGCAGCGTCTCAGTATGTCCGCAGCTTCACTGCTGTCTACCCGTATTCCCTTCCTCCTCCTGCCCGCCCCCGCTCAGCATCTGTTCGCGGCATTCCCTGCACCGTTCAACAGCCGTCCCCCCCTGCCCTCGCTGCAAGGCAAAAGGATGTCCGCTCCAAAATAGTTGCCGGAATTCTTCTCAATAGAGTCCATGCCGTCGGCAAGCCTATCCGTCGCAGGCCCCCTTGCACAAATCAGCCCAGGCCTTACGTCCCCAGTGGACTCTCCACCTGCATTGCCTGCGACGCTTGATTTCATCCCTGCCTTACCACAAACAAATTATTTTATTCAATGCCGTCTTCCATGTCCTCGCTTTGCACTCAAATCTCTTCTCTGCAACTCTCATCAAATGCTGCAATTGTAAAACAAACAAGATACCACAGTTAATCTCTCAACAACACATTTTTTTTATTGCATGATATTTGGATCCAAATATCTTCTAGACAGCGTTTTCTACTTGATATGTACAGATCACAAAATTACTTCTTCATTCATTCCCTTTTCTGGTGTATGTGTACTTGTACGTACTTAGACTGTGCTTTTAAAAATGAATTCGTTTACCTCGTGGTCTTGACATGACGTAAATACCAGAGTTGGACCTCTAATGAAGTCTCGATCACTCTGGGTCTGAATCGTTCGGAGCGTAACATTATTGACCAACAGCCGGTTGTTCGGCACACTACCCGTTAAGCTAGCCCTCGATCTAGTGTCAATGATGTATCCCTCAGCATTATAGCGTTCAACATAAAGAAAACCTGCTGCCGAGTGATGGGATCACCTTTGATCGGCACTCCGTGACACAAATTCCGAGGGTTTGTATCCACCCGTGAATAATTATGGCATAGCAAAAACATTCTTCATGGTTCCCCAACTGGCATTTATGAATTAGTTTGTAAACCCTGATCTTAAGTAGTGATGCGACTTCACCCCCATGCGTGATTTCCATGAAATACATGACCCTAAGAGCATGGCGCAGAAGGTATTATGTCAAAACTCCTGGGACTAGATTTCCGCATGTAGAAATAATGGTTCGTGTAACTTGACATAGACCTACCATCAGCTCGGCCAATATCAGCCGTACCTCCGACTAACGAGGTCGGCAACCGGAAAGCACTAGCTTCCTGCTGTTCTGGGCTTCGGGTGGATTTGATAGTGTTTCAGAAATGAAGATCCATTCGCATTCTAGGTTCAGGGGCCAATGGAGCATATCATAGGTCGGCTCATATCTTATACAAGTATAGTGGTGTCAATTTTTGAACCGATCACGCCACTAAGCTCTAAGCGCCACAAAGTCCGTGAGTTTATTAATAGATCATCGTGGGAACGAATACTAGGTGCTCTTGAAGGCAGTGACTGAACCTCGAATGGTAATTTATCGTTAGTCTCCACCGGACACTCAGGTGCTCAAGAGAAATCATTCAACCATTGACCATGTCATTTCCAAAGTCTGTTTGGGAGCAAATGGAGATCGCAATGACACCTTGGGAGACGGTAAGAGTAGATAGCTTACTTCCACGAGTTCTTGCATTTGAAACAAAAAAACACCCGCTTTTATGGAATATGTATCCAATTTTCTATTCATTGTCACAAACTTATTTTATCGAAATTTGATATAAATTATTTGCGTCGGCTTCCCCTTTTTTCACTTTTTCGAGCAAGATTCGGAGTTCTTTGAATTGTTCAACTTTATGTATTTTCTATATATGAACGTTATCGATGAACAGGATAATGGATTTACTGCGAAAGACTCAACTTGATACATGACCACACGACCTGAAGTGCTTGCGACTGCAAAAAACAACGTTTCCGTTACTCCTTCATCTGATTTTCCCATGTTAGTGGAAAGATGGAGTCAAAAAAGAGGGGCAAATTACTAGATTTGTCATAGCATAGTTTGAAGGGCTGTAAACCGTATCCAGTAACTCGGTTGTCTTTATCCTTTCCCTTTTTATCATGAGGTCTCTTGACACTATATTTAGTATGACTTACAGATAAAACATGAGATTTGACGATCTGAGCTATACCCAACCCGACAAAGCATACAACTCTTGGCTTATGTTTTACAATCTTGGATAGAAGGGGGGCCACCGAAGCAAGTTGTTCCACACGTGATAATTCATTGTGCTAAAATGATCGTAAGTAAGTACATCTTAGCTCTGATAAGAACTAACTTGAGAGGTGGATCGATCAACGAGATTCGTCTGATAGTTATCATCAAGGAGTTCATCATTGGACAAGAACGAGTCATGAATAATACACCAAGCCTATTGAGAATCGACTTGGGAGTGTATAGTCCTGTGTAGGTCGTAAACGTTCAGTTACCAAACCTACCCGAGAACACGTTAATGCGCAGGTCGGGGCCAAAAATATATAGGCCAAACCCGATTCATAAAGGCAAGGCCAGAAATGGTTGGTAGGTCCACCGAAATGATGGCCTATCTCCACAGATTTGAGTCCTGGGCTGTGATTAGAGAGTATTTCGGTCTCGGTCTTCAAACATAATCATATAAGCTCACTTAATTCCACAGAATACGACTGCGGAACTGGTCGGTCACCCTCACAATGTACGTCTGAGATAGGGAAGGCATACTATCTAAATCAGGTTCAAAGTAGTCTTGAAGCAATATTGGTTGGTTGCATTTTCCTTTCGAAGAAATTCGTTTTGCGCTGGCACGCGTTTTTGTGGGGAGTGGTAATTCTGAGTGCTTTGATTTGTATGTGGTCTTCTTGAGCGTTGGAGGATCCGGAATTTGGAAGGAGAAGGCTGAAATTGTACGTCTGAATTGTAGATTTGAAGTAGGCACCTCTTCATCCGACATTTTGGCGGAGGATACTTTCAGAGGTAAATCTTTCCCACGCTTTTGAAGGCTCTTGACTTGCCATGGAATCCCACCCAGTGCATCCAGGCCTGGCACACTTGATCCTTAGGAAGAAGTTTGTCATGAGCTGCCACAGCTAAGGCAAATATTTTCTTTTTTCATTTACTTGTAGATTGGAGAAGATAAAAGGACTATCACACATTCCCTTTTACCATCACCATCCCCTGGGGTAAGGTGCCCCCCAGGGGTTGTACTCTATTTAACACTTTTCACTAATATTGTCATAATATCACCCATCTACCTTGTCCTTTGGGACAGCATGTGTAAGAATAGAGGTTGGTTGAGACAACTAACTGTAAGGGCAGCTGGAGTGGAGCATCTCTAGAAGAATCCTTAGAGAATAGGACAAGGCTCCTTGTCACAACCTGTGATACTCTTAGTCACCATCAGTAGTTAGCAGTCACTGTAAGGGGACTACACTAAGTTGCACTCCTGACACACTATGTAAGGGTGACCAGAGTAGAGTAACTCCAGGAGAAATCTCAGAGAGTAATATAAGGCACCTAGAGGGTAATCTACACTATATATACCAGTTTCCTAGTTATGGACATCTTTGTTAACACTAAGTCATGAGGACTTGAGGTTCACCCAAGGTAGATGTTTAGGAAGAACTTGATAGAGTTCTCTATTGGATTGTACAACTACTTATACAAATGTCTGTTGGTCTGTGCACCTATCTCCCACAATCACATGACCCTTACTAATAACTGTATATATCTTACATAAGCCTTCACACACTATTTATATCTCTCTTGCATTATACTCCTGAATGTTATCCACTAAGTTGAGAGATGTGCAGGAAATAGTTTCTTTTCCAGGAACTGTCTTATAACAATCTTGGCTGTCAGGGATAGGAGTTCAGGGGAAGGCAACTAATTAAACCTGGAGTAATTGTTATTTAATTAGTTGTTAGAGTTACTCTAGCTCATTGTCACTGGTGTGTCAGGAGTGGACTTTGGTATAGTCCTCTTATATTCACCCCCCCTTCTAAGATTGCTGCACCTTGAAGTAATGGGTTCAGAGCAGAAAATATCATCAAATTTGGTCCTGCAGATGTGCCTTGGTGCTCCATGTAGTAACCTA